>Ga0181566_10002166_pt1 | contig 16204 bp, 18 predicted proteins | sample 101ome_15_FD_133762 | JGI IMG/M metagenome (GOLD analysis project Ga0181566, IMG submission 133762) | Coastal salt marsh microbial communities from the Groves Creek Marsh, Skidaway Island, Georgia - 101402AT metaG (megahit assembly) | ecosystem: Environmental > Aquatic > Marine > Intertidal...
AGCTTATGGAAAAAAACTCCAAAGTCATCTTCATTGGGTTAAGCGCTACACCTTACTCAAAGGGTTTGGGTAAGCACTATCAAGACCTGATCGTTCCGATCACGACTGAACAACTTTTAGATCAAGAATACCTATGTCCAGTGAAGTATTACGGCGGCAGCCATGTTAATTTGAAAGGCATCAAGACCAAACGACTTTCTACAGGTGGTTCGGATTACGATCCTGCGAGTCTTGCCAAAGCGACAGAAGATGACCAAAAGTTAGTCGGAGACATAATTGAAAACTTCAAGAGATTCGGGAAGGGGCAGACGATTGCCTTTAGTCCAAGTATTAAAACGTCGAAGAAACTGGTTCAGATGTTTCGGGAAGCGGGAATCACGGCAGAGCACATCGACGGATACATGGACGATGAAGAAAAACGAATAATCTACGAAAGCCACGACGAAGGTGACTTTCAAGTCTTGAGTTGTTCGCAGCTTTTAAACACGGGTTATGACGCACCGAAAGTCCAGACGCTAATAGACCTAAAGCCTACTAAAAGCCTGATCAGCTACATCCAGCGAGCAGGTCGGATCATGAGGCTTCATCCAAACAAGACTGAAGCGATCTATTTGGATCATGCAGGCAACGTCCAGTGGCATGGCTTTCCCGAGTCTATTGTTCCCGAGACCTTGGACTCTGGCGATAAGACCTATAACGAACGTGAGCTTGTAAAGGATAAGAAAGAGGCTGAGTTATCCGTTTGTCCACAATGTTTCCAGCATTTCGTAGTAAAGTGTGCCTGTGGTTACGAAAGACCACCACGGCAAGTCTTGAAGTCCGATAGCCAGATTCTGAAAGAACTCAAGAAGGCCAACAGGGAAACGTCTAAAGAAGAAAAGTCCCTATGGTTGGGTCAGTTCCAGTTCTACGCCAGGAAAAAGGGCTATAAGCCTGGATGGGCAAGCTTCGCTTATAGAAGCAAGTTCGGCGTCTGGCCCAATGCGATAACGCCACAACCGACGATCCACATCACGGACGAAGCCAAGAACTACATCAAGCATCTACAGATTAAAAGGATCAAAAGTGTTAGCTGACATTCTTCCGCATCTCAACGGAGTTGAAAAAAGATCAAACAAACTATGGGCAATCTGCCCAGCCCATCCAGACAAAAACCCCAGTTTGTCGATAAAGGAAGAAGATGATCGAGTCTTGATGCATTGTTTCGGCTGTCAGGCGAACGGGATTGAAGTCATGAAAGCACTGCGGCTATCCCCTAGCTTATTGTTCCGTGATCCCCGTAAGAACGAGATTCCACGAGCCGTGATGGAGAAGGCAGAAGAAGACCTATTCTTTATCGAGATTTTTGAGAACGAGAAGCGCAAAGGCTCAAGGATTACCTACAACGATCTGAAGCGATACCGACTAGCGAAGGAACGGGTTAAGTTATTAAAAGCATCATAAAAAAGGTAAACAAAAGTGTTGACATTGGTATTCATAGGATTATTATAAAGGTCAGGGATTAAGGGAATCCCACAACAAAGGAGCAAAGCAATGGGAATTAAATCAGCAAAAACCGCAATCAAAAAACTTAAGTTTGAAGATCTTAAAAAAGTAGATGGCGAATGGTGTTGGGTTAAAGAGCCGATCAAGTGGTTTGAAGATGATGAAGGCCGATTCAAGATCACTGACGAAAACGGCGGCCCGATTGTGATTGATTATTATGACTATTTCCAAGACACAGGTGGCATCCATCCCGACCTGATCAAAGCGGCAGAAGACAACGGTTGCTATTGGGAATGGGAAAACCCAGGCTCAATCTCATTGGCTTGCTAAGGGGATGAGCATGAAACCAACCAGAACAGAATTGCTTTTAGCGTGGATGACGTTAGTCAAAGTCTTGGATCATTACGATTCCAAGCAAGTCGATGAATGCGATCAGCAGATGATCCGTTCAATCCTTAAACTTCTCAACGAGTTACAGGACAAGGAAAAGTGAAAATAGTCAGGGGAATCTACCGCAAGCCAAACGAGGAACTAGAACGAGTCGTCTATTCTCATACCACCAATGGCGTATTGAACCAGATCAAGATGAAATGTGGGATCGAGTACGGTCAGCGTAATTGGAAAAAAGACGTGGATCTCAAGCTGGATCTGTTACAGTTTGAGGCTAACGCTAAGGGCATTATTAAAGCCCTGAAACAAGGTTTAACAGACGGGTTGGACTATGCCGAGTAACTATCCTGACGACATGCCCTTCTGGGATGAGTTCTTTGACAGGTTTGAGCCTGTTTGCCCTGTTTGCGAAGGTGAAATAATCAAGCACGAATCACCACCGCAAGCATCATGTCTTCAATGCGATTGGTGCGTTGATCTAGTTGACCCGAACACGCTACCACGATGAAAAGACTCTACCTTATTGGATCAATCAACGGCTTCCTGATTTTTTCCGTTTTATTCATCTTCACGCTTCCGCTATTATTCATCCTGTATTGGCTAGCAACCAAATCAGCCCAAATGTGGTGGATCTATGACCAACGTAACCAAGATACACGCCAACAGGTTATCCCAAGCACTGCACGAGTTGTACAGGAAAGCGGAGAAAGGGGAAATCACATACATTGAAGGTCTGGTTCAGTGTGAGCTTGGTGAATTCGTGGAATGGCGATTAGTCCAAGAAGGCGAGAAGTCCTACGATCAAATGCATCTAATTAACCAGTTGGGCTATCACGATCTAATCAAACGAGCAATCGTTGAAGACATTTGCGAGGTTACTGATGAAGATTGACATAAGGGCTGACATCAAAGCTGCAACCAAGAGCCTGAACAGGATAGAACGCAAGCAGATCCCATTTGCGACTATGCTGGCGTTGAATGATGTGGCTTTCGGCGCACGCAAAGAACTTCAAAAACAAGCTAAAAAGAAGTTTGATCGTCCTACACCATTCACGATAAGCGGATTCCAAGTAGTCAAAGCCAAGAAGCGAGAATTAACAAGCGTTGTGTATATCGACGATAAACGCTATGAGTATTTGAAATTCCAAATTGATGGTGGGGTTAGGCTGCCTAAGAAACGTGCATTAGTCATCCCGACTACTAATCTAAGGGTCAATAAGTACGGCAATATGCCAAGGCGCAAAGTGGATACATTGCTTAACAGAAAGGATACATTCAGTGGAACGCCACGAGGCGGAGGCAACAATGCCAATGCAACGCCAGGCGTATGGCAACGAAAGAATAAGAACAAAAAGCTAAAGAAGTTGGTGAGCTACGAGGACTATGCCAAATATACGCCACGGTTTAATTTCCAAAAGATCGTTAAGGGATATGTCAAAAATACGTTTCAAAGGCACATGGAAAAACGATTGACCCAGGCGCTTGCCCCAGGTCGTTAAATGACCTATGCTTCGCAAGTCAATCATAATCATGACAAGTCAGGGGAAATGATGAATAGACTAACTAAGATTCTTTTAGGAGCATCAATCATAATTGCATTGGCATGGGTAGGTAACACTGATCATGACCATGCAGTACAGCAAGCGGACACGTACACGTACAACGTCTGTAACGGCTATCATCCTGACTATGCCAACCGAAGGCCATCATGCGACTAAAACGCCTCAGAACGGCTCTACGGGCGTCTCGTAGGTACTTTAAGACACTTTGGTCGGGAGGCCATTCGCACCTCGGATTTCGCCTAGCGATAGAATAAACAGAACCTAATTAAGAACTTTTAGTTATATGGCAAGCACAGGTGGAGTAAAACTAGGTTCATCATACGATGAAGCCCGTACTAGGAAGGTCAACGCAGAGGCTGAGATCGCTGAACTTGAATTAGCGAAGGTCAGGGGCCAGTTAGTCCTTGCGGAAGATGTGGTAAAGGCTTGGATGGATGTACTAGGAAATCTAAAGTCTAAGCTGACGAACATTCCTGCTAAGGCAGCGCCGATTGTAGCGTCTGAATCTGAGGCAGGTATGATTCAGCACATTTTGACAGATCTAATAAACGAATCGTTAGAAGAACTAGCAGCTTATGACCCAAAAGTTTCAGCGACAAGGATTAGCAAATCTGAAGCAGCACCTGAAGGAAGCGATGACGGTGTTGAAGCCGCCGCCAGTCCTAAGCGTGGCAGAGTGGGCAGACCAAAGAAGACGACTAGACTCGCAGACTAGCGCTGAAGCTGGCGTATGGCGTACCAGCAGGGCTGAATATCAGCGTGGCATCATGGATGCTTGTTCAGATCCGAAGGTCAAAGAAGTCATTGTCATGGCTGGTGCCCAGTTAGGCAAGTCTGAAGCGTTACTTAACATCATTGGGTATCACATCGATCACGATCCCTGTCCGATTCTGATGTTGCAACCAACTGAGTCTATGGCTCAAGCCTTTAGTAAAGACCGAATTGCCAATGGACTTTTACGTGCTACGCCTGTCCTTCAGGGTAAGGTCAAAGATCCACGAGCAAGGGACTCAAACAACACGACACTTCATAAGATCTTTCCTGGCGGCAGCATAAGTTTGGTCGGGGCCAATTCACCATCAGGCTTGGCATCACGTCCTATCAGGGTAATTTTGGCAGATGAAGTCGACAGATTCCCTGCATCTGCTGGATCAGAAGGTGATCCTTTGGGTCTAGCGAGGAAAAGAACTGCAACATTCTGGAACCGCAAGATCATTGCGGTATCTACACCGACGATCAAAGGTGTCTCTAGGATTGAGGACGCATACGAAAAATCAGATATGCGTGAATACTACGTCCCGTGTAAGCATTGCGAACATCAACAGACTTTAGTTTGGGCTAACGTCCGATGGCAAGATAACGACCCTGATACAGCGGCGTATATGTGTGAAGAATGCGGTGCTTTGTGGACAGATGCCGATAGGCGATGGTCTGTTCGTAATGGTCAATGGGTAGCCAAGACCGAGTTTAAGGGTATAGCAGGATTTAAGATTTCTGGATTGTATTCGCCATGGACTCCGTTAGCAGATGGCGTAAGAGAATTCCTATCCGTTAGGAAGAACCCAGAACAGCTAAAGGTATTTTGCAACACCTACTGGGGTCAAAGCTGGGAAGACGCAGGTGAGTCCGTGGATCAGTTCTCATTGTCGGAACGTCGTGAACCCATGGAGTTTGTGCCAGAGGAAGTAGCATTTCTAACTGCTGGCGTGGATACGCAGGATGATCGACTTGAAATCTCAATCATCGGTTGGGGCAGAGATGATCAAAGCTGGGTTATTGATCACAAGATTTTGTATGGCGATCCGTCTACGCCTCAGATGTGGGGATTGCTAGATCAGACATTAGGCCAAGTCTATGAGACAGAAGATGGCCGTCAGATCGTCATCCGTAGCGCTTGCGTGGATTCAGGCGGTCACTTCACCAATTCGGTCTATGCTTATTGCAAAAAGAACTACGGCAAACGGTACTTTGCGATCAAAGGTGTTGGCGGTGAAGGAAAACCAATTGCAGGCAAGCCAAGTAAAAACAACTCAATGCGCTGTCCGTTGTTTCCGATAGGCGTTGATGCGACTAAAGACTTATTGTTTGCAAGGATGAGAATCAACGAGCCAGGGGCTGGTTATATTCATTTCTCAGACAAGCTTAACGACGAATACTTTCTCCAATTGACGGCTGAAAAGATCATCACGAAGTTTGTCAGAGGCTATAAGAAACGAGTCTTTCAAAAGATAAGGCCACGTAATGAAGCGCTTGACTGTATGGTGTATTCTATGGCCGCATACGCTATACTTAACGTGGATGTCAATACCATTTCTGATAGGATAAAATCTAAACCAGAACCCGAAGTTAAATCGGAACCTATCAGACCACAAAGGCCCTTTATTCCGACGATGAGTAAAGGATTCGTCAACGCATGGCGGTGAGAATGGCCCACACAAATTATTTTGACGAAATCCAAGAAGGTGAACCCAAAACGATCGTTGTTGGGGATTATCTTCAATGGAAAAAGACAGATCTTGCTGAAACATACGACCCGACACTGTATACCCTTACGTATATCGGAAGGATTGCAGGCGGTGGCAATGAAATCAACATCACTGCGACCAATGGCGGCACCTACTATTTAATCCAAGAATCATCAACGACAACTGCGACCTATAACCCTGGTTATTACCACTGGCAGTTAGAGATAACCCGAAACTCTGACGGTGAAAGAATCGTCGTAGATCGTGGTCATTCAGAAGTTGTTCCTGATCTAGACATTAACGCTAGTGATCCACGTAGCCATGCAGAGATTATGCTGGATAAAATCCAGTCACTTCTGCAAGGGAAGGCAGATGCCGACGTTTCTAGCTATTCAATTGCTGGTCGAAGCCTGACTAAAATGACTTTCACAGAATTAACCGAAGCTGAGTCTTATTTCGCAGCAAAAGTAACTTCTGAGAAAGCTAAACTAGACGCACAAAACCATAGGCCAACTGCCGCCACGATCAAGGTACGTTTCTGATGGGTTTACTAGATATTTTTACGAAAACGCCTGAGAAGACCAAGCAAATCGTCAAAAGGGAATACGCAGCGGTCAATACAGGCCGTCTTTTTGCGGATTTTAACGGTTCTGAACGGTCTGCTGACAGCGAATTACGCAATGCAATCAAGCCGTTAAGGAACAGATCTCGTGATCTGGCGATGAATAACGAGTATGCAAGGCGTTATTTTGAGCTTCTTAAGGTCAATGTGGTCGGTGAAAAAGGCGTATTTTTGCAATCAAAAGCCTTAGATTCAGTGGGTAATTTAGACCAATCAGGCAACACAGCGGTCGAAAATGCGTTCAAAATGTGGGGTAAGTTCGGGAATCCGACCGTTTGCGGCAAATTGTCATGGATTGACATCCAAAAGCTGGCTGTTGAGCTACTTGCCAAGGATGGCGAGGCATTTTTGGTCATTCACCGAGGCGCCGAGTTCCGAGATTCCATTGCATTGGAGTTTTTGGAAGCAGATCAGGTCGATGAGCAGTTAAACAAGAAATTAGACGGTGGCAACGAGATCCGCATGGGGATTGAGCTTAATAGGTTCAAGAAACCCGTCGCATATCACGTTTTGACCTATCATCCTGGCGATTACGACTACACCACGTCCAAAATGAGTCCAAAGCACGTCAGATTGCCTGCTTCAAGGGTCATTCATCTGTTCAAACAGATTCGTCCTGGGCAGACCAGAGGCGAACCTTGGCTTGCACCAGCCATTCCTGCGATCAAACAGCTAGGCGCATTCCGTGAAGCAGCGGTAATCAACGCTAGAGTCGGTGCGTCTAAGATGGGCTTCTTCAAGACATCAGGCGGCGATGGATTCTTAGCAGACGATTATGATGGCGTAACACCTATCGTAAATGCTGAACCAGGGACTTTCCATAGCCTTCCGCAAGGTGTTGACTTCCAATCCTTTGAGCCAGCGTTCCCTAGCAACGAATTTGACTCGTTCCACAAGTCTATATTGCGTGGAATCGCATCAGGCTTAGGTGTTTCCTATACCAGTCTGTCAAATGACCTAGAAGCAACGTCTTATTCGTCAATCCGTCAAGGTGCGCTAGAAGAACGAGACTTCTATAAGAACATGACGGCGTTTTTCATTGAGCATTTCATCAGACCCGTATTTGATCAGTGGTTAGATGCCGCAATGCAGATCAATTCGTTCGGAATCCCCTTGGCTCAATACGACAAATTCTCAGTCGCAGCAGAATTCCGTGGTCGTGGCTTTAGTTGGGTAGATCCACAGAAGGAAATGACCGCAGCAGTTACTGGGTTGCAGAACGGCATCCTGTCTTTAGGTCATGTTGCTAGCCAGTACGGAATGGACACAGAAGAGCTTTTATCTCAGATCGCAAGGGATAAAGCCTTGGCTCAACAGTTCGGGATTGAATATGCCATCGAACCTTATGGTGGCAAGCGAGAAGAACCTGTTGTCGAAGATGAAGCAGAACGAGATTTGAACGAAGCACTAGCCGAAAGTCTGAAAAGGGCATTCAGCGTTGAAGATTAACCAAGCGATTGCATTATTTATAGAACGTCTGCAAAGGCTTGATAACAAGCGACAAGAAGACGTTGATGAGCTTGCGAAAAAGATAGAAAAGGTTCGCAAGTTCAAGCTCATTCCTGGTGATAAAGGGGAACGAGGCGAGACTGGCGAACGTGGCCCGCAAGGTTTAGCTGGAAAAGATGGTTTAGACGGCAGACAAGGCGATCAAGGCCCACGAGGTGCTGCTGGCCCACAAGGGCCGAAAGGAGACAAAGGTGAACGTGGTGAACCAGGGCAACCTGGGGCCAAAGGTGATAAAGGCCCTAAAGGTGATAAAGGTGAAAAAGGCGATCCTGGGCCACAAGGAAAGAAAGGAGCCGATGGAAGATCTGGCCGCATACCAAGGCACAAGATCCAAAACGGAGCCATAGCCTTTGAGCAACGTCCTGGTGAATTTGGTGAATGGATCAAATTCAACATGACCAACCAGTATTATTCTGGTGGTCGTGGTTTAACGTGGACTGATTATGCTACGGGGTTTAGCGTTGAGCCTACATTGTTGGAAACAATCGCAGAAGGCGATGTTTACGAGTATACTTACAACGGCGGGACGAATGCATATCGATTAGTCGGAAATCCTACGGATGCGTTCTATTCAAATTATGATGCCGCAACGGATACGTTGACGGGTTTATTGGCTGAGAAACAAATTAATATCTGAGGTGAATAATGGCTTTTGAACCACTTGATTGGGAAATCACACGTTCATCAGGAAATATCCGTTATGTAGGCGCAGACCATGATGGAACTGCTGGAACTAACGGTAGAACGACTCCGACTTATGCCACGGTGATTGAATTCCACCGAGCATTGCAAGACTTCGCAGATGACGCAAGCTCTAGCGGTGATGATGAGTTGGATATTACGGATGACAACCCATCCGATCGTTCAACGGATAACATTATCACGCTGCTTGGATCTTATAACATCGATGATGCATCTTCAGAGCATCTCTATGATGGATCTATCATCCAAGGTACTGGCGCAACACGGACTGTCTATGATGGCATCGTGAACTTCGGTAATGCGCCAACAATCCAAATTGTTCAGAATGGTTCAGTCATCGCTGACGATTGGTGGAACAATGATCCTCAAGGTAACAGCTTGGGCCTAAACTCTGATCCTGCTGGCGGTATTTCGCATCGATTCATGGTTAAGACGATCTTGAACAATGCTGATGTTGATGGCCGAAGACTTTTAGGCTTGTCTCGTGATTATGGTTTCACGTATGCGGAATTCTCTATCTCTGCCACTGCACGAGGTAACAACGTTCTAGCATTGAGCCGATCAACTGACTTGAACAACGCTACAGCATCAGGAACGGTTGCGACTTGGGATTCATCAGCCACCACGCAAGGCTATGTATCCTTAGATGTAGACAATAACGGCGTTGATGAAAACTACTACATCCAGTGGGACTTTGGCACCAGAACAGCAATCAATGATCTGTACGAAAAAGTCAAATACATCACCAGGAACGGCACTGCCGAGACGTTATTTGGTCTGAATGGTCTTCTGTTCCGTGGTGTTACTCATGAGCTTTCATTAAGCGGGACGAACTCAGGAACGTTCAGCGCCTTTGAGCCAATTAGTTGGACTGGTGGTACTGGTCAAATGCTTGCTATCGATAATACGACAGCATCATCTGCTACCAAGATGTACATCCAGCTTTTAACTGGTACGGCTCCAGCTACTTCTACGCTAATCACTGGCGGCACATCAACTGCAACAGCAACGACTTCAGGCGCAGCTACGGAAAGAACGGTAGAATCAACGGCAGCCCCAGGGCTTGGTGTTTCTACGGGTTCAGCGATCATTGGCGCTTACGGTGTTGGTGTAACGCCTGCTGACTTAGGGCCAAGCGATAAAGTCTTTGATCTGACTAATACGCAGGTTACGCCGCCTAATAATGTAACCTTTAGCGTTACAGGCTTGGCAAGCGGTGAAGATAGAGTCTTGGTTGGCCCGTCTTCTGGTGGAACGACGTTGGACACAGCGCAATTGACGTTGAATACCACTTTGTCATCTGCGACGACTACAAGCGTTGTTGTTACTGCTACGATTCCTTCTGATACGCCAGCATCAGGAGTCATCCGAGTCCAAAACGATGATGGATTCTATGTAAGAGTTCCCTACACCAGCTATTCAGGGTCTACTTTTACAGTATCTTCTACGGACTTTAGTGGAACTAACGCAACGGCTCCGAGGAACGTTTGGATTGCATACATTGATGAGTTGGCAAGTTCTGCTTCGGCATCATTCACGTCAGTCTATAGCAGTGACAGAAGCCTTGTGGTTAAGGTCAGAGATGGTGGCGCTAGTCCGATCAAGGAATTCATCACTGGTGCAACCTTGGGTACTAACGGCGGTTCAGTAGCAGCGATTCGTACAAGTGACGCATAATGGCAATATCCGTATCTTGGAACGGCAACGGTCGGCAATATACGGCGAATAATGCGTCAGATACTGTTGTCGTTGTAAAGTATGCAGGATCTGGTGGTTCCCCATCCGCTGCTGCGGCTGATGGTTCCATTGAAGGCTCAACTGCGATCACTGTTCAGGTCAACAAGCAGGGAGTTGCTCTGTTTGTTGCCTTACCGTCTGCGCTTGACTTTACATCAACAGAATCAGGTCAGTTAATCTACGTCTGGGGTAACTTTCTGGCTGCTTCGCTACTAAACACTCAAGCCGCAAACGGTTTTGGGATTTGTTTAAGCTCTGGGACTCCTACAGCGTCCAATTATTCTCTGTATTCATTCTATGGATCAGATAATTACTCTGGTGGCTGGGTTCGTATGGTGTTAGATCCTAACGAAACAAGATCGGGTGGATCAGGCACTTTAAGCCTGTCTAACATTACTCATATCGGAGTTTTCGCAGACGTAGGCGGTACTACTGCACGTTTTGATAACTTGATTCTTGATGCTTGTGATGTTGGGACTGGTTTGACAATAACAGGAACAACGACAGGCGATACTTTATTTTCCGAAATACTTACGAATGAAGCTACTAACCGTTACGGTGTAGTGCGATCATTGAACGACGATGGGACGGCTATTGAGCTTCTTGGCAAGCTGGTCTTAGGGGATACGGCTGGAGCTTCTACGCTTTCGGATGTAGATTCTAAAATCTTCGCAGGAAACCCAAAGTATTATGACACAGCAGAAACTACGTCCGTTCCGCTTACGTCATTTGGCGTAGAAGTAGTCGGTGGAGCTAGTGCTAATTCACTGGCTTTAGGTAAAGCTGTCGGATCTACGGGTGGAAGAAACGGAATAGCGTTAGTCGGTAACGATACCTATAACGTTGGATTTGATTTTTCAGATGGTAATGTCAATACGGGTAATTACTACGGATGCTCGTTTGAAAACCTGAATGGTACGTTGAGTTTTGATTCATCAAGCCATAACTTCAAGGGAAATTCCATATCCAGTTGCGGCTCATTTTCGTTCGTTACAGGCTCAACAGTGTCTGAATGCGCTTTCGTAGCTAGCGGTCAGGTCGTCCTAAGCGGTAATGCAGCACTTAATGATTGCGTTATCACAAACAGCATTGCGACATCTGCTGTATCAACCAATAGCCTGAACAACTTAACTGATTGCACATTTACATCTAGCGGTACAGGACATGCAATTAATCTAGGTTCAGTCACGTCTAGTACGACTATGAACTGGAACAATAACGATTCCAACTATGCATCCACCGATGGCATAACGGGTAATGAAACAATCTTGGTCAATGTTTCATCAGGCCAGACGCTAACGATTAATGTTGGATCAGGTTATTCAACGCCGACAGTGAAAAATGATGGCGGCGGCTCCGTTTCGGTATCAGCAGGACAAGTCACAACGACGATCACCGTCAAAGATGTGAACACGCAAACTGCAATTCAGAATGCTAGGGTTTATCTGAAAGCCGATGCAGGCGGGCCATTATCGGCAGGGACAGTCATTATTAATGCGCTAACTGATTCAAATGGACAAGTATCAGATATCAGAAGTTTGGCGAGCAATCAGCCCGTTACAGGATATGCTAGGAAGGCGTCAGCCAGTCCCTTATATAAGAATGCACCGATCACTGGTACTATAAACAATGGGACAGGGTTATCAATCACAACCCTTATGATCCCTGATGAGTAACGTTCTGGAAAGAAATATCAACACAGTGTTTGAGCATTCAAAGCGGAACACTATGTTAATCAATGACTTAGAAAATAAGATTTCTGTACTTGAAGCCGAGGCATTATGGGCTAAAGCTCAAATGGACGATATGCGAAGACAGATTCAGATGTTACAAGTGAAACTTTTCAGTGGAGGTGCTACAAGTGGCAATATCCATTGATTGGCCGACTGGGGTAATTAACATCCCCAAAGCGGATCTGACGCTTATTCAGTCTAGCCCTACGGAAATCCGTCAATTAAACCTAGACAGCTTTAGGCTGATTCTGAAGGATCTGGAAGATTCCGATGAAGGTATGCCTTGGCCTTCTACTCACAACCATAATACATCCGTCACAGTTGGTGGAGTAACACTGGCCCGTGTGATTGAGATTATCAACGGCTATACAGTAACGTTTGAAAACGGACAATATGCTGTAAACCTGGTCGGCGCTAACTCTAATGTTGGCGATGTCGTGAATGTAAACCAAGTATCTGTCCGATCTGCTAACTCAGCAGGTCTGCAAGATTTGTCTGTCTTGTTATCAGCAGCCTATCAAGGGGAAGTCTGTGTAGACACGGTAAACGGTCAGGCAGGGACTGACGTGCCTATAGGTACAAGGACGCAGCCTGTTAATAATTTCGCTGACGCCAAATCTATTGCGGTTAAGGAAGGGCTGAGAAGAATACGCATTCTCAGTTCATGCACGCTAGACACAGTAGACTTCTCTGATGGTTATGTCTTCACTGGTGATAACCCAGGGACTGATGTCTTGACTATTGCGTCTAGTGCAACGGTTCAATATTGCGAATTCAACAACCTATCAATCCAAGGTACGGCGGATGGGAACAATATCTACCGTGAATGCGTCATGCTAGATATCGATTTTACATCTGGATTCATTTTCCAATGTAGTTTGAATGGATCAATCAAGATCAATGGCGGTGAGCTTCTAGCCTTGTTGTCCTGCTTCAGTAACCGTTTAGCAGGGACTCAACAACCAATCATTGACTTCAACGGTAACGGCCAGCTTATTCTCCGTGATTATCATGGTGCTATTGAGTTGAGAAATCATACCGATACAAATAATGACGGGGATCTGTGCTTAGACTTCTCAAGTGGCGTTTGTATCATCCATTCAAGCTGTACGGCTGGCTACATGCCAGTTCGTGGGGTTTGTCGGGTCGTGGATAACTCCAATGGGGCTAATGTAGTAGATGAAACGGTAAATAAACTGGTGAATACTAACGCAGCGTCATTAGGCGTCATCAATGTAGGCGTTCAGAAAGCATCTAAACTTATTCCACATAACACTGATATCTAGTAGAATCGATAACGATTAGCTATAAGGATCAAACTTATGGATCTTAGCATAACCGATGATTTGATCATCGAAACTCAAAAAGACTACGAAGCTATGGAAGATAGCATTCGTTCAAGCGATAAAGTTGAATATCGTGCCATCCACATGGACAAAGGCCCTATTGACGAAGAGAAGCGAACAGCAATGATCGCATTATCTTCAGAAGAGCCTGTTGAACGATCTTTCGGCATGGAAGTCTTAGAACATTCTGAAGAAGCCATTGACTTGTCATTCTTGGCTTCTGGAAGGGCACCGTTGCTCATGGATCATGATCCAAAGCAGCAAATCGGTGTAATTGAATCTGTCGAACTGGACAGCGAAACCCGTAGACTACGGGCTAAGGTGCGTTTTGGACGAAACGGTATCGCCGCTGAAGCGTTCGGAGATGTACTCGATGGAATCAAAGCCAACATTAGTGTCGGCTACTCCATAGCGAGAATGGAAAAGCGTGGCAAGGATACATACGTAGCCAAGTCATGGCGTCCAGTAGAAGCAAGTCTAGTGTCGATCCCTGCTGATGTGACAGTCGGCGTTGGTCGGTCAGACGAGCCTTCCCAAACCATAACTGTAACTGATAACTCTAAGGTGATTCCTATGGAAAACGTAGAAAACGCAGTTGACGTTGCGGCAGTACAAGCGGAAGCTCGTAAAGCTGAACAACGAAACGCTGCACAGATCGTTGAGCTTGGTGCTCGACACAACCAAAGCGAAATGGCTCAAAAAGCTATTCGTGAAGGCAAATCAATTGAAGAGTTCCGAGGCGAACTTCTTGAATCAATTGGTTCTCAAAAAGCCCTGCAAGCTGAAGAAATCGGCATGACCAACAAGGAAGTTAAGCGCTTCTCTTTGTTACGTGCTATCAATGCTTTGGCTAATCCCCATGACCGACGTGCTCAAGAAGCCGCTGCTTTTGAATTTGAATGTTCACGAGCCGCAGCCGAGCAGTATGGACGATCAGCACAAGGCGTAATGCTTCCTGCTGACGTACTCCGTAACTGGAAGCGTGACCTGAACAGCACCGACGAAGCATCATTGTTCACGGATGATTACCGTGGCGGTGAGTTCATCGACGTTCTGCGCAACTCTTCTTCTGTCATGCAAGCTGGCGCACGCATCCTGAATGGTCTTTCTGGCGATGTGAAAATCCCCAAAAAGGCAACTGCTGCTGCATCTAGCTGGGTAACTGAAGGTAACCCCGTCCTTGAATCAGAAATGACTGTATCTTCTGTCTCAATGACGCCACGGCACCTTGGTGCATTCACTGACATTACTCGACAGCTTCTTCAGCAGTCTTCTTTGTCAGTTGAAGCCCTTGTTCGTGATGACCTTGCTCAAGCTATTGCTCTGGCAATCGATCTTGGCGCATTGCAAGGCCCAGGGACTGGCGGCGCACCGACTGGTATCAAGAGCACTTCTGGAATCAACACTGTTGACTTCGGTACTGCTCCTGTCTTGGTTCCTAGCTTTGCACAAGTAGTAGAGATGGAAACTAAAGTTGCTGAAGACAATGCTCTTCGTGGCAGCTTGGCCTACATCATGAACGCTGCTATGGTAGGTGCATTGAAGACCACTGAAAAAGCAACTGGAACTGCACAGTTCGTAGTTGAGCCTGGCGGTACGGTTAAAGGCTATCGGGCCATCGTATCCAATCAGGTTGCATCAGGTGATGCCTATTTTGGCGATTTTGACTCACTTTTGATTGGTTTTTGGAGTGGCCTTGATATCCTCGTGGATCCATACGCAGGTGCTACTAGCGGTAATGTACGAATCATTGCAATGCAAACTTGCGATGTTGCAGTACGTCACGCTGTATCATTCTGCCTCGGAAACGACGGCGGTAGCTAATACCAACAATGATGAGCGGGGCTTCGGCCCCGCAAGTCTTGGTGATCTATGAAATATCAAGTATTGAAAAGCTGCGTCATTAATAGAACGCCTGTCAAGGCAGGTTCTATCGTTGACGTAACTGGTGATGAAGAACGAACGTTAATGTCATTGGGTAGAATTGCACCTTATGACGAACCCAAAGTAGAAAATCGATCAGTAGGCTTAGAAGAATCAGAAGAACAGCCTAAGCGTCGTGGCCGTCCTAAGAAGGCTGACTAATGCCCGTCGAAACTCAAGAAGATAGATTGATTATGCTGTCTGACTTTGGCGTTGACGCAACCTATACGCCTGACGGTGGGGCTGCTTCGGTGATCAAAGCAATCTTCTTGAACGAGTATTATTCTGTCGATGCAGGATCGGTGGGGATGGAAATGAGTCAGCCCATAGCTGTAATAAGAACGGCAGATGCCCCAAGTTTAGCGCATAACGATACTTTTGTTATTGAAACAATAACTTACAAGGCGGTCAATGTTCGTCCAGATGGAACAGGTATGACTGAGGTGGCATTAGAACAACAATGAGCCACGTAAGACAGCAAATCAGAGAACAAGTAGCGACCACAGTTACGGGATTGAGTACGACTGGATCTAACGTATTTCAGTCTAGGGTTTATCCGTTACAAGACGCAAACCTTCCAGCCCTTTTAGTATACTCAATCAGCGAAGATTCAAATGCCGATGTCATGGGTTCTACATTGGTAGCCCAAAGAGATCTAAATATCGTTATTGAAGGTTATGTCAAAGCTACTACTGATTTTGACGATACTGTGGACACCATTTGCGCTCAA
>Ga0181566_10002179_pt1 | contig 16164 bp, 10 predicted proteins | sample 101ome_15_FD_133762 | JGI IMG/M metagenome (GOLD analysis project Ga0181566, IMG submission 133762) | Coastal salt marsh microbial communities from the Groves Creek Marsh, Skidaway Island, Georgia - 101402AT metaG (megahit assembly) | ecosystem: Environmental > Aquatic > Marine > Intertidal...
TGATTTGTTTTTCATTAGCACGATGCATGCATTAGAGATGTTGGTGCGAAGTATTGATGCTGCGAATACCACGGAAGTGCAAGAGGTCGCCCGTCAATTAGAGGCAATGACCTACGAGGGGCCAACTGGCGTTGTTTCGATGAGGGCCGACAATCATCAATTATCGCAACCTTTGTATATCTCGACTTTTGTGAATATTCAGGATGAGAAATTGAGTTTTGATATTGAATCAACAGGCATTGGTCCAAAAACAGATGCTATCGTAGTGGCTGAAGACCTCAATGTACCCACAACTTGTGAGATGGAGAGACCCTAGCTCATTCCTTTGGTCCTATGTTCGAGTCTTAGTAGGCCCACCACTGCAACTTAGAAAAACTGGGTTTAAATGAAATATCCTTCTCCATTTTAATATCCGCCGTTTGACCTATACTGCGGGAATGACCTATCAACCCCAAGTCGAAAAAATATTTCTGCCTCTCCGATCTGTCGTATTAGTGGCATTCTTTTTTTTGAGTACATTTTGTTGTAATAATGCGGTTGGAAAAGACTTAGAGGTTGGTCAAGTTTTTTCAGACTGTGATCGGTGTCCGGAACTTGTTGTCGTGCCCTCTGGGTCTTTCGAGATGCGGACTGCACCTTGGGGTCCCGGAAGAGGACACAATGATGGATATTATTATCCCGTCTCTTTCCAATTAAATTTTGCGGTCGGAAGGTATGAGATTACGAATGCTGATTGGGAGGTATGTGTTGAGGACGGGGGGTGTGAGGCCCTTAAGAAGGTCGAGGGGGCTCGCCCGCGATTACCAGTTGTAAATGTTAGTTGGAGACAAGCGCGTTTATATACCAAATGGCTGTCGAGGATTACGGGATACCGCTATCGATTACCATCGAACTCTGAGTGGGAGTACGCTGCTCGGGCTGGTCTTGGGATGAACAGGTATTTCGATATACCTCCGGAAAAAGTCTGTGACTTTGGCAATACCTACGATGAGTCGGCTGATAAAGCCCTAGAGTATGGTCTCGAATCCATGCCATGTAATGATGGTGAGACGAGCCTGTCTGAGGTTGGCAAATTCAAACCAAATGACTTTGGCATCCACGATGCAATCGGTAATGTTTTTGAATGGACGGAGGACTGTTCGAGCCCAGATTGGAGGGGAGCTCCAGTCGATGGACGGCCTTGGTTGAAGGGGGATTGTTCGATGAGGGGTTACAGAGGAAGTTCGTGGCTGTCGAATGAGCCGTTTTACGTTGTCGAGTCAAGTCGTTTTAAATATCTAGGGTCTAGTGAGGAGGATCTAGGTTTTCGAGTAGTGCGGGAAATTAATAACTAGTGCAAACAGTTAATATTCAGGTAATTTGAATGTTTGATTTATTCAGGTTACAGTTGGGTTACGTCAGAACACTGAGCATTTCTTGAAACTATAGTCTTAAGTAGACCCTTGTTACTTCGTTCAACTAGCCCGCCCAATCCTGAGTCCTCGCCATTGGAAAATATGTTCTCGAGGAGTTTTGGGTAAATGGCGAATGGAGTCCTACCTCAGGGGGTAATTCGTCGCGGGCGGCATGTCTGGCTAAATCCGCGGTTATGGATGAGGCGAGTTACTTTGTGGTTAGGCGCAATCCTTGTGGGGGTTGCTGCGATTGCCTTTGCGAAAAGTGCCGAATACGCCAACTCATTGCATCAGCGGTTGGTGGATGCGTCGCCGTTGTTGCCGTTCATCGTGGGCCCCTTGGGTCTGGCTTCAGTTGTTTGGTTAACGCGCCGTTTCTTCGCTGGTAGCCAGGGGAGTGGAATTCCTCAAACGATTGCTGTTCTTGGAATGGAGAATGTAAAGGACAAGGATAGCTACTTATCTTTGAGAACTGCGATTGGTAAGTTCGGGCTCACCGTGCTGGGTCTTCTGTCGGGCGCATCAGTAGGCAGGGAAGGACCTACCGTTCAGATTGGCGCATCAATCATGCACGTTCTTGGAAAATTTACGAGATTCTCCAGAGTAGAAATGCAGAGAGGACTGATCTTAGCAGGGGGGGCCGCTGGCGTTTCTGCTGCTTTCAATACTCCGCTTGCCGGAATCGTTTTTGCAATTGAAGAAATGAGTAGAAACTTTGAGAGCAAGACCAGTGGAACAGTGCTAACTGCGGTAATTGTTTCAGGGATCGTTTCGCTCTGGTGGTTGGGAGACTATACATATTTTGGAAGTACTTCCGCGGTGCTATACGGGTCGACGGCTTGGGTGCCAGTCTTACTGTGCGGGATAATTTGTGGGCTGTTGGGTGGTCTATTTAGCCAGTTGTTGATAGTTGTATCCAAAGGTTTGCCTGGAAAGATTGGACGTTTTGCAAAATCAAGACCGGTCCTCTTCGCTGCATGTTGTGGTTTTCTTTTAGCTTTGTTGGGAGTTGCCTCTGGTGGCGTAACATACGGAACTGGGTACCATGAGGCGCGAGCGATCCTCGAGGGTACTGCGAATGTCCCAGAGACTTTTGGATTATTAAAGTTGTTAGCGACGTTAATATCCTACGTAAGCGGTATTCCTGGGGGGGTCTTCGCCCCTTCATTGTCAGTTGGTGCAGGCTTAGGTCATAACCTAGCGGCGCTCATGCCCTATGCACCAATTGGTGCAGTTGTTGTTTTGGGAATGGTTGCTTATTTTGCTGGAGTCGTCCAAGCACCTGTTACTGCATTCGTTATTGTTATGGAAATGACAGACAACCATGACATGATCGTACCTCTCATGGCGGCCTCGCTGCTTGCGGCGGGAACCTCGAAGATAGTTTGCCGAAAACCTTTGTATCGAGCGTTAGCAGACCAGTTTTTGCTGAAAGAGGAAGCGTCTAGATCATCTTAGATCTTGACATCAAAACGAAGATGTTCTGGAGTTAATTCGGTCAGGTTTCGGCAACCTAGTAACCCAAGCGACAAATCTATTTCAGCTTGGAGTATGGACACGCATAATTTGACGCCCTCGTAACCAAGTGCGGCTAGCCCATAAAGCCAGGGCCTACCCATCATGCAAGATCTGGCTCCAAGTGCTAGAGCTTTTATCACATCCGATCCCCGCCTGATTCCCCCATCTAAAATTACGGGATAATCCCTGCCGACTCTTTCGATTATTCCGGGAAGCGCTGATATTGCGGATATCGAGTAGTCAAGTTGCCTTCCGCCATGGTTGGATACGATGATTCCATCTACTCCTAAAGATTTTGCTATTTCAGCATCTTGCGGGCTGAGAATGCCTTTTACTAATACTGGTCCTCCCCATTGTTCCTTGAACCAAGTGATGTCCTCCCAGGTAAGAGTGGTATCCCATTGTTCCCTGATAAAGTCAGTAATCGACATGACGCTGTTGGAGTCAATGCTGGTGTTGTCAAAGTTGCGGTATTTGATCTTTGGTCCAAGACCAACGTCGACTAACCAGCGGAAGTGGTACGCAAAATCGAGAATTGTAGACAAACCAAATTTAGGTGGAACAACAAAGCCATTTCGTATATCTTTTTCTCTTGCCCCTTGTAGCTTGGTGTCCACGGTTATGACTAGTGCATTACAGTTTGATTGTTTCGCTCTGTTGATGAATTCTTTTGTCAGCCCTCGGTCCCTTAGCACGTATTGCTGATACCAGTGTCCCGTGGGGGCACTCGCGGTAATGTCTTCAATGCTGCACGTTGCGACTGTGGATAGGCAGTACGGGACATTACTGTCGAGCGCAGCTCTAGCTGCTAATAATTCGCCTCTTCTTCGTGTAATACCAGCTAAGCCAGTGGGCGCAAGAATTAGAGGCGATGAGTACTTTGTTCCGAAGAGGTCAACACTTTGATCACGCTCCTCAATATTAGTAAGTACCCTCGTAACAAATTTAATCCTTTCGAAATCCCCCCGGTTTGCGCGAAGCGTGACTTCATCTTGGGCGCCACCATCGACAAATTCAAAAATTGTTTTAGGTAAGCGGCGTTTTGCTAGTGAACGCAGATCATCGATATTTATTACTTGTTTCATAGTTACTTCTTCGCTGTAGTTTTTAAGGTCGTTGCGGATTATTTCCCCACAACATCGGCATGTCGTATTGACGTGCTCTGGATAAATCCCCGAGGTAAAGTGATCTTTGCATCTCCCATGCGAAATCTTGTAGGCGCTTTGTGAGCTCTTGAGAAATCTCAGGAAATTTTTCTATCACATTGTTCTCCTCTGAGGGGTCATCTCCGATGTTGTAGAGTTCGGCAGAGGCGGGGAGTATGCTCCGGACAATCAGCTTCCAGTTGTCCCTCAGAATGGCACCCCCGAACTCGTCAACATTGAGAAGAATTTCTTCTCGTGTGCTCTGCGCTTCATTGAAAAGGATGGGTGAGATATCGATTCCATCAATGGGTTTTACCTGATCCTGCTTTTGTAACGAGCCTTTTCCGATTTTAATGAGTGTCGGGAACATATCGACAATGTGCGCTCGCTCGGTGCTAACCTCGGACGATATTTTTCCCCTCCAATGCACCAGAAGCGGCACTCGCACACCTCCCTCATAGAGCGATCCTTGCCCAGACCTAAAAGGGCCATTATCGGCAACATTTTGACTCGTATCCGAGTCGCCGGTGAAAAAAGCCCGCTTTACAGCGCCACCATTATCACTGTGAAAAATGACGAGAGTATTCTCTAATTGACCCAACTTTTCTACGGATTCGATTATCGCGCCAATGGCGGCATCCATATGGGATACCGCGCCAAGGTAAGCGCGTTCCGATTCCCTCGATACATCGGCGTACAAGGATTGGTATTGGTCGGGAGATTGGTAGGGCGCTCCAGGCCCCGGGAAGCTGACCAAAACAAAAACCGGCTTTTCCCCAAGTTGAGACTCAAGGAAATTCTTTGTTTTGGCGGCAATTAAATCTGTATTAAAGCCTTTTTCAAAATACAGTTTTTCGTTAGTGAACCAATCCGGCTGACCAACGATATTTTTCTTTTCGTAATGATCACCGATCTGCACAAGATTTCCAAAAAAAGTATCGAATCCCTTCTGGGTCGGCAGATATTCACGTCGGCCGTGCCCTAGAAGCCAAGAGCCAAACAGCCCCGTTTTATATCCCACTGCATTCAACGCCTGTGCAAGTGTTCTTTCGTCTCGTGAAAGGCCGTAACTACTCCAAGGCTGAATCGAGAGCATCTGGAAACCAGTCCGCATCGGATACCTACCAGTCAGGAGAGCCGCTCTAGCCGATGACGAGTGGGGGAGGGTATAAAAATTTTCTAGTCGAGCGCCATTTTCGGCTAGGCGATCAATATTTGGGGTGATGGCCCGACCGCCATGAAAACCGACATCTTTCCACCCCAGGTCGTTCGCAACAAAATAGATGATATTAGGCTGATCTGTCGCACCGGCGAACGCTGGCCACATCAAGGCGAAAACGATACGGGCTATTTTCATCAGGTTTTCAATCTGCATGGCAATTAGTATATCTAACCAGATAGGTCATCGGTTTAAAACAATGCCCTCACGTTAAATGTTTTCCTGTCCGGGTGAGCTGTATCAGTTAAGACGTCGCCACATGAGGATGCAAAACCCCATACTTCCGGTAGAATTAGCTCCCTTATGAAGTCCGGCCAGAATTTAATCTCATTTCTCTCTGTCATAGGTGCCCGCCTGAGGGGGATGCGTCTTATTGAGGAGATCGCATACGTCTTGGCGATAGCATTTTTTGCCTTGTCTGGGCTAGTTATATTGGCAATACCCTTTCCTGCCCTTGGGGAGCGCGCCGTAATCGCGTCAGTACTTATTTTGACCGTTGCGATATTGATTGCGGTTCTGATCAAATTCGGGAGATTGCCTCAGCCGTTGGAAGTCGCGAAGTTAGTCGATTCCAAGGCTGGATTCAAAGATGAGATTACAAGTGCATTATTTTTCACATTGGATCCAAGATCTTCCAAATTGGAATCTGATATTGAGAGAAGTTTCGTGCAAGAGCATGTAAGCCGCGCTGAGACCCGAGTTAAGACGGTAGACATTTCGAAAGTTTTTCCGAGAGTGCTTCCAAAGACCGTGAAGCTCGCTGGCCTATCTCTACTGGTGTACTTGGGGGTGCTTTGGAGCGCGACGGGAGTGGTTGTTGCGAACAAGTCTTCTGCGCTACCGAGTGTGATTTCGGGGGGTATCAATGCTCCAGAGGCCGTTGAGAAGCAAGTGGCACGAGAGATCGATGCTATTGAGGATATTCAGGAGGCCCTTGAGACTTTAGAGAATAGCGACGTTAGTGCTGTTGTTAAGGAAGAGGCGATAAAAAAAGCCCGTGACACCATAGATAAGATCAACATGGAGGCAGCGGCCACCCGTGAGGGGCTCGCGCAACTTGCAAAAGTTTTGATGGAGCAAGAGGGGTTCGAGACGATTGGGAAGGCTCTAAGAGAGGGCAATCTAGATAGAGCGATTGAACTGCTGCAAGAGAAACAGAGAGAGCTGGTAGCGCTTGACGGTCAGGAAAGTGATATTAAGGCAGAAGACGTGAGCGCGGCGGGTGAGGTTAATAGAGACGAGAGCCTGTCTCAAGCTGAAATGGGCGATGTCGCAAGAAACTTAATGAATGAAATCGGGCAGCCCGACCCTAGAAATATCAACCGCTTGATTGAAAGTCTCGAGCAGGCGAAGCAGGATATGGAAAACCAGCAGAGCGCAAACACTGCGGGTGCTCGTATGGAAGAGATGGGAGAGCGCATTGGCGCTGTGCAAACGTCTGCCGCGGATCTCGGGGGAAGAAATTCGACTTCTGATCAATCTGATACGCCCACGGGAATGCCATCGCCAGATGCTGGTAATAACGACATGAGTGGTGGATCGATGTTCAGAAAGGGGTCCGTTACCCCGAACGAGAAAGAGCAGGGTGACGATGGGAGTTCCACTGGTGCGCCCGATGGACACATGGCTGCGCTCGCGCTTGAGGGACGAATGACTAAACGTCTAGATGCCGTGCTGAAGTTAGAGAAAACGAAAGTAGAGAGCGAAGACAAGGAATCGGATGCTGACTTAGGGTGGGAATTCCAGTCCAGCAAACGAGGGGATGCGAAGACTAAAATTAGTGGTGAAATTCAATCGGGTTCGTATGAAAAGTCTGATGCACTTGAGGCGGAGTTTGTTTCAATTGAACAACGAAATGCGATGCAGAAGTATTTTTTAAAGATTCATGAAGGGAAAGAGTAAATGAGTGCAAATGCTGAGCAGGGAATGAAAATTTTCGTCGAGCGCTTTCACAGTGTTGTTGATGAAGTGTCTAAAGTGATTGTTGGCAATCGTGATGTGATAGAACATGTTCTCACCTGTCTCTTGGTTCGAGGTCATGTATTGCTCGAGGGAATTCCAGGTGTAGGAAAAACAAAGCTAGTACACACCCTGGCCGATGCCACGGACCTTGCTTTTTCCAGAATTCAGTTCACTCCAGATCTGATGCCGGGAGACATAATTGGCTCGAACATCGTTCGAGAAACGGATGATGGTAAAAAATCTTTCGAATTCCAGCGTGGCCCTGTGTTTGCCAACATGCTTTTGGCTGACGAAATTAATCGAGCGACGCCCAAGACCCAATCTGCGTTGCTCGAGGCGATGCAGGAAAACAGTGTTTCTGCTGGGGGCTCAACGCATAAACTTGACCAACCATTTTTTGTTTTGGCAACACAAAATCCGATCGAAATGGAAGGGACGTATCCCTTGCCTGAGGCACAAATGGATAGATTCTTATTTAAGCTCAGACTTAATTTCCCAGCTGCGGACGAGCTTTTAACCATTGTTGATCGAACAACGCAGCAAGATGATATTACCAGCCAACACGTCATCGGAAAGAAAGAGGTTTTGGAGATGCGTGAAGTCGCGAGGGCGGTGCCCGTCGCCAAACCGGTCATGGAGTATGCGATCGCAATAGCGCTAGCAACGCATCCTGAGAGTGCGCAGGGGCACGACTTATCGAAGAAGTACGTTCGATTTGGATCAAGTCCGAGGGGCGTGCAGTCGTTAGTGCTTGGGGCTAAAGTGAATGCACTTTTGAATAATCGATTCTATGTCAGTGGTGAGGATATCAAGGCTGTAGTGCTTCCGGCGCTGCGTCACAGGGTGCTATTGAATTTCGAGGCTGAGGCTGAAAGAGTAGAGTCTGATTTCATTTTGGAAGAGATCATTAAGTCTGTCAGCATGCCTGCAGTTTGATATTCGTGACTGCGGTTCAGTAGTTTGTATTTAAGAGTTCTTGATTAGGCATTATGTCCTCGCTCCTCAGTAAAGAGTTCCTTCGGCGGCTAGATGGATTGACGTTGCTTCTTCGGCGCCCGGTGTCCGGACATTTGCGCGGACAACACCGCTCAAAGCGAACTGGCGTCGGAATGATTTTTTCGGACTACCGCCCATATTCCCCGGGTGATGATGTGCGTAATCTCGATTGGGCGACGTATATGAGGCTTGATCGACTCGTTCTAAGGTTGTTTGAAGAGGAAGCCGATACTCCGATCTACATCTTTATCGATAGCAGCAATTCAATGTTACAAGCAGACGGTGGTAAATTTTTGGTTGCGAAGAAACTTGCCGCGATGCTCTCGTACATCGGACTGCTAAATCACGACAGAGTGAGTCTCGCAGCCTTCTCCGATGGGGTTGTGCGTGAATTGCCTGGGCGGCGTGGTAAAAATCAGATGTGGCGGACTCTCCATTTTCTGGAGGCACTGAAGCCTAGTGGAGTAACCAACTATGCGGATACCTTCAAGCGCTATTTTGGCGGGGGTCGTACTCGTGGTCTCGTTGTCTTTATATCGGATTTTTTGCAGCAAGAATCACTCGAATTGAGTTTTAAACCGATCAGGCAGTATGGTCATGAGGTTTTTGCAAGTCATGTGATTTCGCCATCTGAAGTATCCCCTGAACTAGGTGGAGAAGTTGTTTTGGTTGACTCTGAAACCAATGAATCAATGAATGTACATCTAACTGAAACACTGCTTCGCCAATATCGTACAGCGTTCGTCGATCACTGTTCCAGTATAGAGAACTTCTTCCGTCGCTCTGGGTGGGGTTATTTGAGAATTAATACGGATGATAACTTCGAAGAGGCCGCCTTGATTGGGCTTAAAAAGGAAAGGCTTACACTGTGACAGCCTTGTCTCTACCGATTGTATTTTTTTGGGTATCAACGCTATTAGCAGTCGTGGCGGTTATTCTTTTGTTTTTGTTGAAGCCTCCTGTTCTTCAAGCCCTCGTTTCGTCGAACGTTGTCTGGAAACAAGTAATACGGGTTTCGCAAGCGTTAAATGATCGATGGCGTTGGTGGTTGTCGCTCTTATTGGCAACCCTCATCATCCTCCTGCTCTTATTTGCAATTTATCGACCTGATCTATCTGAAGGTGAGGGTAGAAACAAAGTTATCTTGGTTATCGATAATTCCCCGACAATGGCTGCTCGGATGTCGAATGGAATTTCTCGTCTCGATATGGCGAAAAACTTGGCACAAGATTTTTTATCAGAATTACCAGGGGATCGTAGCGTTTTAATTGTGGACACCCAGCGCAGTGTAGCAATCCCCGAATTTACGAACATTGCCCTTGCGAAAACCATTTTGGATGGCATTGAAATTGGAACATCGCTCGATCCCGTTGTCCCTTCAAAAGTTTCTAGAGAGGCAGCAGAACATCGGTTTGTATTCACGGATGGAGTTTTGCTTGGGGCTCCGCCGGATAGCTATGAAACGGTCTCTGTTTTTGAGCCCATCTCTAACGTAGGGATTACTCATGTTGATTTTGCACTTGTACCGGGAAACCCTGGGGAGCGACAAGCATTCGTCGAATTGAAGAATGCAGGGTTTGAAACCCAAGTCGTGGAGCTGGATTTAAATTCTGAAGCGGGGGAGTCACTCAAGAGAAAAATTGAGATTAAAGCTGGTGAAAAAATTGGGCAAATACTAAATATTTCTTCGTTCTCTAGCGGAGCAGTGCGGGTTTCTGCGACGTCCGGTCAAGATGGATTTCGTTTTGATGACAAGGCTTTTGATTACCTCTCGTCCAAAAAGGAAATCAAGGTGCTTCTCGTTAGCCAAAACTCAGCAGACGATAAGCTTCTAGAGCTCCTTGAGCTGATGCCGCGAGTCGATGTTCAGGTGATCAATGCCGTTGCGTATTCGAGTACAGTCGCAGACGAGCTTCAGCCAGACCTTCTGATATTCAATCGTGTGGTTCCCGAGAGTCGTCCTAACAGGCCAACCGTAATTTTTGGTGTTAAGTCAGCGAAATGGCTACCTGTTCAAGTGACGGATGCAATGAGTACCCAAGTTGAGGTAGTCAAGAATTCCGCTCACCCTTTGATGCGAAACGTGTCGCTCCGCGACTTGATCGTGGAGGGTGGAGTGGTGTTTGGTGGAGTCACGGATGCGATCGCACCGTTTCTGAGCTCGAAAAGCGAAGGTGCTTTGGCGGTTACTTTGGGAGGTGTCAATCCTATAATTTTATTTGGGTTTGATGCGGAGACTTCTAATATAGAACTGTTAGCGGATTTCCCAATTCTGCTGGCAAATTTATTGACTTGGATGGGAGATGAGCCGGCGGTTATTCGTGCTTCTCCTGGAATCATTGCTATTCCGGGAGATGCTGTTCGAGTTAATGGTATGGATGGAAAGGAATATTCCACTTGGACGGTAGCCGATCAAACTTATTTCAACGCTATTGAAGCTGGGCTTTATACAATCACGACGGAGGATGGCCCACTACGAGTAGCGGTAAGTCAGGTTGCTGAGAAATTTAGCGATGTAAATCAGTCCCGAATTTCGAGAGTCGTCGCTGCAGATTTAACCGCTCCAAATCTGTCTGGTGGTTTTTCGCTGGCCGTTATTCTCTGTCTCTTAGCATTTAGCTTGCTTGTGCTTGATTGGACCTTATTCCACCGGCGTGTTACGCAATAACGTAGAGAACCTGAATCGTGGAAATACTGACCTTTGATAATCCTCTCGCTCTGCTGTTAATACCGCTGATCGGTATTCTCTGGCTAATTGCACGGTTCAGTAAGTTGGCGATCGCGTTACGACACAAACGAATCATGACCATCATGCGGGCTGCAATTCTGGTTTTGATCGCGTTAGCTACGGCGCAGCCAAATTTTAGATTAGGTGGGGACGATGTTTCGGTCTCGTACATGGTTGATGTGTCAAGGAGTGTTAGTCCAGACTACGTAGAAAAAGCCTTTTCTTGGATCGCTGGAGCTCAAGGAAAATTTAAACCTGCTTCATCAAATATTGTCGTTTTTGGAAAAAATAGTGCAGTAGTGCGAGATTTAGATGAGGCAAAGACCTTGTCTGTGCTGGATTCAGGTGCCGATGCTAACACCTTATCGGAAAATTTTATCGAGCAATCCGGCACAAACATTGAATCTGCGCTTGATGAATCGTTAGCATCCCTCGGAAAAAACAAAGCTAATCGAATCGTATTATTCACCGATGGAAATGAAACCGACGGTTCGGTTGTGAATGTTTTAGACATTGCGAAGCGATCGCGCACAAAAATTTTTCCGATGGCAGCCGACTCCATCGAGGTAAGTGACGCATGGATAGAGAGTGTTCGCTTGCCTAAAAGGATTAGAGCTGCCGAGCCAGTCAGTATTCTTGCGCGACTCTATAGTCCCAGAGATAGTTCCCTCACGCTATCTTTGGCGTCAGAGGAAAAAAATATCCTCACCCAAAAATTCCAAGTTCAAACTGGTTTAAACGAGATAGTGCTCACTGCTTCATTTCCGACTCCGGGTGATGTGAATTTATCGGTGGAAATAACAATGGATGGAGATGAGTTTATCGAGAACAATGCTCAGAAGCTCGGTGTTTGGGTAGAGAAAAAGGCAAAAGTGCTTTACGTCGAGGGGATCGAGGACACAAACAAATACCTCCAAGCTGCGCTAGAGAGTGCTGGTTTTGAGGTTGAACTTGGGTCGGCGAATAGGCTGCCATCACTAGACGGTCTCAAGAGGTTCGACACCGTTATTCTTTCTGATGTGCTGGCGACTGCGTTACCGGTTTCTTCCATGAAGGATATTCGCTCTTTCGTTCGCGATTATGGGGGAGGTCTCGTGTTTGCGGGAGGGGAAAATACCTTCGGAGAGGAAGGGTATTCCGACTCGATTCTGGAGGAATTGCTTCCAGCAGAATTTAAGGCGCAAGAGAAGAAAAAGGAATTGGCTCTCGTAATAGCTATCGATCGTTCCTATAGTATGAAGGGAAGGAAGATTGAGTACGCAAAGGAAGCAGCTCGTGCATCTCTTGATCTTTTGGAAGAGCAGCATCAGTTTGGTGTTGTAGCTTTCGATTCTCAGCCTTATGTTCCCGTTCCCCTTCAGCCAGTGAAATCTAAGCGCAAAGCGGAGGCACTAATCAGCAGAATTCAGGCTAGTGGTCAGACAAATATTTATCCTGCCTTAGGTATTGTTTACCGATTGCTTAAAGATGTTGAGGCTCCCACTAAACACGTCATACTTTTGTCAGATGGGGATACCGCTCCCGCTGAATTCGAGAGACTTATCGAAAGAATGCGTGAGAAGAATATTGTGATTTCGACGGTCACGATCGGTGAAGGCGGAAATCCAGGGTTGATGAAGCAAATATCGGATTGGGGAAATGGCCGCAACTATATGGCGCTCTCTGCAGAATCAATACCTCAAATTTTTACCGAGGAAACACAAAAAGTGGTTGGTACCAGTTTGGTGGAAGAGCAAATACTCACCGTCGTAAAGCAGCCAACCCAAGCTTTGAGTGGAATTGCATTCGCAGATGCTCCCGCTCTCAAGGGTCACATTGCTGTCAAGGAAAAGGACACAGCGGAGGTTGTACTCGCGACCCAGGATGGTTCACCGTTGTTGACCCGATGGCAATATGGACTAGGTAAGGTATTCATGTTTTCTTCTGATGTGAAAAATAGATGGTCCGCTGATTGGATGAATTGGGATGGGTACGGAAAGTTTTGGGCGCAGTTGACGCGGGATTCACTGAAGCAACTGGGTTCGGATACCGTCTTTTTTGACGTTTCTCAATATAGAGCTAGTTCGCGTTTCTCTCTGACTCCCCTGGATCTCGATGGTAGTCTCTTGTATATCTTACTCCAACATTTGCGAATAAGAACCGGTGATGCAGAAGATGTTCGGGAGATGCCACAGGTCGCTCCGGGGCGTTACGAAATTGAGTTGCCTCTTGGGAGTATGGCGATTTCTGGGGCTCTCGTGGTTTCTGATCAAATAACAGAGCAAATGGCGGACATGGCCGGTTCCAGAACGGTATTCCCTGGTTATCCTCTGGAATACCGATTCTCCGGCACAAACCAGGAGCTACTTGGACTTATTGCTGATACCACTGGCGGCAAGGTCTCACCTGTGTCTGACGAAGTTTTCCGGGTCGATGAAAAGCTGGATACCAAGTCTCCGGTATGGGTATATCTAATCGCATTAGCGATTCTTCTTTATCTTGCGGATATATTTATTCGGCGCTCTCCGATTCTTTGGGAAAGATATAGGAAGTAAGACGGACTTGATCTATCTTCAAGTCAACGTTATTTTATTCTCTCGATTGTGTACACGGGGCGGTGCTTGGTAGCGCCCCTGAGATTGCAGTGTCTAATTTTGTGTTGGCTGGATGGTCGGAATGTTGAAATTAATAATTAGTAAATCTTTGCTCCTGGTGGTTTTTGCTGGGGTTTTATTGCCCTTTAATTCTCTGGCGGATATTGAGGCTGGCAAAAGGGCCTTGAAAGACGAGAACTATGATTTAGCAACCTCTGAGTTTCGCTCGTCCGCAGAAAAGGGAAGTGCTGAGGGGCAGTTTTATTTAGCCGAAAGTTTTTTTCATGGGCGAGGTGTGCTTCAGGATTTTTCCGAATCCATAAGATGGTATGAGAAGTCTGCGAATCAGGATTACGTGCAAGCGCAAAATATGCTCGGCAACATGTATTACTCTGGAAAGTATGTGAATCAAGATTTTTCGAAGGCAGCTCTATGGTTTGGAAAAGCTGGTCAATCGGGTGATCTTGATGCTGCCAAGATTACAGCAGCTTTATACTTTAAGGGTGCCGATGGTCTGAAGAAAAATATTGGGAAGGCTCTGGATTTTTACTTAATTGCAGCAAAATCTGGAGACATCGATTCTCAAGAAATGGTCGGATACTTTGCATTTTCAGGGATATCAGGTGAAAAAAATTACAAAGATGCATTCACTTGGTATGAGAAAGCAGCCAAGGCCGGAAGGGCGTATCCGCAGTATGCGGTCGGTTGGATGTATCAAAATGGCCAAGGGGTGAAAGTTGACTTGAAGAAAGCTGCCGAGTTCTATGAGCTAGCGGCGAAGCAAGGAAATGCGCAGGCTGCTGGGAGTTTGGGGCTTTTGATGTTAACCGGCGACGATCGAGCTAAGAGCCGAGGTCAGGCGGTTAAATATTTGGTGCAGGCAGCCGATCAGGGCGTCGATGCTGTTTACGCTCAGTTAGCTTGGATCTACTTCGAGGGATCGGTAGTGGAGAAGAACGAATCTGCTGCGTTTAAGTGGTTTTCGAAAGCGGCTGAGCTCAACGACCCGCAGTCAAAGTATATGCTCGGATATTGCTTGCAAAATGGTATCGGTACTCCTAAAAATCTGAAATCATCAGTCGAATGGTTCGAAAAATCCGCCGGTGCTGGCTACTTGCCAGCGAAAGAGACCCTTGGGTCAATCTTTTTCTTTGGTGGGGATGGAGTGGCAGTTGACTTCGCACGAGCCTATAAGTGGTATAGCCAAATCGTTGAGGGTAGTAGCCCGTATGTGCAGTACCTAGTGGGTTACATGCTCGATGAAGGGAAAGGCATCGCGAAAGATGCAAAGCGGGCAGCTAATTATTATCAAATTTCAGCCGAGCGTGGAGAGGCTCGAGCGCAGTACCGCTTAGCATGGTTCTATTTTGAGGGCGTTGGTGTTTCGAAGGACCTAAAGCGGGCTTATGTGTGGAGCAACTTGGCTGCGTCGACGCTTACTGGGGTAGAGCGGGAGGATGCCGAAAAGCTTAGAAATTATGTTGCCTCGAAACTTGAAGACAATGATTTAAAGCGGGCGCAACAAGAGTCTCGTGAGTGGAAGCCAAAAGAATAGGACTGATATTGTTCACCCGTTGTTAGGCTTTGTAACGATTCACAACTTTCTCATTTAACTCAATTCCCAGTCCTGGGGTATCGGGTAGTTCAATTTCTCCAGTCTTCGAGCAAACCGTTAACGGATCTTGAACTAAATCGGTCATTAACGGATGCGCGGGGAACACGGTTTCCGCCATACTTCCGTTTCTTATCGCGCCCAGGTAGTGCAATCCAGCGGCGACCGCGACCGCGGAGCCATGTATATGTGGTGCCACTGGCATATTTGCAGAGAGAGCGAGGTGAGCGATCTTCATAGATTCCGTTAAACCGCCCGCCCAAGCAACATCAGGTGGTGCGAAATGGATAGCTCTTGCGCTGATATATCGGGAAAAATCAACAATCCCATAACTGCAGGTTTCATATCCGGCGATCGGTATGTTTACTTTGCTAGCTACTTCTGCGCTTCCTGAAATGTCATCTGGGGAAATGGGTTCTTCCAACCAATATATGTCGTATTTTTCTAACTTGTTAGCCATCGAAATTGCGGTTCCAACATCCCAAGCACCATTTGCATCAATCGCCAAACGAATGTTAGGGCCAATCGTATCTCTGACGGTCTTAACGCGTTGAATATCTTCCTCATGGCTAACCTCCGCTATGCCGCGATCACCAGTCACTCTTAATGGAGACATTTCGATTGCACTGTTTCTTCCGACTTTCATCTTAACTGCGCGAAAACCAGCATCAATGTATTGCTGCATTTCTATGTTTAATTGCTTTAAATCTTTTCCTTCGGAATAAAAGCCACCTGTTGCGTAAGCAGGTACTCGCTTTCTATAACCGCCTAGTAATTTCCAAACAGGCTGCCCAGCAATTTTTCCCTTAATATCCCAAAGCGCAATATCAATCCCACTGATCGCGGCAATGACAATTCCGCCTCGCGCATGTTTGTACGCGCGCTTATGCATCACATCCCAGATGTACTCATTTTGAGTTGGATCTAGACCAATGAGGTGCTCTTTTAGTTCATGTTCAATGACTTGCGCTGTAGATGCCATCGGCCCGCCAAAATGCGCAGCCTCGCCAATTCCAA
>Ga0181566_10002183_pt1 | contig 16151 bp, 18 predicted proteins | sample 101ome_15_FD_133762 | JGI IMG/M metagenome (GOLD analysis project Ga0181566, IMG submission 133762) | Coastal salt marsh microbial communities from the Groves Creek Marsh, Skidaway Island, Georgia - 101402AT metaG (megahit assembly) | ecosystem: Environmental > Aquatic > Marine > Intertidal...
GCCAGAACGCCAACAGATGATAGCGCATATTCGCGCCCAATTAGCGGAAACAGGATGCGCGGTGTGCAAAGGGTTTTTAACCCCCAAAGCTATTGAGCAGATCACGGCAGAGGCCGAGGGTGTTGCCCATCACGCGCATAAATCCTTTAATCGAACCAATGCCTATTTTACCGCGGATGATCCCACACTAGACTCGTCTGATCCAAGGCGGCGGTTTTTTGAACGCTCTAATGCTTTTATTCCTGCTGATAACTTCTTATCCCAAGGCGCATTAAGACAAGTTCATGATTTTCCAGCGTTTGACCCGTTTATCAAAGACTGCCTTCAGCAAAAAGATTTCTATCGCTACGCTGACCCTTTGGCAGATGTCATAGTGAATATGGCCGAGGAGGGCGAAGGCTTTCCATGGCATTTTGATACCAACCCTTTCACCATCACGCTAGCAATACAAAACGCGGAACATGGCGGAGCGTTTGAATATGCCCCCGATATCCGAAAAGAAACTGAAAACTTTGATGAGGTCACAAAGGTATTGGATGGCACTTCCGACCGGGTGGTGAGATTGAACCTTGAACCCGGGGATTTGCAATTGTTCAAGGGCCGATATTCGCTTCACCGTGTTACCCCTCTTAAAGGGCGGCGCCCTCGCTATGTGGCTATTTTTTCTTATGTTGATCAGCCGGATATGGTAGGCGCGCCAGAACGCACGCGCCAACTTTATGGCCGGGTTCTGCCTATCCATCTAGAACGCGCTGGGCTAAGGGGCGACGCTTTGGTGGACTGACGTTTGGCCAGTGATCCAAGGCTATGTTTTGCCCATTTGGATTAGGCCAATGATTAATCGCTAAGAAGATTAACGCCCTTGCCGTCTAGAGGCTGGCTGCCAGCAATTTTTGCCACAATATGATCAGGCCATGCCAGTTTGGTGAGATTGAGCGCAAACAATACCCCATCGGTTCCAGCCTTGAGCGGTCGCCTTGTGACAAAGGCGCCTTCACCCTCAATATCCAGCATCTCGGCAATCACATCACCTTTTTGGACGGTTGCGCCTAAAGGCAAATGATAGATCATCAAGCAAGGGCGTTCAGCACGAAGATATTCCAATGCGGTTAAGGGTAGAGCAGGCGGCGCCGAAGGCGGCGTAAGGCGACGATCATCAATCATCCCACGCCCAACCAAGAACTGATAAAGATGATCAGCATCTTGTTTGTTCATTTCATCCGCCACCTGATCAAGACCTCGGTATTCCAGCGTGGCGGATAACACAGGCTTTGGCCACGCCGTATGCGGATACCGGCGCGCCAATTTGATCCATAACCCCGGCCAAACCTCATCAAAAGATCCGCCGCCGGAATCCTCAGCCGTCATTGTTGCCGCCGAACCCATCCAATCTGATAAATCCTGATAGTCCGGCATAAGCTGGGGCACAATATAGATATGATTAAGGGCATCATCGTCACAATGCAGATCAAGCACCATATCGGCGTCATGCGCCTCCATCATCACGATATGCCGCAAGCGTTCCAACGCCGTGACAGGCGTTTGGGCTTCTAGTTTTGATTTTACAATTTTTCTGATGATACGCTGATTTTCTGCCGGATCATCGGTGAAATTATGGGATAAATCATCACCATCTTGATGTATCAACGCCTCTAGATCAGGCCAATGACGATTATAGTTCATGGCATTAACCGGATGATAACGCCCCCGATGAGTACCAAAAGTCAGATGCGTCATACCAAGCGGATTGGCTAGGGGCAGAATAACAATTTCTGCCTTTAAGAGGCCTTTCTGTTCTGCCTCTTCCAGTCGCGCAATCAGATGATGCAGCACCAACATTCCCGGCTGTTCATCCGCATGAAGCGCGGCTTGAAGATAGATTTTTGCTGTGGTGTGATCTGGACGAAAACGGATTACGGTCAATTCATGGTTGGTGCCTGCGCTGTCACCAGCAATCTGATGGGTTTCTTTCATCATGATCTGTTCCTTTCATGGTCTATCGGATCAGATTAGGCCGTATCATAAGCCGCGAACGCCTAGCATCGGGCAAATGCCTGTTGAGCCGCCGGTTCACCAAGCCAAAAATTAAAATTATCAAAAGCGTCAGGACAATAAAATAAAAGGCAATGATCGGATATGGAACAAACGGATTAAAAGTCTTATCCGCAAAGTAGTTGGCATAATATAGCGCATCACCAGATTGCCGCCACGCCGGAAAGCCCGAAAAGAATACTAGCGTTGTTGCATGAAACAGAAAAATGGCCTCATTCGTGTAGGATGGCCACGCCAACCGCATCATATTTGGCCATTGCACCTTCCAAAACATTTGCCATGGTGTCATACCATAGGCATTAGCTGCCTCAATCTCGCCGCGTGGGGATGCCCGAAGTGCCCCATAAAAAATCTCTGCTGAATAGGCAGTGGTGTTACAGATCAAGACCAATAATGCCCCTAACCACGCTCGGGTCAGCCATCGTGTTTCCAAATCAATGACCGCGATCCATAAATCAAGCGTGACCCCGACTTTGGGCAAAAGAACAAAAAGCTCATAAGCAAAAAAGAATTGAATAAATAGGGGCGAGCCGCGAAACAGGAAAATAAATCCCGAAGAAAATCGCCGATAAATTCCTCTTTCCGATGCCTTACCCACGGCAAGCGCCATGGCAAACCAATAACCAAGGCAGACCGCTAACACCCCAAAAAACACATTCCATATCAAGCCTGACCCAATGAGGGCAAATTGATCACAAAGGGTGATGTCTGATTTTGGGAGTATCCTCTGACCATAGCCGATGGCACGAAGACCATAATCTTGAAATGAGGCAAGACAAGACGCGCTCATGGCTGTTATGCCCCCTCTTTTTGCGGATTGATGGCCATGGACTGCCCACGTGAAAACTGCTTATTGAGATAAGTAAAGCCACGCTCACTCACCCATGTCATCATCAGATAAAATACCAAGAGGCCAAGAAAATACCATATCCGCCAATCTGGATGTGGATAAGTGAATGCCGAGGTTTTTGCCCCGCCCAATTCACGCGCCCAATAGACAATATCTTGTATGCCGAGCAAAAACAGCAATGGCGTCGCCTTAATCAAGATCATCCATAAATTTGATAACCCCGGCAAAGCATAAATCCACATCTGGCGAAACATGATGCGCCAATAGACTTGCCGCCGTGTCATGCCATAGGCCTCTGCTGTTTCTAATTGGGCTTTGGGCACCGCGGCCATAGCACCAGCAATAACATTTCCGGCAAATGCCCCAAACACCAAGGCAAAAGCAACAACGGCTAGGGCGAACCCATAAAAATCATGCACCCATTGGCTGGCACTAGATAACGGCATCTTGGCGATATCACAGACGACAAAATCATTACCTTGCCAGACCGAACCGGTCTGATCAGAACACAAACTGCGGTGACGCAAATATTCAATGCCTTGATCAAGTGCAAGAGGGACAAAGAGAAAAAACACAATATCCGGAATACCGCGAACCATAGCGATATAAAGCGTACCGGGAAGCCGGATCAAAAAGAAACGCGCTCTGCTTGCCGACGCACTAAGAAGCCCTAGCAAAATGGCCAGAGGCGCAACCGCCGCAATCAACAACAACACAATCAAAAAAGACTGATAAAACGCCATATGCTTGGCGGTGCTCAGATAGCATCCTAGCCACGCAAGACCACTTATCTGATCCGGATTAACGCAAGACAGCATTTGGCTATTCCTGAAAAATAAACTCACCCTGATCGAGACAGAACCCCATCCCGATCAGGATAAGTTTTCTTCGTTAAAAGGTCTGGGCGCCGTCCCCAAACCATTTTTTGATCAAGGTGTTCAATGATCCATCGGCTTTCATGGAATCGATAGCGGTATTCATTTTTGCCTTGAGGGCGCCATCAGATTCGCGCAAGCCCATTCCAACACCGCCGCCGATACCAATTTCACCAATGACCGCCAACTCGTTTCCGGATTCTTCAACGATTGGCATGAGATAATCCCCATCAGCAAAAACGGCATCCGCCTCACCGTTACGGACAGCGGCGATCGTTTCATCAGGTGAAGCGAACTCAACCAATGTCGCGCCTGAAGACGCCACATGGCCAGCCTGAATCGTCCCTGTTTGGGCAGCAACCACAGCGGTATTAACATCAACATTATTGCCAGAGAGAGCCACATACATTGATGGGCTAGGTGGGTAGTATTCATGGGTGAAATCAATCACTTCATCACGCTCAGCGGTGATCGACATACCGGCAATGATGGTGTCATAGTTGCCAGACACCAGATTAGGAATAATCGAATCCCAGTCATTCACGACCCAGACGCAATCCAAATTCGCCCGGCGGCATAGCTCATCGCCAAGTTCACGCTCAAAGCCATCGACTTCGTTTTTATCGTTGATAAAGTTGTAGGGAGGGTAAGCCCCTTCGGTACCCATGCGGACGGTTTCTGCCAAAGCAGGGCCAGCAAGAACACCAGCAAAGATTGTAGCCAAAATTATTTTTTTCATCGTAACCTCCGATAAATGCGCATCCTTAGTGTTATGTTACAGCACCTGCGCTCAAAAATTGCTGTAACCTTTTGGATTTGGGATGCTCCAGCAAGATTTCTGGCGCTCCTTCCTCCTCAATTCTGCCTTCGTGCAAAAAGATCACCTGATCGGATAGATCACGAGCCAATCGCATATCATGCGTTACCAAGAGCATGGTTCTGCCCTCTTCGGCCAGAGCCTTAATCACACGAACAACCTCTTGTTCCAGCTCAGGATCAAGGGCCGAAGTAGGTTCATCAAATAGTATCGCCATTGGCTCCATCGCCAAAGCACGGGCAATAGCCGCGCGTTGTTGCTGACCGCCTGATAATTGTGATGGCCATGCGTCAGCCTTATCAGCGATGCCAACCTTATCAAGCAGACGAAGCCCTTTGGTGCGCATCTCCTCACGCGGATGACCAAGCACCGTCACCGGCGCCTCAATCACATTATCTAAAACGGTCATATGAGACCATAAATTGAATTGCTGAAAAACCATCGAAAGGTTAGTGCGCATGGCAATAACTTGCGCTTTGCTGGCAGGTTGGCGGCGGATGCCATCACCCTTCCACGCGACCGCTTCCCCTTGGAAAAAGATATCTCCAGCATGGCTTAATTCTAAGAGGTTGCAACAGCGCAAGAGCGTTGATTTTCCCGATCCGGACGAGCCAATAAATGTCACCACCTTACCGCGAGGGGCAGAAAAGCTAACCCCTTTTAGGACTTCAAGATCATGGTATTTCTTATGTAGCCCCCTGACCTCAAGTACTGGCGCATCCGCTGATGGTGTGGCCTTTTTGGTCATGCTTGCGCTATCCTGTTGATTGAACATTTGAAAAATTATAGATCATATTAAGTCCATAACAACCTATCTGACAAATCAAAACTCGTATCAGCAGGTTCTGATCAACCGCGCCAGCCACCCTCAACATAGCATTAGGATAACAGGCGAAATCCTGCTCCACATAGGTCATCACATAACAAAAGAGGAAATGGTGCTGCTGAGAAGACTTGAACTTCCGACCTCTCCCTTACCAAGGGAGTGCTCTACCACTGAGCTACAGCAGCGTTGGCGCTTTTCTATCAGCAAGATTGCCATTATGCAAGGCCAAACCCTAGTCACCCGCTTACCAGCAATTTGGTCATCCTTGCCCCCTTAAAACCATTTCAACAGAAAGCGAACAATCCGCTGAACCCTTGGTGAAAACAGCTTTGGGGTATAAAATGATCCGGCGGCGCGTTTGCTAGCCTCACCGTAAGTGGGGTAAGGCGCGATATGCGATGCCATGGTTTTTATTGATGCGCCAGTTTCCATAGCAATGGACCAAGCCCCAATCATCTCACCGGCGTGAGGGGCCAGAATGCTTGCGCCCAGAATGCGGCCTTTCTTCGTGATTACCGCCATCACCATCCCTTCGGTTCGGTGTTCCGCGCGCGCGCGATCATTATCCTCTAGCGATGCGGTGAGCGCAATCGGGTCATAGCCTGCCTCTTTGGCCATTGCCATGGTCATACCAACATGCGCCAATTCAGGATCAGCATAAGTCACCCATGGCACCTGATGATCATCAATGCGCGCTGGTATCCTAAACAGCATATTGCGGATCACAATGCCAGCATGATAGCCGGCCATATGGGTAAACTGATGCCGACCTGCCACATCCCCGATAGCAAAAACCCGGCGATTAGTGGTGCGCAAGCGGCGATCCGTTTCGATCCCACGCGGCGAAAAGGCAATGCCGGCTTTTTCCAAATCAAGACCTGCGAGTTGTGGCCGCCAACCCACCGCCACCAAGAGATGTGATCCCGTGACCATATGGGCTTTGGCGTCATTATCTGATGCGGCAGAGGGCGATGCCTGATCACCAGAAGTATTTTGGCGAAGCGGAGATAACGAAACCTCAATAGCCCCAGCCTTGCCGTTTACGCTTGCCGCCGCCATGCCTTCCAACAGGTTTATCCCCTCTGCTTTCAGGCGCTTTCGCAGATGATCGACCAATTCGGGTTCATCTTTGCTAAGGATGCTTGCCGCCTCAACCACCGAAACCTCTGCCCCAAGCCGCCGCCACGCCTGCGCCATTTCAATCCCAATAGGCCCACCACCCATGATAATGAGATGTCTAGGCACCTCATCCAGACTGAAGATCGTCTCATTGGTATAATGCGGGGTATCTGCCAAACCCGGAACGGGCGGCACGAATGGCGCTGATCCTGTGGCAATAACGACATATTTGGCCTTAACCTTATAGCCGCCGCCAGTAACCGTGCGGCGATCCAGAAATTGGCCTTCTGCCTCAATCACTTTGACACCTAATGAGGTAAAGCGTTCCACACTATCATGGGGTGCAATGCCAGCGATCACATCCTCGATATGGGATTTCACCGCCGCCATATCAACGGTTTTGCTAATGCTAACCCCCATCTGATCTGACCGTGGGTCTAGATATGCCATTTTTGCCGCCGCCAATAGCGCTTTTGAGGGAACACAGCCATAATTGAGGCAATCTCCGCCCATTTTGCGCCCCTCGAACAGCACCACTTTAGCCCCCATCTGCACCGCCCCTGCCGCGACAGACAAACCGCCCGATCCGCCGCCGATGATGCAAATATCTGTTGTGATTGCGATCATGTGTTTTCCTTTTCCTTGGTTGGTCGGCGTGACCGGATCAATGCAGGAATTACCGCCAAAAGAGATAAGGCCAGTATAGGGCCAAAAATCCTGTTATCTGATAACACTGATGCATTTGGCACAACACCATCCGCCAGCACTTCAGAAAACCCAATCCCTGTATAAACAAAGACCAAACTGCCCGGAATAATCCCAATGAATGTCGCCAACACATAGGGCACAACGCGCATGCCTAACATGGCTGGAATAATATTCACCACCCAAAACGGGGCAACAGGCATCAACCGCAACGCCAGCAACCAGAAAAACGGTGAGCGATCAAATCCCCCTTGGAGTTTTTCCAGAAAAGATGATCCCGACCGCTGAAAAACATCTGCCATTGCGCCGCGTGCCACCAGAAAGACTAGCAACGCCCCAAGCGTTGCGGAAACCACCACAAGCACAGCCCCTAGCCAGCCAAAAATAACCCCACCAGCCAAGGTTAAAAACACAGCCCCAGGAACCGAAAAAGCAACCGCAAGAGTGTAAATCACCACAAAACCAAGGATTGCGATCACCACATTTTGGCGCGCCCAATCTTCAACCAGATCATGATGATCCGCCATGCTTATCCAAAACCGCTCATCTAGGCGAATATCATATCGCCACATCAGCGCCAAAATCACAACAAGACCAAAAACCAAAACCCCCACAGGCAGAAACCGCCGCCATGCTGATTTGTCTTTAGTCATGTCAGTTTCTGGTGACAACCCACCCCCGGAATTACTGCTAGAATTATTGTCAGGATTTATGCGTTTCACCTCTGCTCCTGCGCTTATCATCAGACATTTCATGTTATGCTAATATTGCACCCCAATTGGCAAATCACAAAAAAGTGAATACTGGTCATTTTCCTGCCAAGTTTTCATGATAAACAAGGATCAAGATGAAAACTTCATTTATTCTCATAATCCTTATATAAAGAAGCATGACCATGAAAACCCCTGCTGAAAAACAATCTAAATCCGAACGCGATCGGCAGGAACGTCTGGCGCAGGCGTTACGGGACAATTTGTTGCGGCGCAAAACCCAGATGCGAGGCCGCAAAGCCAACCCGACCCCCACGCCCCCCGAAAAAGGAGACCCAGAACATGGATAAACTGGTAATCGAAGGTGGCGGCAAGCTTAATGGTGTGATCCCAATCAGTGGCGCAAAAAACGCCGCATTGCCGCTTATGTGTGCGGCTTTGTTAACCGATGAGACCCTGATTCTCGAAGGTTGGCCGGATTTGGCTGACACCCGATCTATGCGTGAACTGTTACAGAGCCTTAATATTGAAGGCACCACAAAAGGGGAAAGCCTGCACCTCAAGGCAGGGGCGTCTATCGGGATCGAAGCCTCCTATGATATTGTTCGCAAGATGCGCGCCTCAATTCTGGTCTTAGGCCCTCTTTTAACGCGCATGGGTCAGGCCAAAGTGTCTCTGCCCGGCGGTTGTGCCATTGGGTCGCGCCCTGTTGATCTGCACATCATGGTGATGGAAAAATTAGGTGCGAGGGTGACGCTAGAAGACGGATATGTTCTGGCTGAAGCCAAGCAGGGGCTGACAGGAAATCGCATTACCTTTCCCATGATCAGCGTTGGCGCGACAGAAAACGCCCTGATGGCCGCCAGCATGGCCAAAGGGCAAACGGTTCTGATTAATGCGGCAAGAGAGCCTGAGATTTCTGATCTGGCCGAATGTCTGAACGCCATGGGTGCAAACATCACAGGACACGGCACTAGCACCATCACCATCGAAGGGGTGGATCGCTTGAATGGTGCCACGCACCGAGTTGTTCCAGACCGAATTGAGGCAGGAACCTTTGCCATCGCCGCCGCTATTACCCAAGGAGAAGTCAGATTGGAAAATACCCGCGCGGATCATCTGGATGCGCTGATGGCGACCTTAACTCAAGCCGGAGCCAGAGTGGATGCAGGTGATCATCATATTATGATTGCTATGACTGATCGGCCTCAGCCTGTTGATATTTCCACCGATCCCTATCCCGGCTTTCCAACCGACCTGCAAGCGCAATTCATGGCCTTTATGTGCATGGCTAGAGGCGCCTCACGGATCAGCGAAACCATCTTTGAAAATCGTTTTATGCATGTTCCGGAATTGATGCGGATGGGGGCAAAAATAAATGTCTCTGGCGGCACTGCCCTCGTTCGCGGTGTTGATGCGCTTGTTGGCGCACCTGTGATGGCGACAGATTTACGAGCGTCGGTTTCACTGGTGCTAGCCGGATTGGTGGCTGATGGCAAAACCACTTTGCAACGCATCTATCATCTTGATAGAGGGTATTATCAACTGGAACATAAGCTTAACGCTTGCGGCGCTCGCATCACGCGTGTCAAAGAATAACCCATGAGATGATAAAACCTAATCCTAACATAATGCCCAAAGGATCACAGGAACAGAGATGAGCACAGCATTAAAACTGGCCGCGCATGATGAAGGTGATTTGACCGTGCTTTCCTCGTTGTTGCAGGATGCTACCGTGTTGGTTGGTGATATGGGCTATGATGCCGATGATCGCCAGTTTTTGATGGTGGCCGCGCGTTTCTTTCATGATGATGGCCAAAATCGGCGGCGGCTGATTGGCGTTAATTTTTCTGATATTACATCTGTGAAGCGTCATGGCATTGATCTTAGCCGCAAAGAAGACGTCCTATCCTTGCTCAGTATTACTTTTTCAGGTATGTCGGTGGATCTGACCTTTTCTGGTGATGCCATGCTGAAGCTGGAAACGCATCAGATCAAGGCATTTGCCGCAGATTTAGACGAAGGATGGGTGACCCATTTTCAACCCACGCATCCCCACAAAGATAGCGATTAAACGAGGCCTCGAATGAGCAATCTGGACAATGGATGGATGGGGACGGACAGCGTCACATCCAGCAAAGACAAATTGATATTGGCTTTGCCGAAGGGTCGGATTTTAAATGCTATTCGCCCGATCATGGCGCGCGCAGGGTTAACCCCTGAAGATGCCTTTTTTGATGAAACAGATCGGCGGTTGCGGTTTTCAACAAATGATCCTGCGATTGATATTATTCGTGTGCGCAGTTTTGATGTCGCCACCTTCCTTGCCTATGGTGCGGCTCAGATGGGGATCGCTGGCGAAGATGTGCTGATGGAATTTGATCACCCTGATATTTACGCACCGGTGGATTTGAACACAGGGCATTGCCGCATGGTTGTAGCCAGCCGTAAGGAAACCCTAGCCGCCGAAGACCCACGCAGTTGGAGTCATGTTCGTGTCGCCACCAAATACCCGAATTTGACAAGACGGCATTTCGCCGCCAGAGGCGTTCAAGCCGAATGCATAAAACTCAACGGGGCAATGGAACTTGCCCCGGGGCTTGGGTTATGCCGCCGGATTGTTGATCTGGTGGAATCTGGTTCTACCCTTACCGCAAATGGATTGGTTGAAGTCGAAGAAATTGCAAGAATTACAAGCAAACTTGCGGTGAATCGTGTAGCATGGAAAACACGACCTGATATGATCAGCCATTGGATCCAGCGTTTTGGTGAGGCCGTAAATGACATTTCGCATAGCACTGCATGACCCCGACCGTCTAGCGGCCATTGAACATCTCATTTCCGCCTCAAGAGAGGCGGTATCCGATGTTGGCCAAAATGTCGCTGAGATCATATCCCGTGTTCGCGCCCAAGGTGACGCGGCTATTCTTGAGTTAACGCAAACCTTTGATCACCATTCTGCCACTACCATGGCTGATCTTAATCTTTCTGCCAGCCGTCTTAAATCTGCCTATGACAGGTTAGATGATGATTTAAGGTCAGCGCTTAATCTTGCCGCGGAACGCATCATCGCCTTTCATGAACGCCAACGCCCCGAAGCCATGGAATGGGTTGATCAGGCCGGGGTGCGGTTAGGGTTAAGACAGACGCCTGTTGATGCCGCTGGACTTTATGTTCCCGGGGGGAAGGCCGCATACCCATCTTCGGTGCTGATGAATGCCCTGCCAGCAAAAGTCGCTGGGGTAGAACGGCTCGTCATGGTGACCCCAACCCCAAACGGAGAAGCCAATGACTTGGTCTTGGCGGCGGCGCATCTGGCCGGAATAAGCGAAGTCTGGACGATTGGCGGCGCACAAGCCATAGCGGCGCTGGCCTATGGAACCGAAACGATCAAGCCCGTGGACAAAATCACCGGCCCCGGCAACGCTTGGGTGGCTACCGCGAAACGGCAGGTATTTGGGCAGGTGGGGATTGATTCTATCGCTGGCCCGTCTGAGGTCTTGATCATGGCTGACGCAGAAAATAATCCTGACTGGATTGCCATGGATCTGATGGCACAGGCAGAACATGATGAATTGGCGCAATCTATTTTGATCACCGATGATCAAGATTTTGCCCATGCTGTTGACGCGGCGGTGGATCAGGTGATTGCCGGATTGCCGCGTTCCGATATCGCCGGTGCCTCTTGGCGTGATCATGGCGCGATCATCACCGTCAAAGATTGGGAAGAAGGTGTTGATCTGGCAAACCGACTGGCACCAGAACATTTAGAAATCGCCACCTCTAATGCCGAGGAATTGAGCCAAAAGATCAAGCACGCCGGGGCAATTTTTATTGGTGCTCATACCCCTGAGGCGGTCGGGGATTATGTCGCTGGGCCTAACCATGTTTTGCCAACCTCGCGGACGGCGCGGTTTTCCTCAGGTCTTGGGGTTGTTGATTTTATGAAGCGCACCACCTTGCTGGCCTGTGATGCTAATGCGCTTCGCCACATTGGCCCTGCCGCTATTCGTCTCGCCGAAGCCGAAGGGCTAGATGCGCATGCGCGGTCAATCTTACGCCGCTTAAACCTCTAGCGAATGACAATGGACACTCGGCAAGAACAACACCGCATTATTGAGATACAGCTGGATCAGCAGAACCAGCCACGATTAAGCGCGGAAGCCGAGCATGAGCGGTCCATTGCCATTTTTGATTTGATTGAAGAAAACCATTTTCATCTGCTTACCGCCGATGGCCCTTATATTCTCTGCCTTAGGTCTGATGCCCGGCATATTAATTTTGAAATCAGGGATAACGCAAACCAACCTCTTGCAAGTTTTCTTTTGGCCATGGGGCCATTGCGCCGCGTCATTCGAGATTATCAAATGATCTGTGAGAGTTATTACGAAGCTATTCGCACCAAGAGCCCATCGCAAATTCAAGCGATTGATATGGGTCGCCGCGCCTTGCATGACGAAGGCTCACAAATCTTACGGCAACGCCTTGAAGGCAAGGTTGATATTGATCATGGCACGTCACGGCGGCTGTTTAGTCTGGTTTTTGTATTAAAACAGGGGGTACGACCATGACCGATCCCATTACCGCCCCCACGGCGATACCAGCGAGAATTCTGTTTGCCTGCACGCATAATAAAATCCGCTCACCCATGGCAGAAGCCCTAATGAAAACCTTATATAGCCGCCATATCACCTTTGTCGATAGTTGTGGCATTGATGAAGGGGGCGGTGTTGGTGATGGCTTTACCATTGCTGTGATGAGGGAAATTGGGATTGATTTGCTTGACCATATGCCAAAAAGTTTTGGCGACCTTGAACAGCAAAAAATTGATCTGGTGATCTGTTTTTCCGAAGCAAGTTATGAGGCCGCCTGTCATATCCCCTCGCTCAAAGCCGATCAGATTGAATATTGGCCAGCCTATGATCCCCAACTTATCGCAGAGGGGCGTGAGGCGCGTTTAGCCGCATATCGGAATATTCGTGACCAAATTAGAGATATGCTGACCGAACGATTTGGTGAAGCAAATGAATAAACTGCTTGACCACAGGCGGCGCATTCGCAATAGATGGTCGCAGAAATCATCAAATCGGGAAGATTGAATGGCTAAAGAAGATTTAATTGAGTTTTCAGGTGTTGTGACAGAATTGCTTCCTAACGCCATGTTTAGGGTCAAACTGGACAATGATCATGAAGTGCTAGCGCATACCAGCGGCAAAATGCGCAAAAACCGCATTCGTGTTCTGGCAGGTGATCGGGTTAATGTGGAAATGACCCCTTATGATTTGACCAAAGGCCGCATCACTTTCCGCTATAAGTAATCAATGCCCTCTCATCATCACTAATGGAATGGCAGGTATGGCAACCCAGAAAGACAGTCCCGTCCCTGCCCTGACCCGTAGTTTGATCCTAGCATCGGCCTCGCCACGGCGTTTGGCCTTACTCGAACAGATTGGCGTCATTCCTGACCAAGTTGTTCCCGCAGATATCAATGAAGCCCTGATAACAGGGGAAAGCCCTCGCCTTTATGTGCAACGCATGGCTTTGGAAAAAGCGCAAGTTATCGCTGACACACATCCTTATGCTTATATTTTGTGGGCGGATACGGTTGTGTCAACAGGACAGCGCATTCTATGTAAACCTGCCCATAGAGAAGAAGCGGAAGCGGTTTTGAAAAGGCTTTCTGGACGGCGCCATGATGTGATGACTGCCGTTGCCTTAATTCATCCAAACGGCAAAATAGCCTCACGGCTAGTGACAACAAAAGTGCGGTTTCAGCGCCTAGAGGCGGCGATGATTACCCAATACCTTGATACCCAAGAATGGCAGGGCAAAGCCGGTGGATATGCTATTCAGGGCAAGGCCGCTGTCTTTGTGGATTGGATCAGCGGGTCTTATTCAGGGGTTGTTGGGCTGCCACTTTCTGAGGTGGGGCGGTTGCTTCGGGACGCTGGCCTTTTGACACGATCATGACTGCGTCTTTTAAGGATGAAGCTATTCTTGACCCGATGCCAGGGTATCAGCGTCTGGCCATCTGCCGTGATGGGGTTTTGACGGATGTGTTCGTTTCTGATGCCAGTGATCTGTCCCCCCCAGCTGGGGCAATTTATCTCGCGAGGGTGAAAGAGGGGTTTGCCAGTCATGGACGCATCCGGCTTCATCTTGGCGGGGCTGGTGAGGCCAGTATGCGCGTTAAAAACACCGCAGATTGGCCAAGCGGCAAGCTGATGGTGATCACCATCCAAGCCGAAGCGAGAGAAACCAAACCGCCGCAAGCCCGGGCAGGGATTATCCGTGAAAACCCCTTTGCTATCCTCCAAAGCCTGTGTCCTGAACCTAAGGGTGTATTTTTCTCACGGCGCCTCAAACAAGCGTTAGACGATCACCCCTCACCTGACTTAGAGCATATGGCCGCGACGCTCGGAAGCCTCTCATCAGCGACAAAAAGCCGCATAACCTTGCGGCTATCAGCCCATCAAGCGGCGCCAGATCAGGTGCTATCCCATATCAAGGCAGATTTGGATGATATGGAGGGGGTGATGACCGCCGCCAAAGCCAAAACAACCCCTGCCGAATTGCTACAAGCGCCGGATTTGCCGCGGCTGTGTTCTGTGATTTTACCGCATCGGTTGACTGATCAAGAGATCATCAGAGACTTTGACGGCACATTCTGGGGCAACGCCGATATCAACCAACAGATTGAGGCCGCGCTTAACCCCCAATTTCCTCTTAGCAATGGGGGGCTTCTCCATATCAACACCCCTCCGGGGGCGGCAGTGATTGATGGGGATAGCGCAAATTCTCGCCTGCCCCCCTTTGCGTTAGCCCAAGCCATGGTCACACCCCTGACAACCCAGTTGCGGTTGCGCCGCATCAGTGGCCCTGTGGTCATTGATTTCCCTCGTCTTGATCGCCCTGAAGGGGATCGCGTGCATCTGGACATGGCCGAGGCGATGGCCGCAGACCCCTTACCGCCGCGCTTATATGGCTGGACAAAAGGGGGGCTATATACACTTGATCGGCCTTATCGCTGGCGGCGGTTAGATGCGCTTTTTGGACATAGGGCAAAGGCCGAGGCGATAACGGCCTTGCGTTTGGCATGGCAACAATCCCAAAGCGGCGGTGACGGCAAACCTTGTGAGATTGCGATGACAAAAGCCGCTATGACTTGGCTAGAAACCGAGGGCGCGCCTGTCCGCGATGCGGTGACCGCGGCCTTGCTCTTGCCGCCACGCTGGATTATTCTCTGACATGGAAACGATACGAACACCCCAACCTAAAGGAACCCTGATGTCCATCAAGTGCCCAACCTGTGGCAAAGCCTCAGAAAAGCCACATCGCCCCTTCTGCTCTGAGCGGTGCGCGTCTGTTGATCTGGGGCGCTGGTTTGCGGGGAAATATGCCTTTGCCTCAACAGAGCCGCCAGAAAACGAAGAGTTGGAGGCCATTATCGAAGCGTTGGAAAATGGGCAAGGTGGTGATGGCGCATCATTGTTGGCCAGCCAAGAGAATCAGACTGGCGATTTTGCTGATGGAGACGCGGAAAAACCTCATTCCCAAGCTCAAATCATGCCCTTTCCGCGCAAGCCCAATTAACCGGCCTTTGGTGATGTTTCTTTTTCTGGACATGGGCGGCCAGATCGGCTAGATCATTTTATGCGTTATGCGTTCTCGCATGAAAACGATGCCCAGGTAGCTCAGTTGGTAGAGCAGCGGACTGAAAATCCGCGTGTCGGTGGTTCGAACCCGCCCCTGGGCACCACTTTTCCCCTTAAGATACTGAAAAGTCAACATAAACTATGCTAACTACCTAGGTGGCGTACATGTTGACGTACAAAAACTCCTCTTCTCATCTCCGAATTAGGCAAGGTATCTATCACTTTGTCAGACGTGTTCCTTCTGACTTACAGCAATATTACAAGTCAGACAGGGTTAGCCTTAGCCTGAAGACACGTTCTCATAACCATGCTCTGAGAACAGCAAGTTCCATCAATCAAAGACTTGATGACTATTGGTTGGGATTAAGATTGAAGGAGATGGATATTCCTGCCTTGCATCTGCTTGTTGAGGATGGAAAAGAGAATGAACATTCAAGCCCTACCATTCTTGAAGCGGCAGATATTTATTTACGAATAAAGAGGAACAGTAATCCAACCTTTGTTCGTGCTGTAAAAAGAAACTCCAAGTATCTGGTAAAGGC
>Ga0181566_10002202_pt1 | contig 16083 bp, 13 predicted proteins | sample 101ome_15_FD_133762 | JGI IMG/M metagenome (GOLD analysis project Ga0181566, IMG submission 133762) | Coastal salt marsh microbial communities from the Groves Creek Marsh, Skidaway Island, Georgia - 101402AT metaG (megahit assembly) | ecosystem: Environmental > Aquatic > Marine > Intertidal...
AAGGTGACGCGGGTAGTAACGGAGCCCAAGGCAATCAAGGTGACGCGGGTAGTAACGGAGCCCAAGGCGACCAAGGTGATGCGGGTAACAACGGAGCCCAAGGAGCGCAAGGAAATCAAGGCGCAATAGCGACAATTAATAATGCAGCAGAAAATAGAGTAACTACTGTAGCCGCGACAACTACAGAGCTTGATGCCGAAGCTAATTTAACTTTCTCTAGCAACCTTTTAAACTTAACTGGTAATTTACATACCAGTGTTCACGACTACGGTACAACAGCAAATATTGATGTTGACTTTGACGAAGACGCATTACAAAAAGTTCTTTTAAATGGAAATCCCGCAATTGATACGGCAGCAGCCAATAAAGGAGCGGGTAAAACTATTATAATTAGGGTTACTTGTGATAGCTCTGACAGAGCTTTCACTTGGAATAGTAGCTGGAAATTTGTGGGAGAAAAGCCAGTTAGTATAGCCGCCAATAAAATAGCAATATTAAGTATGACTTGTTTTGGAACGAATGAAACAGATGTAGTATGTAGTTATGCAGTACAGGATTAATCATGGCGGTTCCTATACACAAAACAGGTCTTAACAAGACTCTGGGACAAAAATCTTCTGCGATTGTATCTACTAATTTAATTGGCAATTTTATTCCAAGCCAAGGCGTAGCATCTACTAGCTGGGCAAATCAAGCTGCTAGTAATGCACTTAGAAGGTACAATGGGATAACCTACAATTCTTCAAGCCCTCAAAATTTTGAGTTCGACGGAACTGACGACTATTTAGGGGAAGCGTCAACTGGGTATGGAGGTAATCCATTTAATGTAGCTTTTCAAAATGCTTATACTATTAGTCAATGGGTATATTTACCTAATCTTTGGGGATCAGGGAAGAAGCATATTCTCTTTTATTTTTTTCACGACGGTTCTAATTATGTAATGTTTCAAATTGATGGACCAAGCGTAAAGATACACAGTTATACTTCAAGTGGCAATCTTGCCAATCTAAGTATTTCCCCCTATATAAATTTAGCATCTCATGATGATAAATGGCTCTATCATACTATAAGCCATAACGGAAGCGGAAAATATACGTATTTTTTAAATGGAACGTATATGGGCTCGCAAAGCACTTTCGCTCCAACAGCAACCGCTAAACCATTAAACGTTGGGAGATATGGCTCGGATTATACTAGCGTGGGCGTAAAGGTTGGTCATATTCATGTGCATAGCGAGGATTTAAGTAACTCACAAATAAGGCAAAATTACTTAGCGATAGCATCCCCTGTAAATACTAGGTTATATGGGGAGACGGCATTATAATAATGAAGAAATACGTCATAGTTTCGGTAGATAAGCTTGAATGGGTACGTTTTGATCAAGTACTTCAAACTGATCCAGAATCACTTCGTTATTCTTTAGACGGTAAATTTTTCATTTTAAAATATATTGGCGATCAGCCTGAATTTTGTTATAATATTACTGGGGATTTAATTGGGTTGGAGGAGTATACTCACGAACAAATTTTAGAAATATTACAAACTTCAAAATGGCGCAACCAAGATTAAAATTAAACAACAAAGAAATTGGTTTAAGAGATTTGGGTGACAATCTATTTGAACTAAAAAATATAAGTATATTGCAAGATGTACTTGAAGATAGAATCAATTTAAATTATGACCCAAAAAAATTTTGGTTAGAAAATTTACCCCCTAAGCACGAGCCTCAAAAATACCATAAAATACAAAGCTTTTGTTTTGTTGTCACAGATAAACTCAAAGATGAAGCTGAAGTTTTACTAAAAACTCTAAGACTTTTTCACGACGAGCCTGTTTACATTATTTGCGATAAAGCCAGCAGGATTTTCTTGAACAGAATGAAGGTAACTGATAATGTTAAATTCAAAATAAGCGCAGAAAAAGAGCATCTAGACGATATACAAGAAAAAGTTTTCAACGGTCACTCTTGCGTAGCTAACGGTATTCATCATGCCCCTTCAATCTTAAAAAAGATGGAGGTTATGGATTTTGCATTAAAGTATCACGATAATACTTTTTTTCTAGACACAGATATTATAATTTTAGATAACCTGCAAGAATACTTTACTGCGGAAGTTGTTTTGTCACCTCATCATTACCCAACCAAAGACCAACACAAGGGTTTTGAGTTTGGTTTTTACAATGCTGGATATTTATTTTGCGCGAATAAAGGATTTCCAAAATTTTGGAGACATTTGTATTTGACTGATTCAAGTTTTTTTGAGCAGGAGTGTATGAATAGAATATCCGATTACTATAAAATACAAACATTCGGCAAAGAGCATAATGTAGGATTTTGGAGAGGTGAAAATTTACCACCCAAAGCCAAATCTGTTCATACACATATAACTGAATTAGGTAGCGCGGGTAGAAGTTTAGACCTAATAGCTTTAAATAAAAAAACCAAAGATTACGCTTTAACTCAAACAAAAAACAATCCAATTATAAATAGCCATATAAGAAAACACTACAATCCTAATTGCAATAAAAAGTTAGCATTCATACACTACGGTAAAGCAGCAGGGGTATACATACAACACTACATAAGACAGGAGGTTTTCCCACGTATAAAACATTTTAACTCTTGGTGGGATTTTAATTACAAAAACAAAAGAGCCTTAACTAGAGATTGGACAGAAAAGGAGTTGCTAGAAATAGCTGAAGCTGACGTAGAAGAAGCACTAACACATAATCATCACATAAATTGGACTAAAGAATCTGTTAAAAAATTTAATGATAACGGCTGGTTAACTTTTATGTTCATAAGAAACCCTAAAGATATAATGTGCTCTTTGTATTTTTGGGCTCAAGGCCAGTGGGATAGATGGGAAAAAGAAGACGAAAGTGCTTTAGATTTGAGAGAACCTTTAAAGCGAGAATTAATATATATATCTGGGCAAGATAATCCACATAACGTTAAACTAGACGATTTTATTCGCGGTATGCTCAGAGGCAAAGGTGCTCAACATTTATGGATACTACCAGACTATGTAGACGATATACAATATGTTGCAAAATTTAACAAAGAAAATTTCGCGTCATTTTTGTTGGATAAATTTCAACATTTGTATGCTCCCTTGCCAAAGCGAAATACTTCTAAAAGCGAGGGGTATGGTGTTTATTTAAAGCGAGGTGAAATTTCCGAAGAGACCAATAATATGTTGGAATGTCATCCAGAATACAAAAGATATGAAAAATATTTAAAAAATGGATAATTTAAATAAAATTAAATTAGCTAGAAAACTCATCGAAGATGGTAAAAAATTTCATTATATAAGCAATGGCAAAAAACGTATTTACAATACCATTTGCAAAACTAAAGAGCTAGTTAAAGATAAAGATAAACTATTAGATATTGGAGGTCATCCGCATCTTGGTCACGGTTATTCGTTTGAAGAATACATTAAAATTCTTTGCGACGTAGAATATAATTGGGTAAACAGGGATAAATTAGATTTAAGAACTAAAACGTTACCTTACGATACAGAAACGTTTGATATAGTAATTTCTCATGAGACTATTGAGCATTTTTGGTTATTAAAACGGGGCGGTATGCTTTCTTGGGATGGGGTTATTAATTTTTGGAATGAATGTTATCGAGTGCTAAAAAGGGGAGGGGTATTTTATTTATCTACCCGTAATAGAGTTTCTCCTTTAGCTATAAATCATATATTTAGAAATAAACCAATTCAAGTAGCTCCTTCTATGTTAAATAGATGCGGACACGTAAGAGAATTTAGCCCAAGCGATTTACAAGATATTGCAATACATACAAATTTATTTTTAGATAATACAATTTACAGCCAATCTTCTATACCTATTTCATTACAAAAATATATAGATAAACAAACTTTAGCTATGGAAAAGTTTTTAGGCAAAAAATTTTTACAAGAAGAAACTTATGATAGCTTGCATTTTATTTCAAAAAAATCATGAATATATCCCAGTTAAAAAAATTTATGCAGCCGCACTTTGAAATTTTTGAAGGTTTGGATGTGTATTTCTGGATTGCTGGGGGCGCAATAAAGGATTTTTTCATTGGTAAAAACCTAAAAGACTATGACTTCTTCTTTGCTAGTCACGAAGACAGAGAAATAGCCCAAAAAAGACTACTGGAATCTGGAGCACAAAAAGTTAAAGATTTACCGCGAGGAGAGAAATACATATACAAAGATAATTACTATGATATGCTTTGCTGGTCTGGCTCCGACGAATCTTTAGCTAATGCTAAAACCCCAGAAGAAATGATTAAATTATTTGATTTTACGATAGGAATGGCTGCTTTAGATAATAAAGGAGAATTTGTTTGTCATTCCGACTTCGAAAATCATATAAAAAGCAAAATCTTAGTAAGGAACTCTATCCAAGACAGGCAACCGAGAGTCAATAATAGGAGGTTATTAAAGTATATAAAAGACGGTTTTACTATAGACAGCGAAAACCTGTTAAAATGGCTCGAAGACCAAGAGGCAACTTTTGAATACAGACATAATATAAATAAAAATAAAACAAAACAACTGAATAAAAAGTGTAATATGTTAATATGAAGGTTGTTGATATATCAGATGCGATTTATAGGGATTTAGGAGAACCGAGTAGCCTTAGCATTCCCGCTATCGCTTTCTGGGTAAGAGAGAATGTTGGTTCTCTAAACAACGCTATTAATACTGATTTTTCTGTAAATTCTACCTCTTTAGAAATACAAAGAGAAATAAATGGAGTAACCACTAACATTGGCATTGACGAAGCTTCAATTCTTAAAAAAATGTACACGGTACATTACTATGACACTAAAATCAGAGCAAGTGTTGTAGGTGTAGAAACTGATTCGGTTGTAGAGGTAAGTTCTGACGGAATGAGGGTAAGAAAAACTTCAAAAACCGACATTATCAGAAATTTAACCAGCGTAAAACGTTTAGAAACTGAAGAGTTGAATAGAATGGTAGCTTACTATAAAGTTCACAAAGCGGTTCCGAGGCAAGTCGCTGGTGACGACACCACCGAAGGTTTCTACAACGGTGGCCATGGATCGGCTGGGATAAACTATAATAGAATAGATATCTTATAATGAGTTTCATTTCAAATTCCATTATAAATGTCACGCCCTTTACAGGAGCTTATCAAGACTTTTTTGACTATTTTAAAAAAGAAGTTCTCGTTTATAAAGAACCCCAAAAGACTGTGGCTGATGTTGATTTAAGTTTTTTATATGGGTACGGAACAGATTCAAATGGTGATAATTATAGCTTCACTCCAGTTTCTGGTGTTTTTTCTGGTTTAATTGTTTACGGTACCAACAGAGACGATCAGGATTTGCAGCAAGCAAACATAAGGCTACCTGACGATGCGGTAAAATTGAAAGTTGAAAAAACAGCTAGAGACTACATAAACAATGGAAGAACTGAATCTTTAGAATTTGATGGAAAAAAATTCTTTGTTAAAAGCTCAGACACAAAAGAAGTATTCTTAAATAGAAATTATTATGTTTATATATTAGCGGAAGCGGATTAATATGGCTAAAAAAGTAAACATGTCAATTTTCAACAAAAAGCTCGCTAATAATAGGGTTTATAAATCTGAAATTAAAAAAAGAGCCTCTGAAAAAGTTGAATCATCGAAAGCTTTGCTTTTGAGCGAATTTAAAGCTCATCCAGTTACGAGAGAAATAGAAGGTGGTGCAAGCTCACCAAATATAAGCAATACTTTAGGCGGTTACGGCAATTTATACAGTTTTATAGGTTTTCCAGCGGGAAGCAGACCCACAAAAATAGTAGAAAATTTACTAAACACAATAAAAACTGGTAAAATAACTAAATCTATTCCGTCTAGAAGCAAACTAACAGTCGAAGTAGAAATACAAATACCAACACGGGAAGCTTTTTATAGAGCAACACCTTTACCATTTGAAAGTGCGAGAAGTTGGTTGTATGGTATAGAAAGCGGTATTTCTGGGTTTGGAAGTTACTTTTATAAGAAATGGCAACGCTCTAGATCGGGTAATGCATTTCAAGCTGATAAAAGAGTTAGAGGTGGGTCATTTAAAAATACCAGTTATTTTTCAGCTATGTTATTAGCGTTTACAAAAAGAATTAGATAAACATGAAAGCTCAATTCGACAACAGGGTAATGAGCAGTCTACTTTTATTCGTAGACCATAAATTACTTGAACACGGAGACGCTTTTGATAACCACTCTAGTTATTTTTCAAAGACCACTCAAACTTACGCTAATTATTACAATTATTCAGCCCCATTCAAGCAACTAGTTTCTGACGTGTCAATCACTGGCGCAGACGTAATGACAGGCGTTTATTTAGATAATACTTTTATTATACCTGGTCAAAGCGGCTTGAATTCAATAGATTACATAAATGGTCAAGTTAATTTTACGAGTGAAATCACTGGAAGCAATAGAATAAGTGGTGATTATTCAGTTAAAGAATTTAATGTTTATTTGACTACACTTTCTGAAGAGGAAATTCTTTTTGAAAGCAAATACCATGTAAAACCAAAAACCCATCAGACTACTACTGGTTTAGCGCCAGATTCTCAAACTTTTCCAGCCGTTTTTGTTAAAAATGTATCGAGTGAAAATGTCCCATTCTCATTCGGGGGGACAGATCAAACAAATTTCAATGCAAGATTGATAGTTTTAGCTGATTCTGCATATAATTTAGATGCTGCGTGTAGTATTCTTAAAGATGTGGTTAAAAGTAATGTTTATTTTATTCAAGATGAGCTACCTTTTAACGCTTTAGGAGCTTATACTGGAGTAGCGTATAATTATACAGGTTTAGCAACTGGTTCAGAAGGTGATGGAAATGCGATATTTTTAAATAATGCTTTAGTATCTAAAAATGTAGCAGGTTTAAATGCTTATAATAAAATTAACCCTCAAATGCACACTGCATTTATCGATTATGAGCTAATAATAGCAAGAAGACCGAGGCAATTTAATGATTAAATTGTTCTCATTATCAAAAATAAAATGTAATTATAAATAAGATCAGGAGATTTAAATTATGGCTAGAAAAAGAATTATTTACCAGAGTCAGTCCGTTCGTGTCGAAGGCGCGGAGATCACAAATACCACCTGTAAAGGTGTGCAAAGTGTAAACTATGGACTTGATGTAACCCGCGAAGACGTACTTCAATTTGGCGATTTGGGCGCTGTAGATAGAATTATCTTAGAAGCTCCAGTTGCTAATCTGGAAACCACTATGTACGTTGGCGGTCTTCCCGCTCAGGTTTTAGGCGAACTACTCGGTGCCGCTATATCTGGTAAAAACGTTGACTGCTTAGTTGGTTTAGATAATACCGAAGGTCAAGATTACGACGGTTCAGACGCTACAATCCAATTAGTTAGCGGCTCGCTTACTTCAATGAGCGCTGAAGCGAGTGTCGGAGCTATTCCTACGATGACCTTGGGTTTCGAAGGGACAGATTTAAGTTACACGACAAATGCTGTTCCTGCACCCACCACTGATATCGATGTCGCCACTCAGTCTGGTGTAGTTGTTGATTTCAGTGCAATAACTACTGATACTACTGGTCATTATGTTCATCCGCAAAGCGCCACTGTAAGTTTTGACTTGGGTGTAGAAGGTTTGCAGGAACTGGCATTTAAGGATTCTGCTGGCATTCAAACTGATCAAAACAATAAATTCCAATACGCTCGTGTGCCAAGCTTCCCAGCTACGGCTACCTTGGAATTAGAAGCGTTTGCTGTAGACAGAGGTATGTCTATGGCGTTGTCGGATTTGTCACAGAAAGCCACTGACGCCACGAATGGTCAGGCAGGTAGCGGTGCTTTTTGTAACGTAGCAGTAGATTTTGGAGCTACTAGATTCCTGTTGCAAAGCGGTACGTTAGACGCGGTGAGCTTTAGTAACTCAATCGGTGACACCGCTGCGACATGTAACGCAACCTTCTCGTGCTCAATCGGTGGAGAAAATTCGGTAAGCCAGTTGGTTATCACAAGCGCTTAAAACTTAACAAATCTCCTACTAGTCCCCCTCTTCGGAGGGGGATTTTTTTTTGTTTTTTTATTAAAAAGGTGTATATTAAATCAAGGCAAAAGGTTATGGCTAAAGGAAATTCTTCAAACGAAGAAAAGCTAAAAGAATATTTAGTTTTTCAAATTCATAGGAATATTGTAAACCTTTACAAAAATCATCTTATTCTTTTGGAAGACGTAAGCGTCGAGCACAATCAAATGATGGATAAGTTAAAAAATCATGTATCACAAGAAACTCTTGACGACGTTGACTATCTATCCGAAAAGAAATATAATTACTTCAGAAAAAAAACGTTAGATATCGGAAACGAAGCCATCAGAGAATTTGAAAGAAGTATTGAAAATCTAAAAATAACTTTAAAATAGGAACAAGGAAAATATGAGCAAAAACAGCAAATGGATGTATCACTTCAAGGTCTCAAGAACCGTAGAAGAGGAAATCGAAATCGATCCAGTAATTAAAGACGGTGAAGAAATCAAGCAGTTTAAAAAGATTAAAAAAGACAAGCCTGTAAAGTGCGCGATTCTTAAACCAACGAGAAGTTTATATGAAGATGGCGAGCTTTTTTACTCGGTTGAGTTGTCTAAGTACATTCAAGCTGGAATGTTAACGAAAACTTTGCTGGCTAAAAGGTTTGCTAATGACGGAGGTACTTTAACTGACGCCGATCAAGAAAAGTATTCTAAGCTTTATTCTCTTCTTCATGAAAAGGAGCAAGAAGTTCAAAGAATACAATTAGATACTGAAAACGCAAAAAAGAGAGCAAAAAAATTACAAGATTTAATTCTAGAAATTACCTCTATAAGACAACAGCTTGTTGAATTTGAAAGCATTCAGTCTTCTTTGTTTGATCAAACCGCAGAACACAAAGCTAGAAACAGAACCATTCTTTGGTGGACTTTAAATTTAGCTTATATTAAAGAAGATGGAGACGAAGACTTTAAGTCTGTTTTCGATGGTGAAACTTTTGGAGACAAATTAAATTCTTACGACGAAATCGAAGAAGGCGAAGAGTACAATGAAGGCGGAGAAAAACAGCATTTTAGCATTGCGGTTAAAAAGTTCGCTTACTTTATATCTTTTTGGTATTCTGGACAGGCTACAGACAAAGAAGGTTTTGACGCCGCCGATGAATTATTGAAAGAAGTAGACATCTTTAATATCAATAACGAAGAAGAAAATCTAAGTCAAACCGACGATATCGTAGCCAAAGCTGTGGAATCTCAATACAAAGCGGAGCAAGAAGCTATCGCTGAAGAGCTAGAAGAAGAGTTGGACTCTTTATCCGAAGAGGTTGAAGCCGCCAGAGAAGAAGAGTTGAAACAAGCAGCCGAATCTGATTCCGCCCCAGAAAAAGATTCTCAATAAAATTTTCTTGTGACTCCACAGGAAAAAAGTGAGTTTTGCCTACGATTATATAATGATATAATCAACGGTTACTCGACTTATCATATCGGCTCAAAAGAAGTTTACATAAAACACTTGAGAGATGTCGATTATGCATTTTTCGAGGAAAAGAAAAACTTATTTAAGAATATAGCTCTGGAAAGAGGTCTTCAAACTGAAAAAGATTTTTTCGAACTTTTAGACAAAACAGGAAACTGGTCAAATCAGGAAGAGGAAAACTATCAAAGACTTTCTAAAGAAATACAGAACTTAAATAAATCAAAAAGCAAAATATTTGTTGAAGCTCAAAGAAATATTATTGATTCTAGATTAAAAGAAAAAGAAAAACAATTCAAAGAAATAGAATTCAAAAGAAAGCAAATCAAAGTAAACACAGTAGAAGAATATGCTAATAGCAAAATTAATGATTTTATATTGTGTTATTCTTTTTATAAAACCCCTGACTTAAAAGAGTATTTGTTTGATTTTGAAGAGTATCAAGAAATACCAGTTGAAGATACTTATGTTTATACTAATTCTTATTATTTTGGCTTAAATAAATTTAGTAGTCATAATATAAAAAGAGTTGCTCATAGTACTTTTTTCTTAAATACTTATCTTTTGTCGAAATCAAACCCTTTTTATTTTATGGGTAAAGCCATTAAAGATTTCACAACTTATCAATCAAACTTGTGCTCTTACGGAAATGGCTGCAAAAGTGTTTTAGAAAATTCTGATAATAGCCCGCCAGACCTAGAAGATGTAGATGATATGATCGATTGGTTCGAGAGGGAGAGAGACATTATCAATAGAAAATACAAACAAAAACCATCTTCAAGCTCTCAAACAAGCTCTTCAGGCAAAACCACTGAAAGATTTGAAGGTGTTAGCTATACGGGGGCAACAAAAAAAGAGGTGGGTCAAATAGCCGCCTCAGAGCAAGCTAGACCAGTAAATTTTGTAGAAGCTGCCGAAAGACTTAAAAAAGAGCTTAAAAAAGACTCTTTGAGCGTTAGCGATATACTAAAAATACATCAATAATTTTTTTGAATTATTTCAAGAAAATAAAGTGTAATATTTAGTAGGAAAAAGGCTAAAAGGATGGCAGGACCAAGAATAACAGTTGATGTAGCGGGTAATACGAGACCTTTAGAGCGCGATATAAATAGAATCGCCAATAAAAAGGTTAATCTAGCTCTTGATTCTAAAAATTTCTCTCAACCCCTTGGTAAGATAAAAGGTGACCTTGGGGAATTCGATAAATCTTTAGCGGCTTCTAACGCTCGTGTTTTAGCGTTTGGCGCTTCCGCTGGCGCTATTTACGCCGTTCAAAGAGCTTTGTCTGAGACTGTAAGGGCTACGATAGAAGTAGAGAAATCTCTTGCTGAAGTAAATGTAATTTTAGGTACGTCGCAAAAGAAGCTCGCTGGATTTGGTAACGAACTTTTTAACATAGCCAAAAGAACTGGTAGATCATTTCAAGAGGTAGCGATTGCTGGTGGCGAGCTCGCTCGTCAAGGTTTAGCTATGGAAGAAACCTTAAAGCGTACTTCCGATGCGATGATCTTGGCTCGTTTGAGTGGTTTAGGCGTAGAAGAGTCGGTAAACGCTATTACCGCCGCTTTAAACGGTTTCAGAAATGCAGCTTTAGATTCTACTGCGGTTGTCGATAAGCTAATCGCGGTTGACCAAGCATTTGCTGTTAGTGGTGCAGATTTAGCAGAAGCTTTGAGACGTGTAGGTAGCACCGCCGAAGGCGCTGGAGTTAGCTTAGATGAACTTTTGGGTATTGTAACAGCAGCGCAGCAAATTACCGCTCGTGGTGGTGCTGTAATCGGTAACTCGTTTAAAACTATTTTTACTCGTATTCAAAGACCTAAAGTATTAGAGGCTTTGGACGAGTTGGGTGTAAAAACAAAAAATGCATCGGGAGCAAACCTTTCAGCTATAAATGTTCTAAGAAATTTAGCTGGCACATTTGATACTTTAACTCAAGCGCAACAAGCTCAAATAGCTGAGTTGGTTGGTGGCGTTTTCCAGATCAACGTATTAAAAGCTTCATTAAGTGATTTGGGTAGTCAATACTCAGTGTTTACAAACGCTACTGAAATAGCTGGAAGAGCAAGTGGGGAATCAGCAAGAAGAAACGCTGAGTTAAATAAAACTTTAGCGGCTGGCTTGAATGAGACGCTGCAAAATTTAACAAAACTTGGTGCAGCCGTTGGTAAGCTAACTTTAGAGCCAGCAATCAGAAACGTACTCGATATAGTAAATGCGATCACCGAAAAAATAAGCCTTGGTGACGCAGAAAGCAAAGGAGAAGGAATTGGTAAAGCCTTGCTGGGTGGTCTTGGTAAGTTTATATCTGGACCAGGTTTAGCTTTGGCTGCTTCCGTTCTTTTCAAATTATTTAATGATTTAAGAAAATTTGCCGCAGACGCTTTTAGAACTTTCTCTGGTTTGAACGCTAGTTTCGCTCAACAGCAGCAACTTCAACAGGGTATAGTAAACATACTAAAACAAAACCCTCAAGTTTTAGCTCAAATTCAACGAGGGGAAATCAGTGTAGACACTGCTGCAAAACAAATTTTAGGTTCTTACAAAGGCTTAAATGCTGAATTGGTTCAAATGAACAATTTAGCGACTCAATTAGCGGGAAAAATGAGCCAAGCTGGAGCTTCCGTAAGAACAGTAGCTGGTGTCCAAACAATCGCCGCAGGTAAAACGCCGAAAGCTTCTGGGTTTGTTCCTAATTTTGCCAATGGTGGAGAAGCCGCTGCTATGGCTCTCTCTGGAATGTACAGCGGTACTCAGGTAAATAACCCTAGAACAAGAAGAGGGAGAGTTTTTGATGGTCGAGGTGGCTCCTTCATGGCGACTTACAACGCTTACGAAAAGAAACAAGACGTTATTGGGCCAAATGGAAGAAAAGGAACTGTTATAGCAAGCCCAGCTATGCAAGCTGCCGCCAGAGGGTTCATCCCTAATTTTGGCCGAATAAAGGCCGCGCAGTTAAAAGCTGATCCTGACGCTCGGAAGCTTTACGATGATTATAAGGCTGGTGGAGGCACACTAACCTTTTCTGATTATTTTCGAAAAGGAGGTCAAGGAAAACTTGCTGCGTCAAGAAAAAAAATTGTCCCCGTCAATCTAACTCCGAATCAAGCGGGTATTTTCACCACTGGGCGTAGTGTTTCAACAAGAGCGACGATGGACATCGCTAGAGTAGACGCTTTAAAGACTCTTGGCGCGTCGGCAGCAGACAAAAGATTTGCAGGATTAGATGGGTTAAAAATAGGAGGAATGTTTCAGGCTTCTATGAAGCCAGTTAAAGGTCTTGGAAATGGTAGCTCATTTGATTCGTTAGTTGAAAGAGAGCTAGATGTGCCTCTTAAAAATATAGTAAAAGCAATGGTTGGGGGAAGCTTTGGGAAGGGTGACCAACCTAAGCCACTCGACGTATGGAAAAGAGCAACTGAAGACACAAGCGGTTACCCACAGTTTATTGGTAGAATTTTTGAAACTGCTATAAATTCAGTTATAGGAAGAGCTCCCGCTAAATCTGAAACTTGGGATTATCTAGGTGGAGTAAACGCGAGCAGCGCACCACAGGAAGAATTATATAATAACCTTTTTGGAGAAAGCAAAAAATTAGTTGAAAAGGCTAAATATTTAGATGCAAAAAGATCAGGTTTTGGCGAACCCGCAACGCGCTCAAGTATTGCTAAAAAAATAGGAAACACCCCAGAGTTATCGAACAAAATTCTTAAAGAGCTAAATGATGATTTTCCTAAAATGGCCCAAGGATATGTTCCTAATTTTGCAGGTGGGCTAAGAGATGCTATCAGACGCGAAAGTCTAGCTGGAGTTTCCAAAGGCGCAATGCGCCTTGATCAAGATAGAAGATTAGCGAACAAAGGAAACCCTCTTGGATTAGCAGTTACAAATACTCGCGATGAACCTCGCGGTATAAAAGATGTTTTAGCTAGAGGATATATTCCGAATTTTGCAAAGGGCGGAAGTATACTAGGTTCACGAAATCTTTTCACAGGCATTGATACAAAAGGATTAAAAGAAGCTGTAGATAAGAATAAAAACTCTTTAAATAACGCAAGCAATTCCACCAACAACGCAAGCAGAGGCTTTGAAAGGGTATTTGGGGTTACAACCGTGCTATCTTTAGCGACGGGGACTCTTGCTTCAGCTACAGAAGGAGCCAGTGAAGGAACCCAAAGGCTTACTAATAATATAAACGCTTTTGTTAGCGGGGTTTCAGTGGCTGCAATCGCGGTTACAACACTTCCTGGTCCCATTGGGATAGCCATTGGGGCAATAGCTGGACTAGCAACAGCAGCCCTTGGTTTTCAAAGCGCTTTGTCTGAGTCTCAATCAAAATTAAGCAAATATGAAATAGCGCTAGACAGTGCCGCCGTAAAATTACAAGAGCAAGCAAATAATATACAACAAACTCAACAAGCTCTTTCAAATTTAACAGATGCACTATCGGCTGGTGACGCAACTCAAGTTCAAGCTGCTCAAAAGAAATATTCTGACGCTTTATCTAAATTACCCGCTGAGTTAAGAACTAAACTATTACAAGAGCAAGATTCAACAAAAAGACAAAAAATATTGGGAGAAGCTGCTGGTCAAGTTGCAAAAGACACGGCTGCTACGCAAGAAGCCAAAAAAACCAACTCTCTCATACAAGAACAATTAAAACAACAGTCGAAAGAATCAAAACAAGGATTGGTTCTTGATTTCCTAAAAAATAATTGGGGAAAAATGTTACTCCTTTTAGGGGTTATTGCCGCTTCTAGAAGTGGAGTAGGCAAAGGCGTTATGCAGGGCGTTAACACTTTTGGGACTTCGGTGGCAGCGGGCGCGGGCTTGAGAGGGGCTGGAGCAGCAGCAGGTGGTGCAACCCGTATTGGTAAAACTAGCCTTGCCTTACGCGCTGGAACATCAGCCATTGGCGCGGGCAAGCTTACAGCAGGATTTAAACTTCTAGCAACTACAATTAGCGGACTCATCGCAAAATTTGTTTTACTGCCAGTGGCTGTACTTCAATTAGTTAGTATTTTTTCTAAGGGGGGTGCGCTACTAAGTAAAGGATTTAGATACCTTACGAGTGGACTTAGCCCACTTGCGAAAAGAATTCCGAAGGTTGGCGGAGCTCTTTCAAGAACTCTTGATACTCTTACAATTGGTTTTAGTGCTCTTGGAAGAGCGAACGCCTTCTTGGCAGAAAAAACAAATGTCCTTGGTACCGTATTTGGTTTTTTTAAAGCTAGAAAAGGCGTAAAAGAAGCGCGAGAAAATTTAGCATCAAGATACATACAACCTGGTAAAGAAGGAGAAGGAATAACAGAGGAAGGTCTAAAGCAAAGAAAAAGTGACGCAAAATCTATAGTCAACGCCATTGGTCGCCAACTTACAGATGCTGAACAAGCGCAAATAAGAGAAGCTGGTATAAAAGATTTGAAACAAGGAGGCACTGCAAATTTACAAAAAGTTTTAGAAAGTCTTGGTTTATCGGCTGAACAGGCTGGAACCTTTGTTGAAGGCGCTGGCAGTCAAGTTTACGGTTTAGCTTTAGATGTAAGTAATTTATCAAAAGAATCCGCAGTTGCAGCCGCTGCAACCGCTAGGCTCCAAGCGGCTTTAGATGCCCAAGCTGCCGCAGCAAACGCAGCACAAGCAGCAATGCAGCAATCCGCAAAAAGAAGCTTTGAGTTTTCAAAGGCAATGAATATTTTTGCTACCAACGTCCAAAAAGCAAAAAATAGACAAAAAGAATTTACAAAAGAATTATTACTAGCAGGTGTCAAAGGTGGAGCTCAATTAGCAAAACAATTCCAAACATCTTTTCAAAGTACAAAATTACAAGGTGATATCGCTCAGTTAGAAATAAATCAAAAAGCTGGCGTAAAACAAGAGCAGATAAGAGAAAAAGGAAGTAAAGCTATATTCGATGCTGTAAGTAAATTTGGTCCACTTGCAAAAATATTTGAAGAAACTGGTAAAACTGGTGGCACAGGCCCACAACAACAGCTTGTTCAACAATTAAATAACGCTTTATTGGCAACAAGCGGCCAAGGCGGAGCAAATACTTTAACCGCCTTACAGCAAGCGATTAACGCTGCAACTGGTAAAGGAGGTGCGCTTGAAGGTCAAAAAATTGACATAAGAAATATAGATGGAATACAAAGCTTGCTAACCCAACAACTTGGCGAAATGGCCAAAGCCGAGCAAACTCGATTAGAGCAATTGAGAATGCAAAGCTTGCAAACACGCCTTGCTCAAGCTCAAAACAAAATTGATCAAGAGTTAAAAGCTGGCGGCGGAATAAAAGCCTTTCTTAATCCAAAACAGCTTGATGAAATGGAAAGCGGGTTTAATAATGCTGTTGAAGGATTTAGGCAAGCTAGTGGCAGAGGAGACTCAGTTAAAACTGGTCAATTCGCTGGACAACTTTTAAGTAATTTAAACGAATTTATTGGCACAGAAATGATGGGCCAAGGTGCAGAAGGGTTAAAAGATTTAGTCCAATCTGGTTTAGAGCAAAGCCTAAGAGGAAGAGCTATGGCTAGAGCAGCGGTGTTAGAGCAAGCTGCAAGTGAAACTGGTAATCAAGATTTAGC
>Ga0181566_10002204_pt1 | contig 16075 bp, 13 predicted proteins | sample 101ome_15_FD_133762 | JGI IMG/M metagenome (GOLD analysis project Ga0181566, IMG submission 133762) | Coastal salt marsh microbial communities from the Groves Creek Marsh, Skidaway Island, Georgia - 101402AT metaG (megahit assembly) | ecosystem: Environmental > Aquatic > Marine > Intertidal...
TCTCGGCTGATAGGGGCTGCGGTCAATAAGATCGATAGCGAGATAATCTAAATCACTGCCTGAAGCCGGTTTTTCTATCGGAGTGGCGGTCTCTACTGGCGTCGACAACAGTATATCAACCCCTAAATTGCCTAATCCTTTCCGCTTTTTTGAAGTCGCCATAATTATTCTGTGCTTGATTGAGTTGCTTCTTCACGTCGTAACATTTCACCTGCCAAGGCCAAATAGGCGCGTGCGCCTCGCGAGCTTTGATCATAAATAATGACCGGTAGACCATGACTAGGCGCTTCGGCCAAAGTAACATTTCTGGGAATGATGGTGCGATAGACACTATCTCCGAAATGCGCCGTGAGTTGAGAAGATACATCGTTTGCTAAGTTATTGCGAGGGTCGAACATAGTTCTCAAAACCCCCTCGATTTTTAAGCGGGGATTAACCGATTGGCGAATACGCTCAATCGTACCCAGTAATGCAGACAAACCCTCTAAAGCATAATATTCACATTGAGTAGGAATAATCACGCTACCGGCCGCCACTAAGGCGTTAACCGTGAGCATATTAAGAGAAGGCGGACTGTCGATAAAAATGTAATCGTAATCATGGCTAATCTGAGCCAATGCGTCTCGCAATTTGAATTCACGCTGTTCCATGCTGAGCAAACCCACCTCAGCATTGGTCAATTGATCATTGGCAGGCAGCACCGCATAGGCCACATCTGCTCCCTGCGCGATACACTCTTGAATGGTTTTTTGTTGCAACAACACATCCACGATAGAGTCTTCAACCGTGCGTTTATCAACATTAGACGCCATGGTTGCATTGCCCTGAGGATCTAAATCCACTAATAGCACGCGCTTTTTCATGGCGGCCAGTGCCGCGGCAAGATTCACCGACGTGGTGGTTTTTCCTACCCCACCTTTTTGATTTGTGACTGCGATTATTTTTGTCATTATTTATTCGCCACCAATAAGTGTCGCTGTGATGCTAACCCCGGGACCGCGATCTCATGGTTGATAATAGTGTTGATTGACTCTGTTTGAGGCAACGTACTGGGTTTCAAACCTAACATTATCATGACTTGGCCAGCAGGGTGACATACATCGGCCAGTATCTCCAAAGCTTCTGGCAGGGGTGCGAATGCCCGCGACATCACAATCATGGCAGTTTGCCGAGGCACATAAGCCTCGATGCGCCCATGTTCAACGGTAACATTTTGCAGTCCCAACTCGATGACCGACTGCCGCATGAAGCGCGCTTTTTTACCATTCGAGTCACACAGAGTGAAACTGACATGCGGCAGAGCAATCGCTAGAGGAATGCCCGGCAAGCCCGCACCACTGCCCACGTCTAATACTGGTGATTGCTGTATATAAGGACCAATAGCCAAACTGTCGAGAAGATGTTTCGTAATCAAGGTTTGCGTATCTGAAGTACCGACAAGATTATAGGCTTGGTTCCATTTCTGGATTAAATTCATGTAATCCTGATATTGTTGCAACTGCGTTTCTGTCAAACTCAAACCCAGTTGTTCAACACCCTCGATAAGAGCTGCGTGCACCGCCATCGATTAAGCCTGCTTGCGAGAAGATGGACTTTGGCTTTGAGATTTTTTTTCCCGAGTCTTGTTTTCTTGAGAATGGTTTTTTTGAGAATGGTTTTTTTGAGAATCTCCTGCACGACCTTTTAAATGCACTAATAGTAATGACACCGCCGCCGGTGTCATACCAGATATGCGCGACGCTTGACTCACGGTAGTCGGACGTATGGACGTTAATTTCTGTAGCACCTCGTTGGACAGGCCTTTCACCAAGGAATAATCAAAACACTCCGGTATCACCGTTTCTTGTAAACGTTTAGCCTTGGCAATTTCATCCGATTGTCTTTGCATGTAACCGGCATACTTGGCTTGAATATTCAGTTGTTCGACGACTTCTTGATCATCAATATAAGGGCCAAAACGTTCCAACTCAGCAAATGACTGATAACTGGTTTCTGGTCGTCGCATTAAACTGGTCATGCTGTATTCACGCTCCAGTACATTGCCAAACAAACGCTGAGCCTGTTCTGCTGTCACATCACGTGTTTGCACAAAGGTCTTATCTAAACGCGCTTGCTCTTTCTCTAAAGTGTCTTTTTTCCAACAAAAACGTTGCCAACGCTCGCCGCTGATTATGCCCATCTCCTGCGCCAATGGTGTCAGACGCAAATCGGCATTGTCTTCACGCAATACCAAGCGATACTCAGCACGGCTGGTAAACATACGATACGGTTCGTTGGTGCCACGTGTGACTAAGTCATCAATCATCACACCGATATAGGCTTGATCACGAAGTAAACTGATGGGCGCTTGATCGCATGCTGCAAAGGCAGCATTCAAACCTGCCATCAATCCCTGTGCGCCTGCTTCCTCATAACCAGTGGTGCCATTGATTTGACCAGCAAAAAATAATCCACGAATGGCTTTAGTCTCAAGACTGTTGTTCAAACCCATCGGATTAAAATAATCATATTCAATCGCATAGCCGGGGCGGGTGATGTGACAGTTTTCTAAACCAGCAATACTATGCACCATATCTAACTGTGCTTCATAAGGCAGGCTAGTAGAAATCCCGTTTGGATACACTTCATGAGTCCCCAACCCTTCTGGCTCAATAAACACTTGATGGCGATCACGATCAGCAAAGCGTGTCACCTTGTCTTCAATTGACGGACAATAACGTGGCCCCACTCCTTGAATAGCACCGCTATACATGGGTGACTGATGTAATGCATCACGAATCACATCATGAGTGCGTTCATTGGTATAAGTAATATGACAATCCACTTGCTGTGGATGCTGGCTCACATGACCCATAAACGACAACACCGGTAAGGGTTGATCGCCGGGTTGCGCTTCCATCTTGGTATAATCGATAGTCTTGCCATCTATACGTGGCGGGGTGCCGGTTTTTAAACGATCCACTTGTAAATCTAATTCACGCAAACGATCAGCCAAACGAATAGACGCAGCATCACCGGCACGACCGGCGGTATAGGTTTGTGGCCCAACATGAATCTTTCCTCCTAAGAAAGTCCCCACCGTTAAAACCACTGCGCGCGCCTTAAAATGTAATCCCATACGGGTGACCACACCGGCGACGCGATCACCAGTCATTAATAGGTCATCTACTTCTTGCTGGAAGATAACAAGGTTTTCCTGATTCTCCACCGCATGACGAATCGCCTGACGATACAAGGTGCGATCGGTTTGCGCGCGCGTAGCTCGCACCGCAGGCCCTTTGCGCCGATTCAAAATTCTAAACTGGATGCCGGCCAAATCGGCCGCCTGTGCCATCACGCCCCCCATGGCATCAATCTCGCGCACAAGATGACTTTTACCAATCCCGCCGATAGCAGGATTGCAACTCATCTGACCAATAGTTTCGATGTTCTGCGTCAACAACAGCGTGCGCGCACCCTTGCGTGCAGACGCGAGTGCGGCTTCTGTGCCGGCATGACCACCGCCGACAATAATGACATCAAAATCGTTTTGCATGGTTACAGTTTAGTTTCTATTAATTTCTAGAATTTATTGAGTTGGAACAAAACCTCTTTCAGATCTGCATGATAACGCAAAGTCCCGTGTATCTCACGACAAACTGTGACGCATAACCCAAACATTCTGCTCACTTTTCACAGATTGAATAGGCATCAAACACCTATAGTTAGGAAAATGCCTACAACATTGAGAATGAATAGATGGAAGAAATTAAATATTTAGATCAAACAATCACACTGGAACTTTATGCTCAAGGCAAAAATGTGTGGAATGAATATATGGAGTAACACCCTGAAACAAATATCAAGTTCAGTGATGAGATCAGTAATTGTGACTTTTCAAATTATATATTCAGCGGAGTAGTTAATTTCTCTGGAGTACTCTTTAGAAACGAGGCCAATTTCCAAAATGCTCATTTTTCTAACTATGCAGCATTTAATGAAACAGTATTCAAATTGGGTGCTAATTTTGATAATACAACTTTTGAACAACGTTCCAGTTTTGAAAAAGCAGAATTTTATTATTCTTCATTCTTTAAAGAAACAAAATTCAATAAAAAAGTTGTGTTCTCGAAAGCTAGATCTAATGAAACCAATAGAAACTCTATGGAATCTTTATCTTTCAAAGGCGCAATTCTATATGAGGCTAAGTTTTTTAATTCAATGCTAATCACTTCGCCGAAGCTCCAGCTTTCATCAATGCTCAAGTCCCTGCTGATATTGTAGGTGGTATAAATGTTAAATATTTACCGAGTGTAAATGTTCATTTCCCAGGAAATATTCAAACTAGACTTAACAAAAAAACCAACCCATAACACAAAACTCTATGCAAGCTTATAGAGCATTAAAAAATATGGCTCATGAATCGAAAAATCATCGTCAAGAACTAGCTTTCTTTGCTATGGAACTAATGGCTGAACATGAATATAAAGATAATCATTTAAATTCATTAATGATTAATTTATATGAAATATTTAGTGATTTCGGTCAAAGTGTTTTTAAACCCTCTGCTTGGCTATTTTTCACTATGATCTTTTTCACAATTGGCTATCAGCATATTTCCGCCACACAAAACACTTTGCTTGCTTTTTTCTACTCACTATCCAATTGCCTACCCTTTGGTGGATTATGGCGGCAATCTGAATATTTATTCCAACAATTATTTCCGCATGCTGAAAGTTGGTCATATTTTCAAAAGTTTGCATATTATACCTTAGTAACTTTTAACGGTTTACTAGGCTTCATATTTATCTTTTTGATTGGTCTAGGCCTGAGAAATAGATTTCGTTTATAAAATTAGTTTTATTATTTACCAATACAAAATTCTCTGAATACATAATCGAGTAAGTCATCGGGGGTGAATTCCCCGGTGATTTCTGCCAAACATTGTTGGGCGATACGGCATTCTTCGGCGCTGAGTTCTAACGGTGTATCACTGTTGATTTGCTGTCGTGCCATGTCGATAGCATCTGCCGCACGTGTCAGTGCTTCGATGTGACGATGTCGTGCTGAGAAGGGCGGCTGTTGATCCATGCTTTGCAAGCCCAGCGTTTGAATAATTTTTTGTTTGAGTTGATCCAAACCTGCGCCAGTTTTTGCAGACACATACAACGCTTGATGGTCATGGTTATCAACTGTCTGACTCAACTCATCATTATCTAATGAGTTTTCATCCAACAAGTCCGCTTTGTTTATTACCGTGATGGCTTGCGTATGTGCTAGCGCTTGTTCTATTTCTTGACGATCATTTTGGGCGTGATCAAACACATGAATGACACAGTCCGCACTTTGCATAGCTTGTTGTGCGCGCGCGATGCCTTCGCGTTCAACCGCTTCAGCTTGGTCTCGTATACCGGCCGTATCCAATAATCGACATGATACACCGTAGATATTAATGTCCATCCCCACTACATCACGCGTGGTGCCTGGGATGTCTGTAACAATCGCGCGGTTTTGTGTGCATAGAGCATTGAATAAAGATGACTTGCCGACATTAGGTTTACCGGTTAATACCAAGGTCGCGCCTTGTTGTAATTTCGCCCCTTGTTTAGCGGTCTCAGTAATTTGTATCAATTGCGTTTGACACTGTTGTATTAATTGAGCAATTTTTTCTCGGGTTTCTAATTCTATGTCTTCATCAGCAAAATCTAAGGAGGCTTCTATGTGGGTGCGGATTAATATTAATTGCTGCAAGATAGCGCCCACTTGCTCTGAAAATTCCCCCTGCATAGATAACACGGCAGACTTTGCTGCCTGCTCGGAACCGCTACTGATTAAATCAGCAATCGCTTCTAACTGTGTGAGATCGAGTTTGCCATTTAAGAAAGCACGTTCACTGAATTCTCCGGCAATGGCTAAATGTGCACCCAATCCAGTCAGACGAGTTAGCAATTGTTGACAGATGTAGGGATTGCCATGTGGATGTAGCTCCACGACATCTTCACCCGTGAATGAATGCGGGCGTGGAAAATAAATCACTAAGCCCTGATCGATGACTGCACTGTCTTGATCGATAAAACTACTCAAGTGTGCGTAACGTGGCTGTAATGTTTTTTGCGTCAGTTGTTGACTGATGTCGAGTGCGGATGGGCCGGAGATTCTTATGACCGCGACACCCGCATGTCCTGCCGGTGTCGCTAATGCACAAATAGTATCTTGTCGACTCAATGTGTGTACGGTTTATTCGGCATAACGTTTAGTGATGTACCATTGCTGCCCAATCGACAACAGGTTATTCACAAACCAATACAAGACTAAGCCTGCCGGGAAGAAGGCCATGAACGCCATCATGAATACTGGCATCAACATGAATACTTTTTCTTGCATGGGATCAGTCGGCTTAGGATTGAGTTTAAATTGCGCCCACATTGAGATGCCCATTAATAGCGGTAGGATAAACAATGGATCTTTTGAAGATAGATCATGTATCCATAACATGAATGGTGCATGACGCATTTCAACGCTCTCAATCAACACCCAATATAAAGATAAGAATACGGGCATCTGAATCAATATAGGCAAACATCCACCCAAGGGATTGATTTGTTCTTTTTTATATAAATCCCACATGGCTTGATTAAGCTTTTGTTTATCATCTGCATAACGCTCACGCAGCGACATCATCTTGGGTTGTACTTTGCGCATTCTTGCCATCGACTTGTAACTGGCAGCCGATAGGCGATAGAACACTAGCTTAATTAATAGCGTTACTAAGATGATTGCTATGCCCCAGTTATGTACGCCTTTATTAATAAAATCAAGAACCCAGAACAGTGGCTTGCACAAAGGCGTGAATATACCGTAGTCGGTGGTTAACTCCAGACCGGGTTGAATTTGCTCGATGTATTTTTGTAACTTGGGGCCCACATATAAACGATTTTGAAAAGTATAAGTCTCACCACGTTGGATACGTGTGGGTTCGGAACGCATGCCAATGATGTAATCATTGCCTACCGCTTTTTGCACGATATTGGAGTAGTAATCGTTCTTTTCAAATTCTTCTGCTAACCATGCTGAAAAGAAATAGTGCTGTAGCATGGCTGCCCAACCCCCCGTAATTTGTGCTTGTAGGGGTTCATCGGCCATGTCACCAAATGAAATTTTTTCATATTTACCATCGTAATAAGCCGCTCCTGTGTAGGTGGGTAACATTAATAAGCTGCGTTCTGTTTCCACATAGCTATGACGTAATTGGCGGTACTGACGTCCTAGCCAATCGGCATCACTTTGGTTAGACACTTCATAATCAATGTCGATAAGATATTCACCGCGCTTAAAGATAAGGCGTTTAGTCACTTGAATACCTTCATCATTCTGCCAAGTTAACGGCACGATTAATTGATCTTCGCCATCACCTAGCACATAGTTTTTTTGTTGCGCCGTGAATACCTCATAATGATTGGGCGCTCGATCACTGACCTCTTGATTAGCTACAGGGTCGTGCACCAGTCCAGATTGTGCAATATAAGTTTTGTTAACATCATCCAACAATACAAACGCTTGATCAGGATTATTGAGTTCTTTTAGATAATTTCTTAATTCAACACGATGTATATCTCCCCCACGGGTGTTGATGGCGAGATTAAATACATCGGTTTGCACGGTGATGTATTCATTTTTTTGTGTATTAACCACTATTGCTTCTTTGGCTGGTGCTGGCTGTAAGTCGCTAGCCCCAATGGCGTTTGGAATATCTTGCTCAGTGCTTAATGATTGAACCGGCGCTGCATACTCCTGTTGCACATTGGCCGTGCTGGCGCTAATGGGTGGTAAGACTTTTTGTTGTTGCCAAGAACTCCACAATAAATATAAAACAACAATGAGTGATGCATACAGAAAGAAGCGTTGATTTTCCATGAGATAGTCTACTTGGCTTTTTTATAGTTAAATTTAAAGTTAAATTCTTCAGGCACAGGATCGTGACCTCCTGCGTGCAATGGGTGACATTTTAATAGTCGTCTAGTTGTAAGGTATCCCCCTTTAATCACTCCATGTTGTTTTATCGCCTCAATACCATATTGAGAACATGTCGGCACGAAACGACACGATGGTGCTGTCATGGGACTGATGTAGCGTTGATAAAAACGCAATATCGCGATAACACATTTACTGAGCATGATTATGTAAGAACTTCCAATGTTTTTGAAGCTTCTCGAATAATTTGTCATTCACGAGGTGGAGGCTTTTGGCTTTACATACGACCACGATATCATAAGCAGGCAATGTGGCTTTGTGATGACGAAAACTCTCGCGAACAATTCTTTTTAAACGATTTCTGGCGCTTGCTTGAGACACATTCTTCTTACTGACTATCACCCCTAGGCGAGGTGTGGTCAGTGTATTTAGCCTAGCAAGGACCGTGTAGGCAGAATCTGCCGTTTTAATAGCTTGATCAAATACGTATTTGTAGTCTGCCGCTGTGAGAAGGCGATCTTGGCGAGCGAACTTAGCAGTGATGGCGGTAGAGTGCGCTAACTTATTCAGTTTTTGATTTGAGTCGACCGTTATGGGCAAAGTACTGCGCGACCACGTGCTCTACGCGCACGGATTACGGCACGACCTCCGCGAGTCTTCATACGAGCTCTGAAACCATGAGTGCGTTTTCTACGCAAATTACTTGGTTGATATGTCCTTTTCACTTCTCTTACCTACGGTCGTTAACGTCTTTATGTATTATAGTACGGTCTTGTCTCAATAAGATTTGCGCCACTCTATTGATATTCATGATATGGCGTCCGATATGCGCTTGCCATCATACTTAATTTATTGAGCTTTGATGTTGCTTCTCGAATTTAAACACCTATTGTTGAGATTTGATGTTTATAATCTCATGATAGTTTGAGAATCATGATGATTTGAATCAACATAGCGCCCATTTGCGCTCGCCCTCAACAATGGCCGGCGATTTCGTCAAATCGACAATTTATCCTTGAGGGGGCGAAACATTAATTGTCTGATGATATTTTGTCAACGATTATCATCAGATTTTATGCGATGATAAGATGCATAAGCATGTTTTACCCATAATTATACCCTTGAGCTCCCATTACACTTCAAAATCATGACGAGTACACTCTGGAATCTATGCATCACTCAGTTAGAGTCAGAATTATCTGATCAGTTGCTGAATACTTGGATTCGTCCACTTCAAGCTGAAGAAAAGGAACAAACCCTATATTTGTATGCGCCTAACCGCTTCGTATTGGATTGGGTAAAGGACCATTATTTGGAACGCATTAACCAGTTAGTTACCGCTTTTGGTCTTGAAAGTAATACCCAACAGGTTCTATTACAAATTGGCAGTCGTTTGCCTAATAGGCCCAGCACTAACCAATTACCCCCGGTGACACAACCCCCGGTTGAGCAAAGACCACAACATAATCTTAATCAAGATTTTACGTTTGCTAACTTTGTTGAAGGTAAATCCAATCAACTGGCCAAAGCGGCAGCATTACAAGTCTCTGATAATCCCGGCAATGCTTATAATCCACTGCTTATCTACGGGGGCGTGGGACTGGGTAAAACCCACTTAATGCATGCCATCGGTAGTCAGATTCTGCATAACAATCCACAGGCTAAAGTGGTTTATTTGCACTCTGAACGTTTTGTTCAAGATATGGTTAAAGCACTACAACATAACGCCATTGATGAATTTAAACGCCATTACCGTTCTATGGATGCGCTGCTTATCGATGATATTCAATTTTTTGCGGGTAAAGAACGTTCTCAAGAAGAGTTTTTTCATACTTTTAATGCACTTCTAGAACGTCAACAACAAATTATTATGACCTGTGATCGTTATCCTAAAGAATTGGATGGCTTAGAAGAGCGTCTTAAGTCGCGTTTCGGTTGGGGACTGACACAAGCTATCGAACCGCCGGAATTAGAAACACGCGTGGCTATTATGCAAAGTAAAGCAGAATCAGCCAATGCAGAATTACCCACCGATGTGGCTTTTTTTATTGCCAAACGCATCCGGTCTAATATTCGTGAATTGGAAGGGGCTTTGCGTCGTGTCATTGCTAATTCACAATTTACTGGTAAACCAATCACGTTGGATTTTGCTAAAGAAGCCTTACATGACTTGATTACTTTACAAGATAAGTTAGTCACCATTGAAAACATACAAAAGACGGTCGCTGAATATTACAAAATTCGTGTGGCTGACTTACTCTCTGCACGTCGCAGTCGATCCATTACTCGACCACGACAATTGGCCATGTCTTTGTCTAAAGAATTAACCAATCATAGTTTGCCTGAAATTGGTGATGCCTTTGGTGGTCGTGATCACACGACGGTGTTACATGCTTGCCGTAAAACTAAAGAATTGCGTTCCAGTGATATAAAAATTAATGACGATTACATCAGTCTATTGCGTATACTTAGCAGTTGAGTTTAATGACGGATCCATGCATTAACTGAATAAAGTTGTGGATAACTTTAAGATAATCGCTGAATAACTTTTTTTTCATGTGACTTGTGAGAAAATACCTCCAGTTGTCCCGAGCTTAAGGCGTGTTTTCCACACTTTATAGTAGATGTAATCAACTGATTTTAATAAAGTAAAAGCAGTTATCCACAGAAAAAACGTGCAGTAATAACAATAATCTTTAAATCATAAAAGATATTATTAATATATGAAATTTAGTATAGAAAGAGAACGTTTGCTCAAGCCTATGCAACAAATTGTAGGGGCTGTTGAACGCAGACAAACCATGCCCATACTGTCTAACTTTTTATTTAGAAATGTTGATGGTCAATTAGTTATCACAGCAACGGACTTGGAACTTGAAGTGTCCGCCAAAATTGATATCTCTCCAGAAGGGGAGTCAATTACTATCCCAGGGCGCAAATTATTAGATATTTGTAAATCCCTACCTGAAGGAAGTACGCTTAATTTGTCGCTAAAAGACGATAAAGTGACGGTAAAATCCGCGAAAAGTCGATTTTCTCTCCTTACACTTAGCGCTAAAGAATTTCCACTAGTCGATGATGTGGATGTCGATGCCCGCATTACCTTGGAAAAAGAAGTTCTACAGTCGTTAATTGAAGATAGTTCATTTGCCATGGCACAACAGGATGTTCGTTATTATCTCAATGGCTTAATGATGGAATCGCAGGGTGAACAATTACGAACCGTCGCGACCGATGGACACCGCCTTGCCTTAGCTGAAACAACATTAGCTGTTCCCGGTATCGAGCGACAAATCATAGTACCGAAAAAAGCGGTCACAGAGTTCATGCGAATTTTAGGCAGTACAGAAGGATCGGTTGAGTTATTGTTCAGTCAAAATCACTTGCAAGCAAAAGTTGGTGATATCGTCTTTGTGACTAAATTAATCGATGGAAAATTCCCTGAATATCAAAGAGTTATCCCCGTTGGCCATGAACATTTGGCGGTCATCGATCGAGATATGCTCAAAGCCTCTTTGTTGCGTGCATCAATTTTAAGTAATGAAAAATATCGTGGTGTGCGTTTAGCCTTTTCCTCAGGTTTATTAAGTATTCAAGCACACAATCCAGAACAAGAGGAAGCACAAGAAGAAGTTGATATGGATTATCAAGGCCCTGATATTGAGATTGGTTTTAATGTCAGCTACTTGGTGGATGTATTGAATACGATCAAAAGCGATGACGTGCACTTTTACATACAAGATACCAATAGCAGTTTGCTTATCGTTTCACCAGAATCACAACAACGTAAATATGTTGTGATGCCTATGAGACTCTAAATCTTTAAAACGCGCTGTTAATTTTCTTATTGTTATCTGGTTATGATGTCGAGCCTACCTACCAGATCTTAATATTATGTGGGTAAAACGACTTACAGCACAAAAACTTCGCTCCTTCAGCGAAATCGACATAGAACTAGATGCCGGAATCAACATCTTCACCGGGCCAAACGGGGCGGGCAAAACCAGTGTGCTTGAAGCGCTTGATGTGCTGAGTCGAGGTAAAAGTTTCCGTTGTTCCAGTCTGTCACCCATCCTCCAATTTGATCAAAAACCCCTAATCATTCATGCCACAGTGATGAATGGCGAGGATCAGGCCTTACAAGCCGGGGTGCAGTATTCGCCTAACCAAACCCTGATTAAACTCAATCAACAGAAAATTGATAAGTGGTCACAGTTAGCCTCAGAGCTTCCCATTATTGATATACATCCAGAATCTTATTTATTGATTACGGGAGCTCCAGAGTACCGTCGTAAATATTTAGCATGGGGTGCGTTCCACGTGGAACCTTCGTTTGTTTCTGCTTGGCAAAAATATCATCGGGCGTTGAAACAAAGAAATGAATGCCTTAAACAGAACAACTATAAAGAGGCCGCAAATTGGCATCCGATGATGGCTGAGAGCGCGACATGGATAGTCAAAATATTCCAACAGTATATAGAGGCAATCACACCTCATATCGTTGATTTTATTGATTATTTTGGTTTTGAGGAGCTGGTGGAAGTGGATTTTGAAGCGGGTTGGGATCGAACGCAACCCTTTCATAAAGCTTTGGAGGTAGAGTTGTCAGAACGCAATGTCACTACGACGATAGGGCCACACCGTTGTGATTTAAAGCTTCATTGGCAGGGACAAAAGTTTGCGAAAAGCAGTTCGCGTGGGCAACAGAAAGTGTTGGCATTGGCCATGAAACTCGCTCAGGCCAGTCTTTTGCAGGAGAGTATCAATAAGACGCCTATCTATCTTATCGATGAATTAGCAGCGGAACTAGATGAGGCTAGATGTGCGGCGGCCTTGGAAGTCATCGCCTCTCTTAATGCACAAGCACTGATTACTTCGGTAACGCCAGAATCGATAAATTTAAGCACTCAACGTTCAGCAAAAAAGTTTCACGTGGAACACGGACACGTCATAGAAATGGTATAATTTCGCTTTAATCTAGAGGTCATCAAATGAGTTACGATTCTTCCAGTATTCAGGTACTAAAGGGCTTAGAAGCCGTCAGAAAACGCCCAGGGATGTATATAGGTGATACTGACGATGGGACTGGATTACACCATATGGTGTTTGAGGTGGTGGATAATTCCATAGACGAGGCACTTGCTGGCCATTGTAACCATATTCAGGTGGCCATAGAGGTGGATAACTCGATTACCGTGCTAGATGATGGGCGCGGAATTCCAACCGATATTCATCCGGAAGAAAACCGATCTGCGGCTGAAGTAATTATGACAGTACTGCACGCAGGCGGTAAATTTGATGATAATTCTTATAAAGTCTCTGGTGGTTTGCATGGAGTAGGTATTTCCGTTGTGAATGCTTTATCTGAAACATTGTCTTTGACGATTCATCGAGGCGGCGATACATACCAGCAGGAATATCAACTCGGTGAGCCACTTGCTCCTTTAGCTAGCGTAGGAAAAACTGACAAAACCGGTACGCAGATAAAGTTTAAACCGAGCAGTGAGATATTTACCCAAACCGAATTCCATTATGACATTCTTGCCAAAAGACTGCGCGAATTATCCTTTTTAAACTCTGGCGTCAGTATCGAGTTGATTGATCACCGTACGGGCAATAAAGATCATTTTCACTATAACGGCGGAATTGGCGCATTTGTTAGTCATTTGAATTTGAAAAAAACCGCTATACATCCAACGGTCGTGTATGTGAAGAAAAGCCGTGAAGATGTAGAGGTGGAGGCGGCTTTACAATGGAATGATTCCTATCAGGAGAGCATTTTTTGTTTCACTAACAATATTCCTCAACGTGACGGTGGAACACACCTTGCGGGTTTCCGCGGGGCGTTAACACGCAGTATCAATCAATTCATGGAAAAAGAGGGCTATAACAAAAAACAAAAAACTGTGCTGACGGGCGATGATACACGCGAAGGTCTTACCGCTGTGCTCTCAGTAAAAGTGCCTGATCCCAAGTTTTCATCACAAACTAAAGATAAATTAGTGTCTTCCGAGGTCAAGCCAATAGTTGAAGGTTTGGTAGGTGAATTATTGCAGGAATTCCTGATTGAAAACCCTACAGAATCTAAGGCTATTGTGGGCAAAATAGTGGATAGCGCCCGTGCCCGTGAAGCCGCGCGCAAAGCACGTGAAATGACGCGACGCAAAGGGGCGTTAGATATCGCAGGGTTACCAGGGAAATTAGCCGATTGCCAAGAAAAAGATCCTGCTAATTCTGAATTGTTTTTAGTGGAGGGTGATTCCGCGGGAGGTTCAGCTAAGCAAGGTCGCGATCGTCATTCGCAAGCAATTTTGCCATTGAAAGGAAAAATACTTAATGTCGAAAAAGCTCGTTTTGACAAAATGTTGTCTTCACAGGAAGTCGCGACTCTGATCACCGCTTTAGGTTGTGGTATCGGCAAAGATGAATTTGATATAGAAAAATTGCGTTATCACCGCATTATTATCATGACAGATGCTGATGTGGATGGATCTCATATCAGAACCTTGTTATTGACTTTTTTCTATCGCCAGATGCCAGAATTAATTGAAAATGGTTATATTTACATTGGTCAACCACCTTTGTTTAAAGTTAAGAAAGGTAAACAAGAGACTTATGTCAAAGATGAATCTGAATTAAATGCTTACTTGCTACATATGGCGGTCAATAATGCGGAACTTTATATTGATGACCAAAGTCCTGTAATTAAAGCCACCGCATTAGAAACACTAGCCAAAGAATACATGGCGACCGTTGCCATCATGCAACGACTAGAGCAAAGCCATTCTATGGAAGTGCTACAAGCGATGTTAAAACAGTCATTACCAAATTCAGAGGGGCTTGCGAGTAATGAACAAATGCAAGCATGGGCCGATACACTCATTGCGCAATTGAATAAAAATCAAAATCCTGGCACACGTTTTAGTTATCAATTGCAATGGCAAACAGACAAACCACAATTAATAGTGGAAAAATTTATTCATGGTTTGGGAGACGATGATGTCTATACAGCAGACTTTTTCCAAAGCGCTGAATTCAAAGTAATGCAAGCCACCGCCAATAATCTGGAAGGATTATTTGGGGAAACATCGTATATTAAACGTGGTGATAAACAGAAAAATGTCTCTGAGTTTAGTGAAGTCATTAGCTGGTTGATGGAAGAAGCCAAGCGAGGTCAAAGTATTCAGCGTTATAAGGGACTAGGTGAAATGAACCCTGAACAATTATGGGAGACCACTATGGACCCTGATTCGCGGTTGTTAGTACAAGTCAGTATTCAAGACGCTATCGCTGCGGATGATATTTTCTCTACGTTGATGGGTGACCAAGTAGAACCTCGCCGGGAATTCATAGAGAAAAACGCATTATCTGCTACTAACATAGACGTTTAATTGTGAAAATAGCGAGTTGGAATGTAAATTCACTGCGAGTGCGTTTACCTCAGGTTTTGGAATGGCTAGACACTAGTCAAGTAGACATTCTCTGTTTGCAAGAAACGAAAACGCAAGATGCAGATTTTCCACAAGCAGATATAGAAGAAGCGGGTTATCGCGTGGTTTTCTCTGGTCAAAAAACCTATAACGGCGTGGCCATCCTATCAAAGCAGCCCGCCACCGATATTATTACTGATATAAAAAATCTAGACGATCCTCAACGACGCATTCTTGCTGCCACAATCGAGGGTGTGCGAGTGATTAATTTATATGTAGTGAACGGTTCAGACGTGGGCAGTGAAAAATTTGATTACAAGTTGCAGTGGTTAGATAAAGTCACACAATTTGTAAAAAAAGAAATGAACAAACATGAAAAATTAGTCGTGCTAGGTGATTTCAATATCACACCGGATGATCGTGACGTGCATGACCCAGAGGCATGGAAAGGTAAGATTTTATGTAGCGATCAAGAACGCGCAGCCTACCAAGCCATGCTCAATGGCGCATTAAAAGATACTTTTCGTTTGTTTGAACAAGAAGAAAAAGCATTTAGTTGGTGGGATTATCGTGGCGGTGGCTTCAGGCGTAATCATGGCATGCGCATAGATTTGATCTTGGCCAGCCCAGCACTATCAAGTCTATGTAAACAAAGTATTATTGATAAAACCCCCAGAACATGGGAAAGACCGTCA
>Ga0181566_10002205_pt1 | contig 16074 bp, 17 predicted proteins | sample 101ome_15_FD_133762 | JGI IMG/M metagenome (GOLD analysis project Ga0181566, IMG submission 133762) | Coastal salt marsh microbial communities from the Groves Creek Marsh, Skidaway Island, Georgia - 101402AT metaG (megahit assembly) | ecosystem: Environmental > Aquatic > Marine > Intertidal...
CCGGGATTCGAATGCTCGCGCCGCGGTCAGAAACACCATAGCTGAACTGATCGATTGACTGCGTTTCATGCTTGCCCGTCAGTCTTTGCTCGTTATGAGCGCCGTAGACACTCATGTGACGCTCAATGTTCTTGCCGAAGTTTTCACAAATTTTTGTGAAAACCGACTCGTCGCCCAGATCGCGCATGGGGCCGTTAGAGAAGTTGGCGTGCATGCCCGAACCATTCCAGTCGGTGTCGCCAAGGGGCTTGGGATGCCAGTTAATGCCGAGTCCATATTTTTCGGCCGTTCGCTCTAGAAGATAGCGCGCAACCCAGATTTGGTCGCCGGCGCTATGGGCGCCCTTGGCGAAAATCTGAAACTCCCACTGACCTGCCGCGACCTCCGCGTTGATCCCTTCAACGTTCAATCCCGCTTCAAGGCAAAGGTCCAAGTGCTCCTCTACGCAATCGCGACCATAAGCATTGGTGGCACCGACGCTGCAGTAGTAAGGGCCTTGGGGGCGGGGATAACCGCCTTCGGGGAAACCAGGCGGGAGATCGGTCTGCGGATCCCACAGGAAGTACTCTTGCTCAAAACCGAACCAGAAATCAGCGTCCTCATCATCGATCGTGGCCCGGCCATTGGATTCGTGCGCAGAACCGTCGGGGTTGAGCACCTCACACATCACCAGATACCCATTATTTCGATCAGGGTCTGGGTAGATGGCCACAGGTTTTAACAGGCAGTCTGAGCTGCCGCCTTCCGCCTGTTCGGTTGAACTACCATCGAACACCCACATCGGACAGTCTTCGAGATTTCCTGAGAAGTTTTCCCTAATCATTGTTTTACTTCTGAGGCTTTGCGTTGGCTTGTAGCCATCCAACCAAAGGTATTCCAGCTTGGCTTTCATGATGTTTCCTTTCTTCGTGTTTCGATTTTCGTTCAAAAGCCGCTCCGATAGAGCGACGATCGACAGTCTGTCTCGAGCGGGCTTTTAGGCCCCTTCGAGCAACGGTTCGCCCGATACCTGGGCATTCGGCGTCCGATCGACCGGGGTTCGTGCTCGAGAAAAGCAACTAATATGCCAGGCGCGGATGATATTGAAATTCTTTTTAAAACAGAAGGTTAAAGTGCATACAAGGTTTAAAAAAATCTTGAAGCTTGATTTGTGCACTCATATGGTGCGTAAATTTCTGCTATCGCTCTATTATGGTGCTAAAGGAGCGTTAATTTTAAGCACTCGGTCACTGAGGTTAATTTTGCCGCTTGGTTGTTCGAGTGTCACTTGATGTGGTTATGGGCTGGATTCTGGGAGGTGAGTAGCACGAGGCGGGCGTCTCAGTCGCCAGAACAAGATCCCCCTTTTGATGTGCCTTTCAGTATAATGCCGGCCGCTTGATCAACCCCATCTCTTCCTGAGTTCTCCCTGCCATGTCTGTCCAACTAAGAAATATCGCCATTATCGCGCACGTCGATCATGGAAAAACCACGCTGATTGATAAGTTGCTTGCGCAATCAGGTGTATTGGGCCGTGGCGAGGACGCCACCGAGCGCTTGATGGATTCCAATGATTTAGAACGTGAGCGTGGCATTACCATCTTGGCCAAAAACACAGCGCTTAACTGGAAGGGTGTTCGCATCAATATTGTCGATACCCCAGGCCATGCGGACTTCGGTGGTGAAGTCGAACGGATCTTGTCCATGGTTGACTCTGTGCTGCTCCTAGTGGATGCGGTTGAAGGGCCGATGCCCCAGACCCGGTTTGTGACCCAAAAGGCGTTTGAGAATCGCCTGAATCCTATCCTGATGGTGAACAAAGTAGATCGCGATGGTGCGCGCCCTGACTGGGTCGTCAACGAAGTATTCGAATTGTTCGATCAGCTGGGCGCGACAGAAGAACAGCTCGACTTTCCGGTGGTCGTTGGCTCGGCCATAAAAGGCCAGGCGGGACCTTCGGCTGACGCCTTAGGCGACGATCTCAGCTATCTTCTTGATCTGATCGTCAGCGACGTGCCTGCCCCTGATGTTGAAGTGGAGGGTCCGCTGCAGATGCAGATCAGTGCGCTCGATTACAACAGTTATGTCGGGTTGATTGGGCTTGGGCGCATTAAGCGCGGCCGAGTTCATCGAGGGATGGGGGTTACGGTCCTTGATAGAGAGGGCAACGCGCGCCGAGCGAAAGTGCTTCAGGTGATGGGATTTTCTGGATTGCAGCGAGTTGAACAAGAAGATGCGTTCGCGGGTGATATTGTCAGCGTTTCGGGTATTGAGGGGTTGTCTATCTCAGATACTCTGTGCGATCCCGATTGCCCTGAGGCACTCCCAGCTCTCAAGGTGGATGAACCGACGATCTCAATGACCTTTCAGGTGAACACATCCCCATTTGCGGGCCGAGATGGGAAATTTATTACCAGCCGAAATATTCGTGATCGTCTTGATCGAGAGCTTCAGTACAACGTCGCACTTCGAGTCGCAGATGGAGATTCGCCAGATAAATTTGTGGTCTCGGGTCGGGGAGAGCTGCACCTCGCGGTACTGATAGAAACCATGAGACGGGAAGGGTACGAGTTAGGCGTTTCGCGACCGGAAGTCATCTTAAAAGAAGAGAATGGTGAGATTCTCGAGCCCTTTGAGCGGTTGAGTCTTGATGTTGAACAAGTGCACCAAGGAACGCTGATGGAGAAGATCGGCGTTCGGCGCGGCGTCCTACAAAACATGCAACCCGACCATAACGGCCGCGTCCGGTTGGATTTTATGATCCCCACCCGAGGTTTGATTGGTTTCAGGGGCGAGTTTTTGACCCTTACCTCGGGCACAGGGTTAATGGCGAGTGTCTTTGATCACTATGGACCCAAAGTAAACGAAGAGCTGAGTGGCCGGCACAATGGCGTGTTGGTGTCGATGGTTTCAGGGAAGAGCCTAGCTTTCAGCCTTTATAACCTTCAACCTCGAGGGCGGCTTTTTATTCACCCGAACGAGGAGATTTACGAAGGCATGATCATCGGCCTGCACTCTCGTGGCAACGACTTGCCGGTGAATCCAACCAAAGGCAAACAGTTAACCAACATTCGCGCCGCGGGCAGTGATGAAAATATTGTGCTGACGCCGCCAGTGCAATTCACACTCGAACAAGCCATCGAATTTTTAGATGATGATGAGTTGGTCGAGATCACGCCAAATCACATTCGCATAAGGAAGAAGCTGCTGACTGAAAATGAACGCAAGCGCGCCAGTCGCGTTAGGGCGGAAGCGTAAATGCGGACGCTCTATCCCGATATCAAGCCGTTCGATCGGCAGATGCTCGATGTTGGCGATGGTCATCGCCTGTACATCGACCAGAGTGGTCGTCAGGACGCGCACCCTGTGCTTTTTTTGCACGGTGGACCAGGCAATGGATGCGAGTTCGATTCAAGGCGATTCTTCGACCCGAATCAATATCGAATCGTATTGTTGGATCAACGTGGGTCAGGGCGCTCAGAGCCTCTAGGGGAAACCCGCGCCAATACACTGGATGATCTCATTCGAGATATCGAGTCGATTAGAGTGCATTTGGGACTCGAGCGCTGGGCATTGTTTGGCGGCGGATGGGGTAGCACCCTGGCGCTCAGCTATGCCCAGACCTTCCCCGAACACGTGTCGGGCATGATCTTGAGAAGCCCTTTTCTAGGACGTAAGCAAGACATCGAATGGATTTATGGCGCTGGCCTCAATCGCTTTTATCCTGACCAATGGCGTGAATTTTGTGCACCCCTAGAGGATGGCATAGATCCTATTCAGGGCTATCAGGCGCTGATGGATGCTCAGAACGAACTTGGGCGAATGGATGCCGCAAAGCGCTTCGCCGCTTGGGAGGCGGAATGCTCCAATTTGAGACCCGACGCGCGGCTTGTACAGCACCTCACCAAAGCGCCGCGGGCGCTGTCTCGTTGTCGAATCGGTACACACTATTATGTGAACGATTGCTTTCTCGCCCCGAATCAATTGTTGGACGATGCGCACCGATTGACGGGGATCCCTGGGTATATCGTCCAGGGCCGATTCGATCTTGTGACGCCGCCGGAAGCAGCGCTCGCGTTAGCGCAAGCGTGGCCAGGGAGCGAGTTGTTCATGGTGCGAGAGGCTGGCCACTCAGCAACGGAGCCGACGATGATTGACGCGCTGGTCAGATCAACGGAAGGGTTGGCAGATCGCCTCAACGCCGGCTAGTTGCGCAATGAAAGCACTGATTCAGAGAGTGGCCCATGCGAGCGTCACGGTTGAGGGCCAGGTGGTTGGACATATCGATCGTGGTCTACTCGTGTTTTTGGGGATCGACGCCGAAGACGACCATGCAGTCGCCGATCGATTGCTTAGCAAGGTCCTCAACTATCGTGTTTTCCCTGATGAGAACGGGCACATGAATTTGAGCGTGCAAGATATTAACGGCGAATTATTGATCGTGTCTCAATTTACGCTGTCGGCTTCAACGAATAAGGGCTTGAGGCCCTCATTCTCGGCCGCGAAAGCTCCTGCGTTGGCGGAGCCCTTGTATGCTCACTTTGTTGAGCAAGCGGCAAATCAGGCTGTGGTTGCAACAGGTGAATTTGGCGCAGACATGAAGGTTGAACTGCTTAATGACGGTCCCGTGACGTTCTTATTGAGCGTGGACTAAGCCATTGGATCAGGTCCAACGACCGGCACCCTCGAGCGCCAGCAACTCTTAGACATTTTGAAGGACCGCTCAATGGCGTTGGCTCCTCGCCGAGATTGTGAAAGGGTCAAAGCCAGTGTGAGACCTTGCCCCCGCCGCTCTTGGGCCCTTTCGCCCGGATGGGCATTCCAGTTGTCGACCGCAACGTCAGCTGCGAGAAATCCTCCCGGGCGCGTGATCCTTAAACTGAACGTCATTTGACAGAAGCGCTTAGGGCGTCTCCTCAGCGGGGGCCGGGTCTTCTCGCTTGATGAGCGTCGAAAATAAAATGCCCCCTTCAAACAGCAGCCACATGGGGACCGCCAATAGAATCTGGGAGACAACATCAGGGGGTGTGAGCAGCATGCCCACCACGAAACAGCCCACAATCACGAAGGGTCTTTTTTCCCTAAGGCTTTGGGGTGTAGTCGCGCCGGTCCAAACAAGAAGCAGGGTGGCGATCGGAATCTCAAACGCAAGGCCGAAGGCGAAAAATAGTTTCAAAACAAAGTCTAAGTATCGATTGATGTCGGTCATGATGGTGACACCGTCTGGGGCAACGCTGGTAAAAAAAGCGAACACCAACGGGAAGACCACGAAATAAGCAAACGCGATGCCTGAATAGAAAAGCGTGATACTGGACACGAGCAGTGGAAAGGCAATCTTCTTCTCGTTTGCATATAACCCGGGTGCGATGAACGACCAAATCTGGTGAAGAATATAAGGCATCGCGATAAAGACCGCGGAGACAAGAGATAGCTTGAAAGGTGTGAGAAAGGGCGATGCGACCTCGGTCGCGATCATGGATGTGCCCTCGGGTAAGTAGGCGCGTAGGGGGCTTGATAAATAAGCGTACAAATCGTTCGCGTAATAAAAAAGCGGGACAAAGAGAATAGCCACCGCGAGCGCGCTGCGTAGTAACCGACCGCGTAACTCGATCAGATGTTCGATAAGCGGCTGCCCAGGATCCGTGTCTGGAGAGTTAGGGTTCGTTGCTTCGTCGCTCATGTTCTGTTGGTTCTGCGTGGCGCTTGTCATCAAGCGTCATGGCATCGCTCGCCTTCTTCGCCAGGGCGTCGATATCTGCTTGCGTTTGAGCAAGGGCCGCCTTAGATCGCTCAATCTCCTTGAGAATGGCCTCGTTATGAAGTTGTTGCCGAATTTCATCGGCACCGATCCCTTGTTCGATGTCCCGTCGGATCTCGCTGAAACTCCGACGGATACGGCCGATCCAGAGTGCGATGGTCCGCATGGTGCTGGGCAGTTGTTCTGGGCCGATCACAAGTAGAGTAACCACCCCGATGACCAGAAGCTCGGGAAATCCAATGTCGAACATGAGGTCAGCAGGCTACTTTTGATCGCTCGCTGCCGGATCGCTCCCTGGCGCAGAGGGCTCATCTGATTGTTGTGTGTTCGGCTCAGATTGTTCATCTGAAACGGCGCTTCTAAATCCTTTGATGGCGCCACCTAAATCGGTCCCGATACTTCTGAGTTTTTTGGTGCCAAAGAGCAAAAGAACGATCACCAAGATGATAATGAGTTCTGTGATCCCAAATGACATGATCTTCTCCTAATGGTTTTCGGGGCTGCGAGTGCGTTTCTCTTCGATGCCGGAAGTGCCCTCGCGGCGCTCCAACTCTTGTAAAACATCGTCGTATTCAATCTCCGCGCGCTCCAGTAACACAAGACAGTGGAACCAGAGATCGGCCATTTCGCCTACCAAGGCGGCTTTTTGATCTGGAGAATCGAGCGGTCCTTTCGCTGCCAGAATGACTTCCGTTGCCTCCTCCCCCACCTTCGAAAGGATTTTATCGAGGCCTCGGTGATTCAGCTGAGCAACATAAGACGTCTCGGGGTTGGCAGACCGCCGGGCTTTGATGGTGCTGGCCAGATTTCGCAAGGTATCAGTCATGCGAGTAGATCTCTTTTGGGTCTTTGAGCACTGGCAAATGAGGATCCCAGTGCTCGCCACTGAGCCTTTGAAAGAAACAAGACTTTCGCCCCGTGTGGCAAGCGATGCCCCCGCTCTGATCGACGAGCAATAATAGCACATCGCCATCGCAGTCAAGCCGAATGTCCTTCACCTTCTGGGTATGGCCACTGGATTCGCCCTTGTGCCACATGGCTGCTCGAGACCGAGAGAAATAATGTGCCTCGCCTGTCGCAACTGTCTTCTCGACCGCTTCTCGGTTCATCCAGGCCACCATGAGAACTTGGTGAGTAACAGCATCTTGCGCGATGGCAGGAATTAGGCCCTGATCATTGAAGTGCAGCGCCTCGAGGTAGTTTGTTTGGCTGGTCATCGTAGAAAGGTTCCCCTGATGGCAAGGCCGCTGATAAGAGTGAGACATCCGAGCGCCGTTCTAGGCCACTCTAGAGGGATCTGTTGATTAATCAGTATAGGCAAAAAACAAATCACGGCGATCACTAGCAAAAGCCAGGAGAGTTCAGACTGACGGCGCGAATGATCCTGTTGTTTTAGTTGCAAACTCAACGCCAAAACGCGCTGCTCCAGCTGGCGATTGTCCTTGAGGATTTGCTCGATTCGACGAGGTGCTTTGATCAAGTGTTCCGGAAGTTCTGGGCCCTCTGCAAGCGCAATCGGCAGCAATGATTTGAATCGCTCTAAATGTTGCCAAGGGTCTCTACGTCTCGCCATCCATTGGTCGAGAAAAGGTGCGGCGGTCTCCCAGAGGTCGAGTTGTCCATAGAGCTGTCGACCAATGCCCTCGATATTGAGCAACGTTTTCTGGAGCAGGACGAGTTGAGGCTGGATGGACATGTCGAATCGTTGGGCTGCCTGAAAGAGTGACACGAGAAGCTTGCCAAATTCGATCTCAGCCATGGGCCTGCCGAACAGTGGCGCGCAGGTCTCCCGAATGACGGCCTCCATCTCAGCGTGTGAGGTTTCCGGCGGAACCCAGCCGCTTTCGATGTGTAGCGTTGCCACCGCGCCATAGTCCTCGCTGAAGAAGGCGATGAGATTGCTGGCCAGATAATTTCGATCCTCTCGACTGAGCTGACCGATGATGGCGCAATCAAGCGCGATGTAAGTGGGTTGGGTCGGATCGGAATGATCTACCAAGATATTGCCCGGATGCATGTCGGCGTGAAAGAAATTGTCTTCAAACACTTGAGTAAAAAAGATTTCAACGCCGAGTTGCGACAAGTGGGCGAGATCGACTTGCTGCGCCTGAAGCGTCGCAAGGTCGGTCACCACCGTCCCGTAGACGCGTTCCATCACGAGAAGATTATCAGATGAATGCTGGGTGTAGATTTTGGGCACATAGAGCTTGCCACGAGGCAGCCAAAGATCGCGCAATCTCTGTGCATTGCTGGCTTCCCGTGTCAGCGAGAGCTCGCCCAAAATCACCTGTCGATAATCCTTCAGCACGCGATCAAGGCGGAGGCGATGTGCGCCATCCCAATGCTCAGTGATCCAACGACCGAGTGTTTCTAAGCGAGATAAATCGCGCTCAACGGCGGCTCGAATGCCTGGACGAAGAATTTTGAGGACAACGGCTTCGCCAGTCCGCAAACGGGCGCCATAGACCTGCGCAATGGAGGCTGAGGCCAGCGGCGCTGGATCGATGTGCTCAAAGATTTGGTCCAATGGCTCACTGAGTGCCTGCTGGATGTGACGCATCGCGAGCGCGTGATTGAATGGAGGAACCTGATCCTGCAACGTAGAAAGCGCCTCGATGACGTCGTGAGGCAGTAGGTCGCGCCGAGTCGACAGTAGTTGCCCTACTTTGATAAAAGCGGGTCCCAATTTGACAAGCGCGCTCGCAAGGTCTGCCCCCGGTTCGCCGGAGGGTGCGGGGATCAATTTCAAGGGCCAAGCCAGCCATCTGAACCAGGCAGGCGCATGCTCACTTGGGATCATGCGATCAATTCGATGCCGCAGTAGAACCCAAATCAGCTGGAGCAAACTGAACATGACTTTGGATTAGCGCGCAGCGGTATCAAGCGCAGAGGGTGCCGGCGTAGATTTGGCACTGGTGGGCAGCGGCGCCTCTCCGAAATGGATCGCGGCGGACCCGCCCAAGAGATTATTAAACCCGACATTCACAAAACCCGCTTCACGCATCATCGCCGCGAGCGTTTCCTGGTCTGGGTGCATCTCGATGGATTCGATCAGATATTGATAGGGAGCGCCATCTCCTGTCACAAGTCGGCCGACTTTAGGCCAAAACGATTGAAAAAAACGATAGGCGGGTTGGAGTTGGGTCGAGGTGACTTTTGAGAACTCGAGAATCACAAGGCGCGCGCCGGGTTTTAGAACGGCTCGAATTGAAGTCAATGCCGCTAGCTTGTTGGTGACGTTTCGAAGACCAAAGGCCATGGTGGCGGCATCAAAAGACTGATCGCGTAGCGGCAGCGATTCTGCGTCACCGATGACAAATGTCGTGTCGGATAGGCCTTGATCAAGGAGACGGTCCCGACCCACATTAACCATGGCCTCGTTAATGTCGAGTAGCACCACCTGTCCTTCGCTGCCGACTCGCTTCTTCAAAATTGCCGTTAGGTCGCCAGTCCCCCCGGCGACATCGAGCACCCGGTGCCCGGATTGGGCCCTGGCAAGTTCGACTGCCATCTGTTTCATGATGCGGTGGGTGCCGAGTGACATCAGATCATTCATGAGATCGTATTGACCCGCAACCTGTCGGAAGACTTGACCTACAAGTCCGGCCTTATCGGAGGTTTTTACTTCGCGGTATCCGAAATGCGTGGTGTCTTCGTTCATGGTTCCGTTTTTCTTGTGAGCGGTGGAGTGCTCGCTTTGATGTCAAGGGTTAACGCGCGCGCTAAGACAGTTTTAGGCTACCAGGGTGAGCCCGCAAAGCCCTCTAGCGCATCTAACCTCGAGCGAAAACGCCAGAATCCCTTGATAATCCCGCCAACTTTAATGATTCGAGATACTTTAACCAGTAGGTATCGTGATTGTCACACAGCTCTCTCAGGTATGGCCAACTATAGATGCCGGAATCATGCCCGTCTGAGAATAGGATTCTCACCGCATAGTGACCCTGAGGTCGCAAGTCTTTGAACTGGACTTGGCGTTTGCCGCTTTGCAAGACGGCTTGACCTGGCCCATGACCTTGAACCTCGGCGGATGGCGAATGAACGCGCAGAAACTCCGCACTTAGACGAAATGATTCATCGCTGTATTGAAGCTCCAGCTCAGCGGACACACGATGAATTTTTAGAGCGTGCGGTCGCATGGCGTTAGCCTCGATTCTCGCGGGCTCGGCGCTGCCTTCCTCGCGGGCTCCGCAGGGCTTGCTCTCTCACAAGATGAACCGATTGAGATCTTCATTACCTGCAACGTCCCGTAGCTTTTCGTCAACGTAGGCTGCGTCGATATTGACGGTGAAGTCAGGTCCCTGCTCGCCAGCACTGAAGGACAAGGATTCCAGTAATCGCTCAAGCAAGGTATGCAGTCGCCTTGCGCCAATATTCTCTACGGACTCATTCACTTGCCACGCGATCTCGGCAAGGCGCTTGATCGCACCGTGCTCAAAGCTCAGGTTGACGTCTTCTGTCTTAAGGAGATGGGAGTACTGTTCGGTGAGGCTAACATCCGGCTCTACCAGGATTCGCGCAAAGTCATCGACAGAAAGGGGTGCCAGTTCCACTCGAATCGGTAGGCGACCCTGCATTTCCGGGATCAGATCTGAGGGGCGCGATAAATGAAAGGCGCCTGAGGCAATAAAGAGAATATGATCAGTTTTCACCATGCCATATTTCGTGGATACATGGCTGCCCTCAATCAAGGGCAACAGGTCTCGTTGCACGCCCTCCCTTGAAACGTCAGCGCCCCCGCGATCAGACGAGCGGGCGATCTTGTCGAATTCATCGATGAAGACGATACCGGTTTGTTCAACGACGTCGACTGTCTTGGCTCGAATATCGTCTTCATTGATTAACTTGCTTGCCTCTTCTTGTTCGAGCAGCTTGATGGCATCGCGAATTTTGAGTTTCTTTCGTTTGCTTTGTTGCGGCGAGAGCGAGGAGAACATGTTCTGCAGTTGGCTGGTCATTTCTTCCATGCCCGGCGGCGTCATAATTTCTACGCCGACTTTCGGAGGCTGAATGCTGAGCTCTATATCTCGATCGTCCAGCGTGCCTTCTCTTAGCTGCTTGCGAAGGAGTTGCCTCGCTGCGCCGTCTGGACGGTCAGCCGGGCTTGCATCTCTCGCAGCAGGCAATAGCTCATCAAGGATACGTTCTTCAGCCAGATCTTGGGCACGGTGATGGACTGATTTTGTGGCCTGGTCGATGAGCATCTTGTGCGCTGATTCGCAAAGATCTCGAATAATAGATTCCACATCTCGGCCAACATACCCGACTTCGGTAAATTTGGTTGCTTCAACCTTGATGAAGGGTGCATCCGCCAGCGCAGCAAGCCGCCGAGCCAATTCTGTTTTACCCACCCCCGTCGGGCCGATCATTAAAATGTTCTTGGGCGAAATTTCTGCGCGGATGGGTTCTGGTAGTTGCTGCCTGCGCCAGCGGTTTCGGAGCGCAATGGCCAGCGCTCGCTTGGCGTCGCTCTGTCCGATGATATGTTTGTCTAATTCGTGAACGATTTCTCTGGGCGTCAGCGTCTTCATGGCGCGCCATTCTCCTCAGCTGAGAGCACTTCGATAGTTTGCGTTGTGTTGGTGTAAATACAGATCTCGCCGGCAATTCTCAGCGATCGCCTGACCACATCCTCCGCTGAAAGGTCCGTGTTTTCGGTTAGGGCAATGGCCGCTGCCCGGGCGTACTCGCCCCCTGAACCGATCGCCATGACGCCGTCTTGCGGTTCGATCACATCGCCGGTGCCTGTCACGATCAGGGAATGAGTTTTGTCGGCGACCAGGAGTAATGCCTCTAAGCGACGCAACATTCGATCGCTGCGCCAATCCTTGGCCAGCTCAACAGCCGCGCGTTGTAGGTGCCCTTGATGCGCTTCGAGCTTAGCTTCGAATCGTTCGAACAGTGTGAATGCATCCGCAGTGCCACCCGCAAAGCCGGCAACAACCTTTCCATGAAAGAGGGGACGAACCTTGCGTGCGTTGCCCTTTAAAATCGTATTGCCTTGGGTGACTTGACCATCACCGCCGATGGCAACCTGACCGCTTCTGCGAACAGATAAAATTGTTGTGCCATGAATGTCTTGCAAAAGTGCCGCCTCCGAGTCGGCTGTGATTCCTTTTGAGAACTTAACCAATGATGGTTTGGAGGTGGGGGCGATCGGCCCTCAAATCAACCTTCCTTCGCTTTGGCGATGGGCATTGATTCGAAGTCGTTGGCTGCCAGAATGGCCTGGACTCGATTGAGTTCAACGTCAGATTCGAATGGACCGAGCATGATTCTGTGCCAAGTGCGTTGCTCGATCACTTTATTTTCTACAGAGGGAGATAAACCAAGAAGCAAGAGTTCGGCCCTTCGCTCATCGGCGTCATCGAGGCGCGGGAATGAACCGACCTGAAGAAAGTATTCTCGGTTGGGCTCACGCTCGGCCGCCATGGGTTGTTGGTAGCCTCCCACGGTGGCTACTTCAGCTTTTGGAAAGAGGTCGTAGAAGGACCAGTCGATGGACTCAGTCACCCGTTGGCTAGCTTGCCCGGCCATGTCCTCGACGGCTTGAAGATTGGGCGGCGCCTCAGTGACTTTCGGCCACAACAGAAATCCAGCGCAGGCGATGATAATGCCCACTAGCATGCCCGTTGCGAATGCGATTCTCGTAGAGCCCATGGCTGGTTGTCTAATTGAATTCCCCGAGGGTTTTCGCAAGGGTTTGCGGATTGCCTGTGACTTAGCCATAGCAGCATTCTAATTCAGAATGATTCAAAACAGGAGGCGAGTGAGTATAATTAGCGCAGTCAGATTTAGATTTGATCGATGGGATCTACATCAATGTGCCAGCGCAAACCACGCGGGCTGTTCGCAGAAAGCCATTCTATGGCCAGGCCGAGCGTGATCTGGCGATCCCGGAGTTTGGAAGCGCTCACCAGTAACTGAGAGCGATACCAGCGGTTTTTCTTTTCCATCAGCGGAGGAATGGGTCCAAACACTTCACAGTCAGCGAGGGACTCGTTGCTTCGGGTTTCGGTTTTTTCGGACTGAGCGGCAGAGGTTTGTGTCGACAGATTGACTGGTTTCCCTTTGAGTGCGAGCCGAAGATGGTTAGCTAATCGGTTGAGGAGCTGGCTCGCACTGTCGGGTTGAGTTGACTCCGCTCGAATCAAACCAAACTTTTGAATGGGTGGTAATTCCAGGGTCGTTCGCTGTGCCAGATGCCACTTCGCAAAGGCAGTATAGTCTCGCGCCTGGACAAAACGCATCATCGGATGATCTGGCTGACTGGTGAGCAGCTTGACCTCGCCCTTTTTCGCACCTCGTCCTACTCGACCACCGGTTTGAAAAATCAACTGTACAGTTCTTTCCAGGGCTCGATAATCGCTGCTCAACAAGCCTTGATCGGTCTCCAACAAAAACGCGAGGGTTAAATGGGGAAAGTGATGCCCCTTCGACACGAGTTGTGTCCCAACCAGAATGCAGGCCTCTCCCGATTGAATCCGATTCAACAAGCTTTGCAATTGATCCCTCGAGCGGGCCGAGTCGCCGTCAATGCGAATCACAGGAAAGTCTGGGAAAGCGCGCCCTAAATCGCTCTCGAGTCTCTGAGTACCCTCACCGAGCGGCGTCAGGGAAGACGTACTGCACTTAGGGCAAGCCGAAGGTGGTGAGCTCATGGCCGAGCAGTGATGACAGATGAGCCTTGATCGGGCTTGGTGCAGTGTCAGCCTTGCATCGCATTGCCTGCATTGCGCAATCCATTGGCAGTTAGTGCAGTAAAGGACTGGGGCAAACCCTCGTCGGTTGATCATGACTAATACCTGACCCCCGGCTTTGAGATCTCGCTTGATGAGCTCGTACATTCTTGACTGCGTGGCTCGATCGAGGTGAGGGCTCGGCAATGACCAAATATCGTAACGTTCAGGCGCAGCATCAGCCGCGCGATGGAGAAGTTGCACGTGCTGGTATTTGTTTGATGTTGCATTGTGGAGTGTTTCAAGGGAGGGCGTTGCCGAGCCCAAAATCACAGGTAGTTGTTCTAACTGCCCCCTCACCACGGCGAGATCTCTCGCTGAGTAGCGAAATCCTTCCTGCTGTTTGAATGACGCGTCATGCTCTTCATCTATGATAATCAGTCCAGGATGACGCATCGGGACAAAGAGCGCGCTGCGTGTGCCGAGGACAATTTGCGCCCGGCCCTCCTTGCAATCCAACCATGCATCTTGCCTGTGCCGCTCGCTCAGTCCGCTGTGGAAAACAGCGATTTGGGCATCAAAGCGCGCTCGAAACCGGGCGACTGTTTGAGGGGTGAGTGCAATTTCGGGCACCAACACCAGCACTTGTTTTCCAACCGACAACACGTCCCACATCCATCGCAAGTAGAGTTCAGTTTTGCCGCTACCCGTGACGCCTTGAACCAGGGTGGTTCGAGCTCGGTCAAGGAGGACTGCTTTCAGTGCGGCCCGCTGCTCGAGCGTGAGTGTTGGGAGTGACTCACGTAATCTCGGGGTGGGTGGTGTCCCAATGGAAGCGGAGATCTCAAGGAGCAGACCCCGCCGAACGAGATTTCGAATGACCTCTCGGGGCAAGTCATGGAACTTAGCCTCCTGCGCGTCGATAGGGCCGAGTTCTAGTAATTTTTGGTACGCCAAACGTTGTTTGGGTGCTCGGTTGAGCTCTGCGAGCGTCTGCTCAGACAGGTCGACAGTTTGAAGCACGATGGCGGGCTTTGTTAAAGGCGCGCCTTTACGCAAGGCGGATGGCAAGGCGACGCTCAGAACTTCTCCGAGCGGATATAAATAGTAGTTTGCAGCCCATCGACATAACTCAAGAATAGCTGGTGGAAGTGAGGTTGCGTCAGAGAAGACGGTATCAATGGATTTCAAACGATACCCGTTTGTCATCTCACTTGTGTTGGTCTTTGGGTCTAAGACTTGGCATTGAAGCGCGACGCCCACGAGGGTACGACCAGCGAAATTAACCCCAACCAGTTGACCAGGCGTGAGGGGCGCCTGTGACAGATAGTCATACGTTCTGGGTATAGGCACCGGGACAGCGATTTCGACCCTATAGCTGGGAAGGCTCATCGCTTGATCGGATGTCCCGTCAGACATGGCGGATCACGCTTTCTTTGATCAGTGATCGAGTTATTGATTTCACGATGGTCTCTGCTATCATTTGCGCCCCCGAAACGGGGAGACGACCTCAAGGAAAGCCGATGAAAGCCGAAACCCACCCGCAGTATGAGAACATCACAGCAACGTGCAGCTGTGGGAATGTCATAGAAACGAAGTCGACGCTCTGTAAGGATATCTCAATCGAAGTATGTTCGCAGTGCCATCCGTTTTACACGGGTAAACAGAAAACCATCGACTCTGCAGGTCGTATCGACCGCTTCAATAAGCGCTTCCGTCGAGGTGCTGCAAGCGCCTAATGTCTCTTGGCCCCAATCCGGATTGAGATTGGGGCTCAAAGCAGTTTCCTTCACCTCTACGCAAGACCAGCAACCGTTGATGAGGCTCAGAACCTAGCCCTTTACCACTCCGTTGATGAGGACAGGGGTTTTTACGCTTCATAATCGCCAAGGGGTGTTTGTCCCCGGCTGAGAATGCCCAAAACACCGCTTAGTCCATGTAATGTCATAGCCTTGCCCCTCGGGCAGTGGGTGTGTCAACTGACTCGCTCTAACCTCTCACCAAGTGAAACGGTCTGGCTGGGCGCCAGCCCTCGGTCTGTCGCAACCGCATTTGGCGTAGCCGCACATACCCTCTTGGAGAGCCAGTGCCCTTTGCGTCCTTTTGCATTTTTTTGCGTTCTGGTCCTAGAAATGGAGATTGCGATGCAGGGTTGTTCCTGCCTTTCCGCGAGGTTTAGAAAATTTGTTGGATCCCTGAGTCCGGCGCGAGTTGACTGCGAGATTCGAGCGTCGGGGGTGCGAGTTCGCTACGAAAAAGCTCGAATCGACCTTTCGGATCCCCGGGCAGGGTTCTGAGTCCAGTCTCAGGGTTGATTTTGATGGAAACCAGGCCCTCCGGTAGTGCAGTGGATTTTGGTCGTTCGGCTGGCCAGGCTGAGCGCGCAAACTCGATCCAAGTCTCGATGGGAGTGGTCGAACCCCACTCACGATTACCAACGGGGCTATTGTCTGGAAAGCCAGCCCAGGCGGTGGCCACAAGATCCTCGTTGTAACCTGAAAACCAAAGATCTGCGTCGTTGGTGGTGCCCGTTTTCCCCATAATGTCCTGGCGCTCAAGCTCCCTTAGCACTTTACGACCGGTTCCCTTGACGATGGTGTCATTGAGGATGCTGTTCAGGATAAAGGCGACTCGCGGGTCGATGATCGGCGCGCGAGG
>Ga0181566_10002210_pt1 | contig 16065 bp, 9 predicted proteins | sample 101ome_15_FD_133762 | JGI IMG/M metagenome (GOLD analysis project Ga0181566, IMG submission 133762) | Coastal salt marsh microbial communities from the Groves Creek Marsh, Skidaway Island, Georgia - 101402AT metaG (megahit assembly) | ecosystem: Environmental > Aquatic > Marine > Intertidal zone...
ATTTCTGATGGTGAGATAGATTGGACTTACACATATTATCCTTCAGACTTTAAAGTAGAAGGTCAAGATGTTGAGGGTTCAGACCAATATAAAATAATAAATTTTAAATTACTTCAAGAAAATAACTTTTTAGAAAATCTAAAAGGTGGTATGTTCAAATCAAGAAGTATTGGTATTGATGTTCAAAGAAAGAATAAAATAGAAAGAGTATTTAATTATAATAATGAATACGAAAAGTTCACTACATTCCAAGGTGGTTATTACCCAGTAGAAGTTGAAGGTGATGCTATATTAAATGTATCGCATACAAAGTTTGGTCAGGACTCAGACCCATTCTTTACTGGTGATAATATGGTAACACCTAAAAAAGATATAAGTATAAACAATAGAAAGCAATCGTATAGAAAACAAATATTTAATAATATTATGCAAGTTACTATTGCTGGAGACTCAACAAAAAATGTTGGTCAATTAATCGATTTACAATTTTATATTAATAGTGGTATTGAAGATGCTAAGTATGAAGTTGATAAGAGTATATCAGGAGAATATCTGATAACAAAAGTTAGACAAACAATGAACGATGAGAAACTAACAACAGTCTTAGAATGTTGTAAAGACTCACCAATAGTATAATAGGAGAAATAAAATGCCTTTACCAAATAGTAACAGAAGACAATTCATTCAAGAAGTTGTTGAACCAGAAGTTTCTACTCCAGTAGAACCAGAAGTTCTTCAAGAAATTGTAGAAGAAGCACCTGCACCTGCTAAGAAAAAGAAAAAAGCAGCACCAAAGATTGGTGGTAGAATTAAAAAAGCAGTAACTAAAGCAAAGAAGACAGTTCAAAATAGATAATGTTTAATAACTCTTTAGGTGGACAAGGTTTCACTTGGTTTATCGGTGTTGTCGAACAACGAACAGACCCCCTTAAAATGGGTAGAGTTCGTGTGCGTTGTTTCGGATATCACACAGATGACAAAGATAAAATCCCAACCGAAGAGTTGCCTTGGGCGACCGTAGTCAATAGTATTGACTCTGCCTCTATTAGTGGTATCGGTAAATCACCTACTGGTATTGTAGAAGGTTCGTGGGTAATGGGTTTCTTCCTTGATGGTCAAGAAGCACAAAACCCTATGATACTCGGAACAATACCAAGTATGTCTGCTTCACTACCAGATACTACAAAAGGTTTCAACGACCCTAACGGAGTTTACCCACAAAAAGCAAATGAATCTGATGTTAATCAGTTAGCAAGAGGTATCAACAAAGCAGTTACACCTATAGATGATTTAATCGAGGAACCTGCCTCATCATTCAATTCTTCATATCCACACAATCAAGTTTTAGAAACTGAGTCTGGTCATATAAAAGAATACGATGATACTGAAGGTGCTGAAAGAATTAGAGAATATCATAAGAGTGGAACTTATTATGAAGTTCACCCAGACGGTTCTAAATCAACGCATGTAGTAAGTAACAATTATAAAGTTGTTGTTGGTGATGAAAGTGTTCATATCAGTGGTGATGTTAAAGTTTATATAGATGGTGATGCGACTTTAAATATACAAGGTGATTATAATACATTCGTTGGTGGTAAGACAAACATCGTATCAGCAGGTAATATGAGATTAATCGCCCCTCGTATTGATTTGAATCCAGACGAAGACCCACAAGATTTAGAAGCAACTAAACGAGAGGTTGGTGGTGTCACCTTAGCATTGGCATCCGTTGATGGTGTTCAAGGAACAATTGGCACACCTCTTTGTACACGACCTGAAGACCAATTTGATTGGGCAAAGAAAATTTATAATGAAATATTCGAGAAAATAGATTGGAGAACGAGTCCAAAACAATTACTAGACGCTTGGGCGACTGCTGCTAATAACTATTATAAACAAGAAAAACAAAATACTGTAGCCAGTTACTACGAAGAAGATGGGACTGACCCATTGAACCAATCTGATTATTTGTCAAGATGGTTGATTAATAGAGCAAGAAGATATAAACTTGATGAACCAGTTATCACTAAAAAAGATATGAAAGTGATGAGAATGCAATTTGACGAAAAGTTAAAAGATGGAACTCGAAATTTAAAAAACACATATTATTATTTCTATCCTCAAGAACACTCTGCTTTAGTAAAACGATTATATTTCTTAGAGATGATTGTAAAAGCAACTGAGAATGCTAATTGTGAAGAAGTATATAATGTATTAAAGAGTTTAGTATTTAAAGGGAGTAATCCACAAATCTATTTGAATTCAGAAATAAGAGATATTACTGTTGAAGATATTTCTGATGAAGCAACACATACAGACTTTTTAGGTTCACCACAAACTAGATTGGGTGGTATGTGGATTCCTAATCTAGATAAAACACAGATGGCATTTACCGCAAACGACCCATTACAAACATTGGCGCATGAAGTATTAGGTCATAGAAATCACGGTGGTAAATGGGGTAAAGATAATTTATTTGGTCTTAAAAAAGTTTTATTAAGTAAAGAAGAAGTCAAATCAATTATTGATGGTTTTAGTGCCACAAACATTTATGACAATAAGGCAAAGATTGAAGCAAACAAATTCTTAAAGAAATTTCAAAATATTAAATTCTATAAAGAGGAACATGTTGAAGATGAATCACTTGCTAGAATCTTCGCCCACTTGGTAGCACATAGATGTACTGACTTCACTAAAGATTGTTACGCACCATTAAATAGTATTGGTATTAAATTTAGTAAATCGACCGTTGAAGAAATTGATACTGAAATGAGAAGTCTCGGTTTGACCGTAAACAGAAATAAACACGCAGATTATAATAAGAAAGTATCTTATTATGAAGGAACACAAACTAGACTTATAACTGCTGCTCTTAATGTAACACAACCAATTGGTTATGCGGATAATTACTAATGCCAGCAGTAAGTAGAAAAGGTGATAAATCGACTGGTCATGTAGACCATACTGCTAGTGGTAGTTCTGAGAATGTATTTGTAAATAATAAAGGTATTCATAGAATGGGTGATGTAAATACACACAACCCACCAATTAAATTAGTGACTGGTTCACTAAATGTTTATGCCAACAGTAAAAAAGTTGGTAGAGTAGGAGACACTTATGATAACCGTTGTGGAAATAAACTATCACAAGGTTCTGAGAATGTCTTCTGTAATTGATATAAATAGATTATATCATTTTTTTAATATGGAGATTGATGATGGAAAATCACGATGTAATAGTAAATTTGTTCGAAACATATCAGACAGAAAACGCAAAGTTTCAAACTGGTAATAAGTCCGCAGGGACAAGAGCAAGAAAAGCACTTTCAGAGATAGGTAAACTCTGTAAAGTTATTAGACAAGAAATACAAGAAAAGAAAAATAGTTAATGGCAGACACAATATTCAGTGATTTAGATTTAGCATTTATACCACATCCAGTCACGGGTAATCCAACTCGCAAGACAGATAGGGATGCGGTAAGGCAATCTGTTAAGTCACTAATATTGACTGACTACTATGAAAGACCATTTAAGTCTGACATAGGGTGTAGTATTCGTTATTATCTATTTGAAAACTGGTCTCCTATCATTAAACAACAGATGGAGAGAGCAGTAAAAGAAGTAATTAAAAACTACGAACCTCGTGCGAATATAGTAGAGGTTTTGGTTGAAGATAGAAGTGAATTAAATGCTTTAACTGTTTCAATAGCATTCACAATTAGAAATGACCCAAGTCCAATTATTTTGGATGTAATACTAGAAAGAGTAAGATAATATGTCAGCAAATACATACCTACAAGTCAGTGAGTTGGATTTTGAACAGATTCGTTCTAATCTAAAAACTTATTTAAGTAGTCAAACACAATTTCAAGATTATAATTTTGAGGGTTCGGCAATCGCAACATTACTAGATGTTCTTGCTTACAACACTCATTATAATGCTTACTATTTAAATATGGTAGGTAATGAAATGTTTTTGGATACTGCTCAACAAAGAGACTCAGTTGTATCTCGTGCGAAAGAGTTAGGTTATCTACCAACTTCTTCAAAAGGTGCTGACGCAATTATTAATCTTAACTTTCAGGGGGCAAACAATGCCGTTGCTTCTTTCACAATACCAAAGGGTTCTACATTCACAACAACGATTGATGATTTAACTTATACATTCAATACAGTTGCTGCTACAAAAGTTGTAAATAGTTCAAATACTTATTCAACAAATGTTGCTATTCGTGAAGGAACTTCTTTAACACACAGATTCACAGTTGATGCTTCAGGAACACAAAGATTTATTTTACCAAATAAAAATGTAGACACTACAAGTATCACAGTAAGTGTTCAAGAATCTGCTTCTGATACAACTACTACTGAATTTACAAGACTAACAAATGTTAAACAAGTATTTACAACATCACCAGTTTATTCTTTACAAGAAGCAAGTGATGAGAAATATGAATTAGTATTTGGTGATGGTATCTTAGGTAAACAAGTTAAGAGTGGTAATATTATTATTGTTGAATACTTAGTAAGTAGTGGTCCAGCAACAAACGGTGCTGATACATTCTCAGTTGACACACTTAATGTAGGTATGTCTTATACAAGTGCTACAGTTACTTTGGTTACTAAAGCAGCTGGTGGTCACAATAATGAAACTGTTGAATCAATTAAATACAACGCACCAAGAAATTATCAAACACAAAATCGTTGTGTAATTAATGAAGACTATTCAAGAATTATTCTAAACGAAAATACAGACTTACAATCAGTAATTGCTTATGGTGGTGAAGAAGCATCCCCAAAAGTTTATGGTAAAGTTTATATTGCTGTTAAACCATATGGTGAAGACTTTACAACAGCACAAAGAAAAATATCACTGAGAGAAAGTATTTTAGATAGAACACCTCTGGCAATTGACCCAGTAATTATCGACCCAGATTATACATATTTAATTCCAACAGTTACAACTTATTTTGATTCAACTGCGACAACATTAACTTCAACTCAGATTGAGACAAATATTCAAACAGTTATTAACAGTTGGTCGACAAATAACTTAGAGAGATTCGGTAATCGTTTAAGATTCTCTCGTTTTGTGAGAGCATTAGATAACACTTCTAGTGGGGCAGTATTAAATAATGATGTTTCATTGAAGATGCAAAAAAGATTTGTTCCTGATACGAATGCTCAACAAAAGGTTGAGTTAAGATTTAATAATCCTATTCGTAAAGGAACACTCGAATCTACTCAGTTTACTTATAATGGTTTTATATCATATCTTGATGATGATGAAAACGGTAATGTAAATATCTATCGTTTTAATGCTGATAAAGAAAAAGTAAATGTAGTTGCGAATGCTGGAACAATTGACTATACAACTGGTGATGTAGATATTAATAGTTTCTTACCAAGTGCTTATGCTGATATTGAATTAAAAGTAACTTGTGTTCCTGATAGATTAGATATCATACCAGTAAGACAACAAGTTCTTGTTATGAACGGAACAGATGCTACAATTAATTCAATTGGTGAGAAATAAGAATGGCAGTTACAGACAAGATATCAACTCTTGTTAAGAATCAATTCCCCGACTTCTACAAAGAAGACGGTGAAAACTTTTTACTCTTTGTTCAAGCATACTATGAATACTTAGAACAAACTGGTAAACTAACTGACGGTATTCAAAATCTACAATCATATAAAGATATTGATACAACACTCGATGAGTATGTAGAATACTTTAGAACAACTCTTTTACCTTCTATTCCTAGTGATACTCTTGCTGATAAAAGATTATTAGCAAAAGCAATTAAGTTCTTTAATGAGACAAGAGGAACAGAATCTTCATACAAATTATTATTCCGTTCTTTATATAACGAGAATGTAGATGGTTCATATCCAGCAGACCAAGTTTTAAAAGTATCTGATGGTGATTGGAGAATCGACAGATATTTAATTGTTCCTTATGATTCGAATACATTTAACTTTATTGGTAAAACAATTAAAGGTAATGATTCAAATGCTGAAGCATTAGTAGAAGATGTAGTTGTAAGAACAATTCGTGGTCGTAAGTTGATGCAGGTTCTTGTATCAAATGTAAAAGGAACTTTTGTTCACTTAGAACCTATTCGTTTAAAAACAGATACCAGTGCTACTGGTCACGCACCCATTGCTGAAGCAGGTATTAATTCTATAACAATTGTCAGTCCAGGTGCTGAATATAGAGTCGGTGATGTTGTAGATATTCAATCTGATATTATTGGTAAGTTCGGTAAAGTTGTTGTAACTAAAGTTGAAGACTTGGGTGGAACAATTACATTTAATTTACTTGACGGTGGTTCTGGATATACTTCTTCAACTTCTGGTTCTACAAATATTAATATTACTGGTGGTGATGGTATTAACGCAAACTTCCAGATTGCGCCTGGAGATATTGGTGATACTTTTGCTATTTCTAGAAATACAAACTTAATATCAAGTAATAATATTTTTGGTCTATTAGCACCAATCATTTCTGGATATGGTAGAACAGATACTTTTGCGAATACACCACTATCAAGTCCTAACTATGGTTTCCCTGAGTCTGGTCAAATTGTAACTTCAGGAACAGACTTTCACGACCATGCTAACGCAGTTATTGTAATCGCAAATACTTCAGACCCAAGTATCGCAGTTGGGAAATCTTTGTTTGGTGTTACAACTGGGGCGAATGCGAAAGTAAACTTTATTAGAAGGGCATATAACTCCACAGATGTAGTTCTTGACATAGATGGTTACAAAGACTTTCAGAACGGTGAAAAGGTAAATATCAACACCTCAGTGGGTACTACGGTGGGTACTGTCTCATCCTTTAGTGGTAACACAGTAGGTCATCATGTCCTTCAGATTGGTTGGATAGCAAACACTTCTCTATCACCTTTAACAGAAGGAACAGAATTAGTAGGTCGCACATCTGGTGCGTTTGGTGTAGTTAAATCTGTGGCATTAGTTGCTAACGGTTACACGAGAGGTGTAGGTGGTGCTGATGATAGAGATTTATATACAGTAAATGTAACTTCAAATACAACTGCTAATTTAACCAGTCAATATGATACTGGTCCGATGAGGTCTTTCTTATCAAATGAAGGTTTAAGAATTGTAGGTGCGAATACAACTGTTGGTAATGTTGTATCGACAACATCAAATACAACCGTAGAAAACATTTATACTAAACTATCAGATTCATTATTATTTAAAACTGCTACTGTCGGAACAATCGACCAACTATCATTAAAGGTTGGTGGCACTGGTTATACGGTCGCCCCAGATATTTCTGTGGTTGATGCTGACATATCTGCTCTCGGTATCGGCGAAGCATATATTACATTACAATCAGATGATGAAAACTGGGGAACTGGTAATAGTGCGTTTACTAAACTAGATACAAACGATAAAGTAGTTCAACCTTCAACTGGTGTAACGGCGCATGTTAAAGGTGGTGCTGTTCCTAATCAAGGTATTAGTGTAGCACAATATGCTAACGGAACATATGAAATGACTGTTCGTGTATGGCAAGATGAATTACAAAGAAGTCCAGGAAATATTAATTGGGCAAATAATGTAACTGCTAACTTTGAGATATATGATTCGTCTTATGTTCAAGGTGGAGACGCAGATACAAGAAGTCAAGTTAAGACAAGAGGTCTTGTTGGTAATGGTCAAATTGTATTTGTACAAGATGAAGGTGTCTTAGGTAAGAATGCTAATATCAGAGGAACAGTTGGTGCGAACGGAACAGTTACTGCTCTTAGAGTTCTTGACTCTGGTTTCTCACATAGAGACAATGAAACTGTTACAATAGAATCAACAACTAGAGTTAACGCATCAAGTGCTGAGGTTACTTTAGATTTAGAAGGTGTTGCTAACGCAGAAGGTTATTACGCAACTACTCGTTCTCATATCTCTTCATTGAGAGGTTATTTACAAGATTCTGAGTTCTATCAAGAATACGCATACGAAGTTGTGTCTGGTATTTCTCTAGACAGATATAGAGATACTGTATTGAAATTAGTTCACCCTGCTGGTATGGCTTTATTCGGTCGTTATCGTTCTTTAGCAAATGTTGCTGTTCAAGTTACAGCATCAACATCGAACAAAAAACGATTACAAGGTAATGGTTCAATCAGTATAAATAATGGTAGTTATGATTTAACTGGTAGTAGCACAACCTTTACAAATGAGTTTGCGAATAACGGAACTGTGATTATCGAATATGCTCACGGTGAATTCTATTCAATACCACTAAATGTTGTATCGAGTGATACTGCTGCTAATGTTAATATAGCATGGGCAAATAGTAATTTGTCTGGTGCTAATGTTTATTACGAATCGGGAAGTATTTAATGGCGACATATACATACGCAACAAAAGAATTATCAATCTCAAATGCGAAAGCATTTGCTCATTCTATTAATGACCCTATTGATGGTCGTAATAGTAAAGGTTCTGTAATTCTATATGTTACAATTGGTAGACAAACTGCTTGGGAAAATGAACCAACTCCAGACGAACCAGTAGATAACGACCAGTATTTAAGACACGAAGTTCATCGTCAAATGATTGCTGGTAAAAAAGTTAACGATGGTGATTACTCGCATGTAACTGAAAGATATGATTGGGAATCTGGAACAGTCTATTCTATGTATCGTCATACCGACAAAGACTTTTATGAAAGAAAAGGTTGGGTTTTCACAAATGAAAATAATGTATACAAATGTCTATACAATAATAAAGGTGGTGCTTCTACAGTAAAACCAACTGGTTTCTCAACTCTACCTTTCACTACTTCTGATGGTTATACTTGGAAGTATATGTATACAGTTTCTTTGGGTGAGGCAAATAAATTCCAAACTGCTTCACATATTCCAGTAAAAACAATTACTGCTGGTGATGGTAGTATTGAAAGTGATAGACAATTAGCAGTTCAAAATGCTGCTGTAAATGGTGCTATCGAAATCGCAGAAACAGTAAACACTGGTTCAGGATATCACACTGTAGCAAACGGTGCTATTGAAGCAGGTGGTGTTACTACTTTAAGATTATCTGCTGCTGGAGATAACCCACCAAGTTCAATTGACAAATATTATAATGGTTCATCAGTTTATGTTATCTCAGGAACTGGTGCTGGACAATTAAGAAGAATTATTAAATATAGTGGAACAACTAAAACATTGACAGTTAATACTGCGTTCTCTACTGTATGTAACACAGACTCTCGTGTAGTTATTTCACCAACAGTTACAATACTCGGTGACGGCACTGGTGCTAAAGCATATTCTGAAGTAGACACTTCTACTGGTGCTATTTCTAATGTAAATATAATTAGTGTCGGTTCTAAATATACTTCAGCAGAGGTATTAATTACATCAAATTCAATTCACGGTTCTGGTGCGACTGCTAATGCTTATATTAGTCCGTCTGGTGGTCACGGTTCAGATGCGGTTAGAGAATTGGGTTCAGATAAAATTTGTATTAATGTTAAACTAGGTGTAAGTGATGGTTTGTCTGCTAACGGTAATGGATACATACCTTCTAATACATCTTTCAGAACAATTACAGTATTGAAAGACCCAGTATTAAAGGTAGACGCAAATAATAATACAGTATCTACAGAATATGTAGCAAACACATCAAACAGTCCAGACACATTGAGATTAACACATCGTGCTCAAATTTCATATAATAGTATGGATGGTAGTAACCCAGTTAATCCTCTTGCTATTGGTGACCTAATTACTAATGAAAGAGTTAGACTTGCTGCTGAGTTAGGAACATTACCTTTTGTAACAGACTTAAGTCCTACATCAAGAGCAACCAATGCTTTAGATAATGCTGTTAGAGGGGCTAACGCAGTTGTTGCTTATATTCGTGATGATGAAACAGTTGCTGATAGTTCTTTTTATGTAGCATACCTTAACTCAGTTTGTGGTGAGGGTGCTCAAACAGAATTTACAAAAGATGATATAATTTTGAAATCAACTTCTGATACTCAGATTGCTACTATTGAAGCAATAAAAGGTCCAGAAGCAAATACATTCTCAGGAGAAGTGTTATTTGTTGAAAATGTTCAACCAGTAACAAGAGACCCTGACCAAACGGAAGATATTAAAATAATCTTAGATTTTTAAAGATAGGTAGATAAAATGGCAATCGAAACAAATTTAAATCAATCACCTTACTTTGACGACTTCAACGAAGATAAAAACTTTCATCGAGTTTTATTTCGTCCAGGATATGCGGTTCAAGCAAGGGAATTAACTCAACTACAAACGATTCTTCAGAATCAAATCGAAAGATTTGCTAATGAAGTTGTTGTAGATGGAACAGTAATTACTGGATGTGGTGTTCAGACCGCAGAAGTTCAGTATGTTAAATTAAGAGATAAGGACTCAGCAAATAACCGAGTAGTATTATTATCAGACTTCTTCAGTGGTGGAAAGATTGCCAACGCCGTTATAACTGGAGAAACTTCTGGTGTTACTGCTAAACTAATCGATGCTAAAGATGGTTCTGAGGCTGCTACTCCAAATTATCTTTCTATCTTTGTAGAATATACTAATAGTGGTGCTAATAACACTACACAAACTTTTGCTAACAACGAACAAATAATTTTAAGAAATTCTTCAGATAATTCTTTTGTTGTTGCTGCTAATACAATTGTAACTGGTGCCACTGGTAAAGGTTTCAGAGCAACAGTAAGTGATGGTATTGTTTATCATAAAGGACATTTCGTTCGTGTTGATGCTCAAGGTGTTATTGTTGACAAATATTCAACAACTCCAAGTAAGAGACTTGGTTTTGAAACAACTGAAAGTTTAATCGATTCAAACGCAGATTCTTCATTACTAGATAACTCAACTGGTTCAACTAACTATGCTGCTCCAGGAGCAAACCGTCTTAAGATGGTTCCGACTCTAAATGTAAGAAGTTTGACTGCTGCTAACACAACAACATTCTTTACGATTGCTCAAATCGAGAATGGTAAAGTTATTCAAAAGTTTACTGATACAACTTATTCAGATATTGGTAAATATATTAGTAATAGACAATACGAAACAAGTGGTAACTATGCTATCGAACCTTTTAACCTTCGTGTTAGAGAGAATCTTAAAGGCACAAACAACTTAGGTCGTTATACTGCTGCTGAAGGTGGTGACAATCAGAAACTTGTTGTTGAGGTAGAAAAAGGTATTGGTTATGTTTCTGGTAATCGTATTGCTATCGAGTCTTCTGTATTCAGAGATGTAGACAAAGCAACAGACTATGCTACTAAAGAAGGTCGTGTAATCGGTCAAGCAATTGGTAACTATGTTTATGCTAAAGAGGTTGTGGGTACTTGGGACTTTCAAGGTCTTCGTCAAGTATCATTAAGAGATGCTGCTCAAAAAGGTTACTCTGGTTTAAATGTTGGTGGTCAAGGTGTCACTGGAACAGAAATTGGAACTGCTCGTGTAAGAGGTATTCAATGGCATTCTGGTAATCCAGGAACATACAACGGTCAATTTAGAATCTATCTATTCGATGTTCAAATGAATAGTGGTAAATCATTCTCTGATGTAAGAGGTATTTACGAAGAAAATTCAAATGCTTCTTATCCAGATTCAATGGCAGATATCGTTCTTGAATCTGATGGTAATGCTAAACTACAAGAACCTGGATTAAATACTCTTGTTTTCCCATTCACACAGTCTGGTAGTAAAACACTTGCTTCTCAACAGTTCGTTTATAGAAATGAAAGTTCTGTAACAGTTGCTACTGATGGAACAGTAACAGTAACAGCAAACACTGCTCATACTGGTGCTACTGAAACAATGAATGAAACTGGTTCTTTATCAGAGGCAGAAGAAAGAAATGTTATTATCATTTCTACTTCAGCAGTAACCACAAGTGGTTTAACTGGTCAAGTAACTGCGTTTAGTGGTAATACAATTACTGGTTCATCAACTAACTTTGATGGTGATTATGCTGTTGGTGACTTTATTCGTTTCACACATGGTGCTAACACTTTAACATCTCGTATTACTGAAATTACAAATGATACCTCTATTAAAGTTGCTAATACATTCGGTTATACTGGTAGTGGTTTAACTATTGCTCATACTAAACATTTCCCAACTGGTTGGATTTGGAACACTGGTGCGACTGGTGTAGAAATTACATCAACATCAACTCAACATCAAATCGATTTAAATGCGAACCTTGCTTCTACATTTACTGCTTCTGTTATCTACAATAGATTAAGAACATCAGCAAATGAAACTGCTAAGTCAGTTAACAAGAATAAGTATGTTCACATTAATACTGGTTCACACTCAGCAAGTAAGAACGGTCCTTGGTCGTTAGGTGTTGCTGACGCATTTAAACTTGTAGCAGTATACTCAGGAACAAACACTTCAGTAACAACTTCTGATACTGATGTTACTTCACACTTTGAATTAGATACTGGTATGAAGGATGCTATGTATGATGGTTCTTTCTTAAAACAAAAAGCAACTTCAACCTTAGACTTAACTAACAAAGGTTTGATGGTTAAGTTCAACTACTTCGGTAGAAACTATTCAAGTGGTATTGGTTATCTTTCTGTAGATTCATACCCAATTGATGACGCATTGGCATCAAATACTACTGCTATTACTACACAAGAAATACCGTTATTTACTTCACCTACAACTGGTAAAGTATATGATTTAAGAGATGCGGTAGACTTTAGACCTATTAAGGCAAACACTGCTGCCCCATCTTCAACTGGAACAGTTGCTTTAGCACCGACTAATCCTTCAACACTCACAAGTTTTGCGATTCAGTCAACTGGTTCACATATGCCAACTCCAGATGAAAACTATCAAACTGATATTGATTACTACTTACCTCGTAAAGATAGAGTCGTTTTAACTCCAGAGGGTAAAGTAGAAGTCACAAAAGGTATTTCAGCATTAACACCTAAGACTCCAGATGAGTTGGGTGGTGCGATGACACTTGGTGTTTTAAATGTTCCAGTATACCCTTCACTTTCACCATATGTTTCTAAAGTATATGAAAGAAACGATTATGCTGTAACACTAGATTTAGAAAACAATAGAAGATACACGATGAAAGACCTTCGTGCTATCGAAGAGAGAGTTAAGAACCTTGAGTATTATTCATCACTTAATTCACTAGAAGCAAGTGCTAAGAACAAGCAAATCTTTGGTTCAACTGGTTTAGATAGATTTAAGAATGGTTTCTTTGTAGATAACTTCGACGGTCATAACCTTGCTGATTCTAGTTTGGTTGGTTACCGTGCTGCTATTGATAGAAACAATACACTATTAAGACCTACATTCAATAGAGCAGATATTAGTCTAAGTAAAGATATATCATTTACATCAAGTGGTGTAACTAAGACTGGTGATTTGGTAACTCTATCTTACTCTCATGCTGAGATGGGTAAACAACCATTCGCAAGTAAACAAAGAAACCCAGTTCAAGAATTAACATTTAATTGGAAAGGTGAAGTTTTACTAAACCCATCAATCGACAACTTAGGTGATACCACCACACTCCCAGACATCCAAGTTGACTTTGATGGTATGTATTCTGCTATTGAAGATATCGCAAATCGCACTGGTATTACTGGTATTGATTGGGGTAATTGGAGAACAACATCAACCAACAGAAGTAATGAAAGTGTTGGTGGTGGAACAAGAACAACCACTCAAACAGAACAAATCAGAAATGGTGTATCAACTTTTGTATCACCTTCAACTGAAACATTCTCTATTGGTAACTTTGTAGAAAATGTAGCAGTTAGAGATTATATGCGTTCTCGTTTAGTTCAGTTTACTGGAACAAGAATGAAACCTAATACTAGAGTTTATCCATTCTTCGATGACGAGTCTGTAAGTTCATATTGTACTCCTGCTAACTCTTCATTCGCAAACACTGCTGTTGAAGGTTCTACACTAACTACTGATTCAAACGGTAATGTTTATGGTGTATTCAGAATACCAAATGATGAAGATTTAAAATTCAGAGTAGGAACAAGAAGATTTGAATTAAAAGATATTTCAAATGCTATTACTCAAGCAGACCTTGTTACAACTTCTGCTCACGGTGATTATACTTCTATTGGTTTAGATGTTACACAAAGAGGTTCTTCAATTAATATCAAGACACCTCAGATTGCTACTGCTCAAGTAACTGATAATAGAACATTAACCTCAGTTGTTACAAGATTCCCTTCAACTGACCCAATCTCACAATCATTTACTGTAACTACTGACGCAGATTCAGATGGTGTATTCATTACTAAGATGGATTTATTCTTCGGTAAGAAGTCTTCGACATACCCAATTACAGTTCAGATTAGAGAAATGGAACAAGGTTTCCCAACACAAACTATTGTTCCTTATGGTTCTAAGACATTACAACCAAGTGAAGTAAACCCATATGCTAACTCAGCATCGGTTGCTACAACATTTACATTCGATTCACCAGTATATCTGAAGAACAATACTGATTATTGTTTCTCAGTAATTCCTGGAGGTAATTCAGACGACTATACTCTATGGGTTGGTCAAATGGGTGGCACAGATGTAAATACTAATGAATTAATTAATAAGCAACCTGCTACTGGTATTTTATTCTCATCTGCTGATAATAAGACTTGGTCTCCAATTCAAGATGAAGATGTTAAATACACATTATACAAAGCGTCGTTTGGTTCTTCTGGAACAGTTTACATGGAGAACGATGAGATTGATTACTTTACAGTTGATAACTTCTATGGCACATTTAATAGAGGTGAAAAGATTGTTGGTGAATCTCTTGTTGCGATTCAAGGTGTAAGTGGTAATGCTGCTGGAGATTACATTACAGTAGGAACAGTTCTTGCTAACACAACTGGAACATCTGCTAACGGAACGGTCAGAGAGATTGTTCAAGAATATGCTAATGGTACTTGTATCGTTCGTATTGACCCATATGGAACAAGTGGTTGGACATCACTTGCTAGTTCAAATGGTTCAGTAGCAGTTCTAAGTTCTAACTTTACAAGTGGTGCTGGACAGATTAACTCTGTAAGTATTTCTGCTAACACTGGTTTTGTTAACTTTGTTGATACAACAAACAATAAACTTTATATTGATACTTCAAGTGGTAATCATGCTAATGGTTATATTAGAGGTCAAGTATCTGGTGCTACTGCTAGAGTAACTTCAGTAGATAACTTGATTCTTAACTCTTTAGTTCCTAAAGTTCCACAAATCAATTATGGTAACACTGCTTCAAGTTGGTCTGTTAGAACAACATCAACTTCTGGAGTTATTGGTTCATCATTCACAAATGTTGATTTAGGTATCGAAAATAATTTCTTAGATGGTGAGAAGAAGGTTTACTCTAAGACTAACGAGGCAGGTTTAACACCAGTTAGTGATTCTCGTAAGTCTCTTGTATTGAAAGGAACATTCACTTCTTCAGACCCTAATGTATCACCAGTATTTGATACTGCTAGAACAAATGGTTTGATTATTGAAAATATTATCAATAATACAAATACTGATGAACATAAAGAGGTTGGTTCTGCTTCAATGAGATATATCTCTAAACCAGTAGAATTGGCAGATGGTCAAGATGCTGAAGATTTGAAAGTATTCTTAACTTCTTATAAACCTCAAGGAACAAACATTACAGTTTATGCTCGTATTCATAATCCTGAAGATGCTGAAGGTTTCAGTGATAAAGATTACTCACCGTTAGTTCAATTAACTTCAAGTAACACTTATTCTGATTCTGTAGACACTACAGATTATAAAGAGTTTGAATTTGGGTTTGGTGCTAACACTGATGGTCAAGGTTTCTTAACAACTGCTAACTCTCATGCTAGACTTAATAGTTCTAATAATGAGGTTGTTACTTATAGAGCAGGTGATGGTTCTATTCATGCGACATTTAAGACTTTTGCTATTAAGATTGTAATGACTTCTAGTGGAACACAAACGGTTCCTTTAGTAAAAGATATGAGGGCAATCGCTTTACAGAAGTAATAAATAG
>Ga0181566_10002211_pt1 | contig 16062 bp, 11 predicted proteins | sample 101ome_15_FD_133762 | JGI IMG/M metagenome (GOLD analysis project Ga0181566, IMG submission 133762) | Coastal salt marsh microbial communities from the Groves Creek Marsh, Skidaway Island, Georgia - 101402AT metaG (megahit assembly) | ecosystem: Environmental > Aquatic > Marine > Intertidal...
CCGGTGAATATTCTGGAACAAAGCGCGTTCGGCCCGTTGTAATCCTTGATATTCGAGAACAGAAAGGCAGGACCGTCGCCGCTTCCCTGCATCATGCGGATGATGTTGCCGAGCTCAACATCCCAGTCGACCTCGCCCTTAATTTCCTCAAGCTCGTCTGCATCCCGCAGGGCGTCTATCCAGCCACGAATATCGCCAAAGACCGCTGAACTCCGATCAATCCCGGAAGCACTCATAAAATTTCCCCAAAACACTTTTGTTGTGCCTCAGGTTTAGCGTTAAACCTCGCACGATGCCAGTGGGTGGAGATGCGCCTAGGGCATGGGCGTATGCGGGAATACGATGCGCACCAACAGGCCCCCACGCACGCCGTCCTCCAGTAGGATGTCGCCGCCATACCGTCTTACGATGGATCGGGCGACGGCGAGACCGAGGCCGGATCCGCCTGTTTCCCGGTTTCGGGATTCTTCCAGCCTGAAAAACGGCCGAAAGACACGTTCTCGTCTGGACTCTGCGATGCCGCCCCGCCGTTTTGCGCGGCGGGGCGGCGCTGGAAAAGAGGGAATGATGGAAAGGTTTTCCGACCCGTTTGAAGACATCGATGTCTGACAGGACAATCTGAATGTCGTCGGCCGGCCGCCCCGGATCGTGCTCGGATTTCTGGGTGTGGGCCTGGCGCTGGGGTTATTCATTGAAACACCCGCATTGTACGAACCAGTTCGGTATCTGGGCGGTGCAGGACTTTTGATTGGCGGTATCGCTCTCATGGCCGCCGCGATGAGAAGTTTCCGGTCGGCGGGAACCGCCGTGGAAACCTGGCGACCTTCGACGACCGTTGTCGGCGTGGGACCCTATGGTTCGACGCGTAATCCGATCTATGTATCGATGCTGCTGATTTACGTATGCATCGGCGTAATCGCCAATGTTCCAACTGTCGTTGCGTTGGCGCCAGTGTTGTTCGGCGTTCTGCATTTCGGCGTGGTCCTGCGCGAGGAAGACTACCTGGAATGTAAGTTCGGCGACCGCTACCTTGCCTACAAACAGGCCGTCCCGCGCTGGGTGTAGGCACAACACGACATCGCTTGACTCGCTGCCGGTCATTGGCGAACGATGGCCGGCAGTAGCCGTTATGAGGAATGCCATGCCGTCGACCCGCGACATGATTGACGACAAACCCGATGAAAACCTGTTTCGCGTTCACCGGGCCGCTTTTACCGACCCTGAGATTTTTGATCGAGAAATGGCGCAGATTTTCGATCGCACCTGGCTTTACATCGGCCATGAAAGCCAGCTCCCGAACCATGGTGACTATCTTTCGACGCGACTTGGCAGGCATCCGGTTTTCGCTATGCGCGGCAGCGATGGCGAACTCCGGTGTTTTTACGATGCGTGCAGCCACCGTGGTTCGAAACTGACGGGCCGGACGTCCGGCAATGCAAAAACCATTACCTGCCGGTATCACGGCTGGTGCTTTAATTCAGACGGCGCCTGCACGCTTGTCCGCGGAGGGGACGACGCCTATCGGTCTGAAGATCTCGACCGGTTGGGCGCCGACCTGAGGCAGATCGAGAAGTTCGAAAATTACAAGGGTTTTATGTTCGGATGCCTCGATGCGGAAGCGCCGCCGCTGCAAGAGTTTTTAGGTGGCGCGTTGCCGTTCATCGACCTGATGACGGACCAGGCACCGGACGGGATGGAAGTACTGCGCGGCGAAAGCCGCTATGTCATGGAGGCGAACTGGAAGCTGCAAACCGAGAATTCGACCGACGGGTATCACGTCGCTACCGTTCACCGGAACTTCGCTACGACCGTAGGGTATCGCGAAACGCTGGCGCCGGAAGGCGATGGCGGGATGGCGAAAACGGAGGCCAGCCGAATTCTCAGCCTCGATAAGATTGGTTCCGGGGGATACGACGTCGGCAACGGGCACATGATCAATTGGGCCGATCGCGGCAATCCTGAAGCCGGCCCTTCCTGGCCGCAACGGGACGCGCTTCTGAATCGATACCCCGAAGGCAAGGTTAAATGGATGCTCGAACGCGGCCGCACAGTTACCGTTTTTCCGAATTTATTACTCAACGACGTTGCGTCGACCTGCATTCGCGTGTGGCGGCCGCTTGCGGTCGGCCTGACGGAGATTGAAACCTGGTGCATTGCGCCGAAAGGCGAAACGCCGGACGCACGCCGCGCCCGCATCCGAAAATACGAAGATTTTTTCTTCCCCGCCAGCCTGGCCGTGCCGGACGACGTTCGTGCCATGGAAGGAGCGCAGACCGGATCGGAAGCGCTTGCAGACGGCTGGAACGATCTCGCGCTGGGGCACAAGACACTGGTCGACGGCGCGGACGATGCAGCTCAGGAACTCAGTGTCACACCGCTCAACAGTAATCCCGGCCGTGAAGTGGAAACGCCTTTTTTTGCTTTTTGGCGGGAATGGGCGGCACGTCTGGAGTAGGTATCTCTCAGCTCTGCCGTTTTGGGTTTTTCCCCCATCTGCGATGAAACCACATCCACTGTTCCGGGCGATCCGTAATCCAGGCGCTAAAACGATCGTTTATCCAGGTCATCGTCGCTTCTATATCCGCATTTCTGTCGCCGGTGTTCACCGGTGGGCGAGGTTTCTCCACGGTCAACCGGAAGCGGGCTGAGCCCTTTCTTTCCACCCGCACCGGCACGAGAAGCGCATCGTATTTCATCGCGAGCGCTGCGGGCGCGGTCGGAGTCATCGCGTCGACCCCCAGAAAGGGAATGTTGACGCCTTCGTTCATGCGCACATCCACCAACATGATCGTATGGCCGTCGCCTTTCAGAACCTGGGTTAGCCGCCGTGCACCCTCGCGGCCTTTCATAATCACCTCCACACCGCTGCTGCGTTGCCAGTCTCGGACCATGGAATCGATAAACGGATTATTGAACGGTCGATAAACCACCGTCAGCGGAAGATCGTGCATCCGCGCGGCCAGGGTGACCATTTCCCAGTTGCCGATGTGACCGGCGAGAAAAATTCCCGATTTTCCACTGTTCTTCAGGGCGTCGAGGTGCTCTGCGCCGATGATTTCCAGCCTGTTGATCTGATCGCGCCGTATCTGATCCAGACTCCAGTAGTCCGAGATCACGCGGGTGAAATTGTCCCAGACGCCGCAGACTATTTCTTCCATCTTTTCGGGCGGAGTATCCGGCCAGACCAGCCGCACATTCTCGCGAATCCGGTTGCTGAGAGAGATGTGCGGTCCCACCGAACGTCCGATCCACCCCAGCAGATTACCAACGGTGCTGACGGGCAGATTGTGGAGTAGGGCGTATATTGGCCAGGATAACGCTATTTCCAGCCGGTGCCGGAACGTCGGTTTTTGCCAGTGTCGATCATTGATTTGGGGCAAAAAACTAGTCCTTTGCCTGGCTCACGGTGGACAAAACTCGGTCCAGGGCTTGGATGTCGCTCCAGTCCAAGCGCACTTTGAGCGAGCGTACCATGCCGCGCGCCTCGTCCGGCACGCGGACCAGATCTTTTTCAGTGGTGACCACGATCGCATCGGCCGCAGCCGCCCTGTCGATGAGACGCATCACCTCGTCCGCCGAAAAATAGTGGTGATCCGGGAAGGATTGTAGATCGATCAGTTCACAGCCCATGCCGGCGAGAGTCTCGTAGAATTTTTCCGGCCGGCCGATACCGGCGAAGGCAACGACCCGCTGGCCGGAAATATCGTCGTCCGTCGCCGCCGGCACGAACCGCGCGGTCAGAATCGGTAATTCGTCCGGCAAAGCATTGCGCAGCATTTCCGACGCAGGCCCGACGATTGCTATTGCGTGGACGCGCTTCAGTACGTTCTGCACAGGTTCCCTCAAAGGGCCCGCAGGCAGGACCCGCCCGTTTCCAAACCCGTACTCACCGTCAACCACCAGGATCGAAAGATCTTTGTGAAGGTGCGGGTTTTGCAATCCGTCGTCCATGACAAGTGCATCGATGCCAGCCTCGACCGCAAGTTTGGCTGCCTGAACGCGATCGGATCCGATCCATGTCGGCGCTTTCCTGGAAAGTAGCAACGGTTCATCGCCCACGTCGCGGGACGTGTGACGGAGCCCATCGACTAATGTTGGAGCGTGGATTTTTCCGCCGTATCCCCGGCTGAGAAATCCGGCCGTCACGCCGGCATGTTGCAGTCTTTCCATCACCGAAATGGCAACGGGCGTTTTACCCGCGCCGCCGGCGACGACGTTTCCGATACAGATGACGGGAATACCAGCGCTGAAGGGGGCTGCGTTGGCAATCCGCGAATTTGTCCTCCAGGTCCAGACACGGCTGGCGGGCGCCAGAAATCTGGAGAGAATGCCGTCCCGGCGCCAGAAATCAGGCGCGCGCATTGCTGGTAACTTTTACCGGCTGGGCGGGCGAGATACGATTCAGCTGGGGGGCGAGATGAACGAAAATAGCGTCCAAGATACTTTGTTTACCATCCGCAACCGATCGCGCTGCGCTTATTCGTCGTTGCCGCAATGCGGAGTTGGACAGAAGCGTGCCGACTTCCCGCGCAATCTCCTCTGAGGATTTTGCCACGACAGATGCGCCTGCTGCTGCGAGCTCGCTTTCTACGGAAAGAAAGTTTTCCATATGCGGTCCATGGACGATGGCGCACCCCAACCTGGCTGGTTCGATCGGGTTCTGGCCGCCATGCGGCACGAGCGTTCCGCCGACAAAGGCGATATCGGTGCTGCGGAAAAACAGGCCGAGTTCGCCGATCGTGTCCGCGAGGACGATCGAAGTGGTTTGATCGACCGTGTCGGACCGGCTTCGAACCGAGACGGTCAGGTTCCGCGCGTCCAGCATCTGCCGGATATCCGCCGCACGACCGGGGTGACGTGGTATCAGAATAGTCACCAGTTCGGGAAAATTCCCCACTAACCTTTCATGGGTTTCCGCAATTATCTCCTCTTCGCCGGGATGAGTACTGAACGCGACCCATCTGGGGCGTCCCGCGATGCCGGTGTTGAAAGCGGCCAACGTATCCGGGTCTGCCGGTAACGGGTCGGCCGCAAATTTCAGATTTCCCGGACAGGCAACGTTCACGGCGCCCAAAGATCGCAGCCGGTCGGCATCCAGTTCGGTCTGCGCCATGCACAAATCGAACGTTGCGAGCAAACTGCGGATCATCCATGGCGCACGCCGCCAGCCGCGCAGAGAAGCGGCCGAAATGCGGGCGTTCATCAGAAATGCAGGGATTTCGCGGTTGTGAACCTCTGACAGCACTGATGGCCAGAACTCGGATTCTACCCACAACACCAGATCGGGCTGCCAGTGATCGAGAAAGCGCCTGACCCACGGAACCCGATCCACCGGGATATATTGATGAATGACGTCCTCCGGAAGTCTTTCGCCCAGCAAACTGGCTGAACTGGTGGTGCCTGACGTCATCAGGATCGTGATTTCCGGTCGTTCTCGGTCCAGGCGATCGATCAGGCTGATCATGGACAGGGATTCGCCTACGCTTGCCGCGTGTATCCAGATCAGTGGGCCTTTTGGACGTGGGCAGGACGCATGACCCATGCGCTCGCCGAAACGGTCCCTGTCTTCCTTGCCGTCTTGGAGGCGGCGGTCCAGGTATCGGTTTATCAGTGGGGCCGAAATCCATGTCAGGGCACGATAAAGCGAAACGCTCATTTAACGCTGCCCGAAGTGGTCAGATTGGGAACCGTGCGCAATTCGTCCGGTTTAACGGGGTTCCTTCCAAATTCCGAATCGAGGTTTGCGGTGAGATCGATGAGACTGCGCTCAAGCTTCTGACGAAGCTGCTCCGAAAGGTTGTCATCGGCTTCGCGCGGGACCGCTATCGGTTCGCCGATTCTTACGACGCCGCGCGTGAACGGAAACGGCAAAACGAACCGGTCCCACGACGAGAACACCCGGCTCCGCGCCGCCGTAAACGATACTGGTAACAGGACGGCCCCGGACAATTTGGCTGCGGAAACCGCCCCGGGCGCTGCACGCATTCGGGGGCCGCGGGGACCATCCGGGGTGATACCGATGTATTCGCCGCGCTTCAGCGCCCGAACGATCGCGATCAGTGCATTTCCGCCCCCCCGAGAAGAGGAACCAGTAATCGTTCCAACCCCCAAATGCCGCAATGTGCGCGAAATGAAAACACCGTCCCGATGCTGAGATATCAGAATGCTGACAGGCGCGGCATATTCCCAGGCATTGGGAATCATCAGCATTCGGCCATGCCAGAAACAGGCGATAAACGGTTTGCCCTGTTTGACGAAGTCTGCGGCTGTGTCGCCGTTTTCGACGGTCCACCGCCCCGTCCGCCAGACAAGACGTATATACCGCGCAGCCAGCCAGCTGAGAGCCGCGGCAACAACCGGCTTACGGGTGATATGGCGGAGCCCGGCCACTGTTCACACCTGAGCCACCGCAACCGCTTCTCCATCCTGGTCGCTCGCGAACTGCATGGCGTACAACTTTGCGTATGCACCGCCCCGTGCGATCAATTCGGCGTGCGTACCCGCTTCAAGAATTCTGCCATCTTCCATGACGAAGATGCTGTCCGCATCCACGATCGTGGAAAGGCGGTGAGCGATTACAACTGTCGTCCGGCCCTGTTTTAGACGGGAAAGGGCGGACTGGACCACGCGTTCGGTTTCGGTGTCGAGGGCGGATGTCGCCTCGTCCAGCAGCAAAATGGGAGCGTCCTTCAACATGGCGCGCGCGATTGCGACCCGCTGGCGCTGTCCGCCGGACAATTTGGCGCCGCGGCCGCCTACATGCGTGTCGTACCCATCCGGAAACTGGGAAATGAATTCCGCAGCACCGGCGTCTTTTGCCGCCTGGAAGATTTCTTCGTCCGTCGCGTCTGGTTTGCCATAGGCGATGTTGGCCCGGACCGTGTCGTCGAAGAGAAGTATTTCCTGGCTGACAAGGGCAATGTTGCTTCGAAGACTGTGCAGCGTGATGTCGCGAACGTCCTGTCCGTCGATCGTTACCCTGCCGCTTTCGACATCGTAAAACCTCGGAATGAGGTTCAACACCGTCGATTTTCCCGCCCCCGACGGTCCCACCAGCGCAACGGTCATTCCCGCGTCTACTTGCAGGTCGATGCCGTTCAGGGCTTTGGATTTGTCCGTGTAGCGGAAATGGACGTCTTCAAAGCGGATTTCGCCTCTGACATCGCCTATCGAACGTGCATTATCGGCGTCCGTTACGTGGGATTGCAGGTCGAGAACCGAGTAAACCCGTTGCGCGGCAGCGAGGCCCTGTTGCAAAGTGGCGTTCAGATTGGCGATGTTTTTCATAGGTTTGTAGGCCGCCAGCAATGCCGCCATGAAGGACGCCAGTTCCCCGGTCGTCATAGTACCTTCGATCACCAGCAATCCGCCATACAGAATCGCGCAGGCCAGCGCGATTCCGCCAAGCGTTTCCATTAATGGCCGACTGATCGCCTGAACGCGCGCCGCTTTTCGGGTCAGCGAAAACACGCGCTCGATGGCCTCCGACGCGCGTTCGGATTCACGCTCCTCCATGGTGTAGGCTTTTACGTGCCGGGCCCCCTGGAACGTCTCGTCCAACAGGGTTGTGAGGTCGCCGGTCTCGACCTGGGTATTCCGGGAAATCTTGCGCATCCGTTTGCCGATGCGGACGATCGGATAAAGCGCAAGAGGGAACACGAAGATGGTCAGAAACGCCAGCGACCAGTTGTGAACCACGAGAATCGCCAACAGGAAGATCACGAGGAGCGAATCCTTGACCAGCCCGGTCAGTGCCTTGGCCATCGAGTAGCGAAGCAGATTCGCATCGTTAATAAACCGGGCGATAAGATTACCCACGGAATTGTCGTGGAAGAACTGAAGGTCAGCGCGGATGATGCCGCGGTACATGGCGGATTGGAGGTTCGCCACCATGCGGTGACCGATCACTTCCATATTGACCGCTTCGAAATAGCCGGCGATCCCCGATATGAGCGCAAGACCGATGATCGCGCCCGGGAGGAGGTAGAGCATCTCCCGGTCGCGGGAAATGAGAACCTGATCCACCACGTCTTTAAGCAGATAGATCATCCCGGCTGACGTGCCGGCTACCAGCACCATGCAGAGGAAAGTCAAAAGGATACGTTTGCGCTGCGGCCAGAGTTGATCTCGGACCAGCCTCCGGACCAACGTGTTCGAGGTTTCGTGCCGGTTGTCGGTCAGCTCGAGACCTGTCACGGGCGCCTGCGCGTTATCGGCCACTGCAAAGGGTTCCGTTTCTCGTAGGGTCAATACCGGAAATCAGAATACCACGACTAGCGAATCCGGCCAATCGATTGAAAACTCAGCGGAAACTCAAGTTATCGGGCGTTAGCTTCCGGCGACCGTCATGCCGTCAATGCGGATCGTCGGCGCGTCGGTCCCGAACCTGAATTCCAGATCGTCCGCCGGCGTCAGGTTGGCGAACATGTCTTTCAGATTGCCCGCAACGGTCATCTCGGTGACTGGATAGACGATTTCGCCGTTTTCGATCCAGAAGCCCGTTGCGCCCCGGCTGTAGTCGCCTGTTACCATGTTGATGCCCATCCCGATCAGTTCGGTGACGTAAAATCCGCTGACAATATCGGACATCAATTCGGCGGGAGACTGATTTCCCGCTTCCATATAAAGATTCGTAACAGCGGGGGACGGGGGAGATGCCGTGCCGCGGGCGGCGTTTCCGGTCGAACTCAGGCCGAGTTGCCGGGCCGATGCCAGATCGAGCACCCAGGATTTGAGAACGCCGTCTTGCGCAAGATACTTGCGGGCGTTGGGCAGACCTTCGGCATCGAACGGCTTCGACCGAAGACCTCGGTTCCGATGAGGGTCGTCGACAATGTTGATCCCATCCGAAAAAACCTTCTGCCCCATCGATTCCTTCAGAAACGACGTGCCGCGCGAAATGGACGATCCATTGATGCCGCTGGCGTAGTGACGAACGATACCGCCCGACACGCGAGGGTCGTACACGACGGGAACCTGTTGTGTTTCAACCTTGCGGGCATTGAGCCGCTTTACGGCCCGTTCTCCCGCGCTGCGTCCGATTTCAGCCGGGTCCGCCAAGTCGGCATAATACACCGACGAGGTGTAATCGTAGTCGCGTTCCATTTCCGTGCCTTCGCCGGCAAGGACGGATGCGGCCAAACTGTAGCTGGTGGTCGCATAGGTGCGGGCGAAGCTGTTCGAGGTGGCAATCGCGATGCGCGCGCTGCTCCAGCCGGTCTCGGCGCCTTCGGTGTTTGTCACACCCTCTACGGAACGTGCGGCGTCTTCGGCGGTTCGTGCGGCGTTGATCAGATCGTCGCTGGACGGCTCTTCGGTATCGCAGATCTCCAGGGTTGGCGGATCAGTGACCAACTGATCGGCCTCTGCGAGACCGCAATAGGGGTCTTCCGGGGCGGCTTTCGCCATTGCGACCGCGCGTTCGACCACTTCTCGGAGCGTATCGGGCTCGAAATCCGTCGAGGAGACGATAGCCTGCTGCCTGCCTACGAAGACACGCAGCCCCAGATCGTTGCTTTCCGATCTTTCGAGCTTTTCAAGCTCGCCCATCCGACAGGATACGGAAACGGACGACGCGTCGAAGACGACCGCATCGGCGGCGTCTGCGCCCTCCTTTATCGCGTTATCGATAAGGTCCGAGAGAAGTGCTAGCTGATCGTATGTTTCCGCCATTTCGGCTACCTGTCGGTTGATGTCCATATGTCCCGTCCGTCGCCGGGCAGGCCGTACTCACGCCACTTGCGCGTGACTTCTTCAATAATATCGTCGCTCATGCGGAGCTTTCGGCCCCATTCGCGGCTGGTTTCCGCACCGATTTTCGCCGTCGCATCGATGCCCATTTTCGAGCCGAGCCCTTCGACGGGCGACGCGAAATCGAGATAATCGATCGGCGTATTCTCGATCATGGTCACGTCGCGCGCGGCATCGACATTCGTGGAAATCGCCCATACGACATCTTCCCACTTGCGGGCATCGATATCTTTATCCACCACGATCACGAATTTTGTATACATAAACTGTTTAAGGTAAGACCAAACGCCCATCATGATACGTTTCGCCTGACCTGCATAAGTTTTGCGGATAGAGACCACAGCGATCCGATAGGAACAGGCCTCCGGCGGCAGCCAGAAATCGACGATTTCGGGGAACTGCTGCACCAGCAGCGGAATAAACACATCGTTCAGCGACTGGCCCAGGATCGACGGCTCGTCGGGTGGGCGTCCGGTAAAAGTCGTCAGATAGATCGGATCCTTCCGCATCGTGATTGCCGAGACGGTAAACACCGGAAACGTCTCGGTCGCGTTGTAGTATCCTGTGTGGTCGCCGTAAGGGCCCTCAGGGCCGGCATCGGTGAGGGATACGTGCCCTTCGATGACGATTTCCGCCTCGGCGGGCACCTGCAGCGGCACGGTCTTGCAGTCGGCAAGTTCCAGCTTTCTGCCGCGCAAAAGACCTGCGAACTGGTACTCCGACATGGTTTCCGGCACTGGAGCGACGGCAGCGATAATGGTTGCCGGATCCGCACCGATGACCGCGGCAGCCGGCACCGATGTCTCGCCGTCGCGGGCGGCGTCGTCGGCGTGCTTCGCGCCGCCGCGATGGGCCAGCCAGCGCATCAGCGTCGTGTTTCGCCCGGTCACCTGCATGCGGTATATGCCGATATTCGCTTTGCCGTCCGTCCCCCGCGTTACAACCAACGGCCAGGTGATCAGCGGGGCCGGTTCACCCGGCCAGCAGGTCTGAATTGGCAGTTTTCCAAGGTCGATGTCGTCGCCCGCAAGAACGATTTCCTGGCATGGTGCGCTGCTTACGGATTTCGGTTTCATCGCCATTACGGTTTTCAGCAACGGCAGCATCTCCATCGCTTCCCGCCATCCGCCGGGCGGTTCGGGTTGACGCAGGAATGCCAGTTGTTCGCCGAATTCTCGGAGTTCTTCCGGCGTTTTCTGCATGCCCCAGGCGACACGCTCCACCGTTCCGAACAGATTTGTCAGGACCGGCATATCCTGCGGCACGCCGTTCGCATCGACCACGTTCTCGAAAAGAACGGCCGGTCCGCCGTCGGCGAGCAGACGGGTCTGGATCTCGGTCATTTCCAGATGCGTCGATACCGGAATTGAAACGCGGGTTAACCGGTTTTCTTTTTCCAGTTTGCGGATAAAGTCGCGAAGGTTGGCATAGGCCATGGTTGCGCGGTTCTGCCCTACGGCGGGATGACGGTCAAGCGCCTGTATCATGCCGATGTTTGAGTGGTTTCAACTGAAGGTGCGACTGTTGATATGAACGACCCGGTTGCTCATGCAAAATCCTATCCGTTTCCCGTTCCCGGAAGGTCGTACGTTTTTTGGAACGGTCAACCCGTCGATATGCCGGAAGACGGTTTCGACCGCGCCGACCGAACGCCCGTACTTGCCGCCGGTTCGAACCAGTCGCACGAACAGCTTGCCAGGAAATACAGCATTCTGCCCGGGCACGTTGAGATCCCCGTCCAGAAAGGGATGCTGCGGGATTTTGATTCCGTCTATGCGGCGCACCTGGCTAGCTACGGTTCTGTACCCTCCACGTTTTATCCCTCGGCCGGGACACGGGTCACGACGTACGTCCTATGGCTCGACGATTCACAACTCAACAGAATGCACGAAACCGAACGCAACTATACCTTTGACCGTCTGGAGACCGTCACGGTCGAGATCGATGACGAAGGCGAAGTGCTTCGTGAAGCCCATGCCTATACGGCAAAAATCGGTTGCGTCAATTACGACGGTTTGCCCGTCGCCTTGGCGGAAATCAAGGCGCATGGGCGTACTCTTCCATCCATGTCGCAACCGGAGATGCTCGATTTCGTGCGCTCCCGCCTGGCGCCCGACAGTGCGCTGGACGAATTCGTCCACGCCCATATTTTAGACGAGTCGCTTCGACAGGCCCGAACGGCAGCGCTTTCCAAGGATGCGATATTCCAGGAATTTCCGCGCACTGTCCTCGGCGATTTTTAGGTAATTACTCCGCTGCGATTGCTTCCGATTTTTCGATGCGGGCAGCGCAGAATTTGAACTCCGGTATCTTGCCATACGGGTCCAGCGCCGGGTTCGTCAGCAGATTCGCGGCCGCCTCGACATAGCAGAATGGAATAAACACCATCCCGTCGGGAACATCCCGATCGGCACGTGCTTTTAACTCGATCGCGCCCCGCCGGGTCTCCACGCGGATCATGTCCCCGGCAGAGATGTTCATCCGGCCCAGTAACTTTGGTGACAGATTGGCGGTCGCCTCCGGTTCCACCTGGTCCAGCACGCTGGATCGCCGGGTCATCGCGCCGGTATGCCAATGTTCCAGAACTCGGCCGGTGGTCAGGATTATGGGATACTCGTCATCCGGCACCTCGTCGGGCGGCAAAACATCTGCCGGTACGAATTTTCCACGTCCGGATGCAGTTGGAAAACCTTCCCGGAAAATAATTTCCTGGCTCACGCCTTCATCATTTACCGGATAAGTAATCGAATGTTCGTCCTGCAGTCGCTGCCAGCTGATACCTTTGAAAGACGGCATGCAGGCCGCCATTTCGTCGAATACCTCGGACGTATCGCGGTAATTCCAGTTTAGCCCGATCCGCCGGGCAATCTCCTGGATGATCCACAAATCCTGCTTTGCGTCACCCGGCAGGGGCAGAGCTTTTCGACCCACCTGAACCTGACGGTTCGTGTTGGTGAAGGTGCCGTCTTTTTCAGGGAACGCGCTGGCGGGCAGGACGACATCCGCATGAAATGCGGTTTCGGTCAGGAACAAATCCTGGACAACCAGATGATCCAGCGCCGCCAGGGCCTGTCGCGCATGGCGGACATCCGGGTCCGACATGGCCGGATTTTCTCCCATAATATACATCGCGCGAATGTCGCCGGCGTGGATCGCTGTCATGATCTCTACCACCGTGAGACCGCGTTTCGGGTCGAGACTGGTTTTCCAGTATTCCTCGAATTGCGCGTGAAGGTCGGGATCTTCCACGGGTACGTAGTCCGGGAAGAACATCGGGATCAATCCGGCATCCGAAGCCCCCTGCACGTTGTTCTGGCCCCTCAGCGGGTGAAGACCCGTTCCCGGACGGCCCACATGTCCCGTCATGAGGGCCAGGGATATCAGGCATCTTGAATTATCTGTGCCATGAACATGCTGGGATATTCCCATTCCCCAGAAAATGATACTGCGCTCCGCTTTCGCATATTCGCGGGCAACTGTACGGATGGTCTCGGCGTCGACTCCGCAAATGTCCGACATTCTCTCAGGCGCGAAGCCCCGGACGTGCTCTTTCAGTTCGTCGAATCCTTCCGTAAAGCCCTTGATGTAATTCTCGTCGGTCAGGCCTTCTTCCACGATCGTATGCATCATCGCGTTCAGGAGGGCGACATCCGAGCCCCCCTTGAAACAGATCATATGGGTCGCGTGGCGAGACAGGGCCTGGCCGCGCGGGTCCATGACGATCAGTTTGGCCCCATTCCTGACCGCATTTTTGAAGAAGGTCGCGGCGACGGGATGGTTCACCGTCGGATTGGCACCGATCACGATGATCACATCCGACTGCGCGGCGTCGTAAAACGGCGCGGAGACTGCGCCCGAATTTACGGTTTCCATAAGAGCGGCCACGGAAGACGCGTGACACAACCGGGTACAGTGATCGACGTTATTGGTGTGGAATCCGGTCCGGACGAGTTTCTGAAACAGATAGGCTTCCTCGTTGGATCCCTTGGCCGACCCGAACCCGGCAAGTCCCGACCCGCCGGTTTCGTCGATCACCCTCTTCAGGCCCGCCGCCGCGAAATCGAGTGCCTCGTCCCAAGTTGCCTCCCTGAAATATTGGAGAGGGTCCGACGGGTCGAAAGCGGCGTCAGCGTCCTTCAAGACCCCTTCTTTCCGGATCAACGGCATGGTCAGCCGATCCGGATGATGAACGTAGTCAAATCCGAACCGCCCTTTCACGCAGAGCCGGTTACTGTTGGCGGGACCGTCCCGGCCTTCGACATAGAGAAGCTTGTCGTCCTTGATGTTGTAAGTCAGTTGGCATCCGACGCCGCAATAGGGGCAAACCGACTCCACCTGTCGGTCCGGTTGAATTCTTCCCTCTGACGTTGCGACGGTTGCCGGCAGCAAGGCTCCCGTCGGGCAGGCCTGTACGCATTCGCCGCAGGCGACGCAGGTGCTGTCTACCATCGGGTCGTCGAAGTCGAAAACGATTTTTGAATGGGCGCCGCGGTGCGCCATGCCTATCACGTCATTGACCTGCACTTCCCTGCAAGCACGAACACACAGCGTACAGTTGATGCATGCGTCCAGATTGACGGCCATTGCCGGATGGGACAGGTCCGGTTCAGGTGTCTCCCTGGCCGGAAAACGGCTTGAATCCATGTCCAGCTTGTCGGCCCATCGCCAGAATTTCGAGTCCCCGTCATGGGCCTTTTTGCGCGGCGGCTGATCCGCGACGAGGAGCTCGAACACCATTTTCCTGGCGGATGCCGCCCGGTCGGTAGAGGTGTTGACCACCATACCCTCGCTCGGTTCCCGGATGCAGGAAGCTGCGAGTACGCGTTCGCCTTCGATCTCCACCATGCAGGCCCGACAGTTGCCATCGGCGCGGTATCCGGGTTCCGGCGACCAGCATAAATGAGGAATGTCGGTGCCGAAGCGTTGCGCCGCCTGCCAGATGGACTCACCTGGCGCCGCGGACACGTCGCGACCGTCCAGGATGAACTTTATTTCTTCGTGGTTTCCTTCCAGTGGCATCGTTCCGGTTCCGCTCTATTTCACGTCTTCGGGGAAATGACGAAACACCGAAAGTAATCCGTTCGGCGCCGCCTGGCCCAGCCCGCAGATAGATGCGTCGATCATCGTTCTGCTCAATTCTTCAAGCAGCGGCTGGTCCCAACTGTCCGCTTCCATCAGGCTGACCGATTTTTCGCACCCGGCGCGGCAGGGCGTGCATTGTCCGCAGGATTCGTCTTCGAAGAACCGCATAAGGTTCAGGGCGGCATCGGCCGCGCTGTCTTTGTCCGACAAAACGATCACCGCAGCGGAACCGATCAGACAGCCGTGTTCTTCCAGCGTGCCGAAATCAAGGGGGATATCGTCTTTCGATGATGGCAGGATGCCACCAGATGCACCGCCCGGGAGATAGCCCTTGAAGGTGTGACCGTCCGCCATGCCGCCGCAATATTCGTCGATCAGTTCGCGAACCGTGATCCCGGCTTCCGCGATTTTCACGCCGGGTTCCCGGACGCGGCCGGAGACCGAAAACGTCCGCAGACCCTTTCGTCCGTTGCGGCCATGCCCTGAATACCATTCCGGTCCTTTTTCCAGAACGTCCCGCACCCAGAACAGCGTCTCGACGTTGTTGATCAGGGTTGGCCGCCCGAACAAACCGATTTCGGCGGCAAAAGGCGGTTTGTGGCGGGGCAGCCCCCTTTTCCCCTCGATGCTCTCCAGCATCGCAGACTCCTCGCCGCAGATATAGGCACCGGCGCCACGGCGAAGATGGAGAGTTCCCGGTTTCAGAAGTTCTGTTTTTTCCAGCCTGGCGATCGCGTGGGCCAGAATCGACCGGATGGCGGGATACTCGTCGCGCAGATAGATGTAGCAGGCTTCTGCTTCGACGGCCCACATGCCGATAAGCACACCTTCCAGAAACCTGTGAGGATCGCGTTCCAGAAAATAGCGGTCCTTGAATGTGCCGGGCTCGCCTTCGTCGCCGTTGACGGCCATCATTCTGGGGCCGGGAAAATTCCGGACGATGCGCCATTTTCGTCCGGTCGGAAAACCCGCTCCGCCAAGACCTCGGAGTTCCGAACTCTCGAGACTGGTAATGACGTCGTCGCGCGACTGCGCGTCGGACAGGCATCGTTTAAGCGTCTCGTAGCCGCCTTCCAGCAGGTACGTATCGTAGTCGACATGCCCGGGAATGGCCGGGTCGACGGCCTTCCTGTCGACGGCGTCGGCAATTCGCCCTGGCGTTGCATGCACGATCTGGTTTTTCCCCACCGCGACGGCAGGCGCTCCATCGCAGGCGCCCATGCAGGGTGC
>Ga0181566_10002224_pt1 | contig 16036 bp, 13 predicted proteins | sample 101ome_15_FD_133762 | JGI IMG/M metagenome (GOLD analysis project Ga0181566, IMG submission 133762) | Coastal salt marsh microbial communities from the Groves Creek Marsh, Skidaway Island, Georgia - 101402AT metaG (megahit assembly) | ecosystem: Environmental > Aquatic > Marine > Intertidal...
CGGCAACACCCCACGCAATTCTTTCGGCAGCACAGATCTCGCCAGATCCACCAACGTCCCCGGCGCGCGCGTCGCGTTCGTCGACGCGTTCGTCGCCGCGCCCACCGTCAAGTCCCACCGCCCATCCACCTCCTCGTACGCCAACCCCGACGACGGTTCCACCCCGTCCGCGCGAAGCGCTCGAAGCGACACCGGACACGCCAAAGGAAACGCCACGCGCGCGATGTCTCGAGTCGGCGCGTCCGCCTCGTCCGAGTCGTACGTCTCCGCCACCGACGTCGACGATGACGATGACGATGACGATGACGACGGTCGGCGTCCCGCGCGCGCGTCGGACGCGCGCGCGCGGCGACGCGCGACGATACCGGACGCGGGAAAACGTCCGACGCGACCGACGGAGAGTCGTGCGTGCGTCATCGTCGCGAGCGCGTCCTCGAACGCGCGGTCGTGCGTCGAGCGCGCGTCTCAGGACGCGCGACCGAGGTCGAGACGCGGATGACGTCTGGTTGGCCTAAACCCTATCGGCGCCCCGCGAGTTCGTGTGGTCTCGTGGGAAGAAGCCCTATGGATGTGGATGATGACGATCGGACGCGTGGACGATACATCGCGACGCGAGAGCGACGCGCGCGTCGACGGATCGACGCGACGACGAACGCGTGCGCGTGTGGTGCGAACGGTGTCGATTGACGCGCGGAAAGTCGACGACGGACGAGTCATCCATCGACGGAAGACGCGAGAACCTGAAGACAAAGGATGGCGGACGTCGCCCCGGCGCCGGTGATGACGAACGCGGATTACGCGCGCGAAAAGTCACCGTATTACGCGCATCGTATCGATTTGTTCGACAAGTATTACGCGCGTGAGGTGGCGCGCGTGGAAGAGGCCAAGGCGAGAGGCGAATGCATCACGGTGACGCTTCCGGACGGCGCGCAAAAGGAGGCGACCAAGTTCGCGACGACGCCGTTCGATATCGCGCTCGGTATTCACAAGAAGTTGGCGCAAAATGCGCTCGTGGCGAAGGTTGACGGTGAGTTTTGGGACATGAAGCGTCCGCTCGAGGGTGATTGCGCGTTGGCGTTGTTTACGTTTGACGACGTCGAGGGCAAGGAGTGCTATTGGCACTCGAGCGCGCACGTGTTGGGTGAGGCGCTCGAGTTGGAGTATGGTGCGGATTTGACCATCGGACCGGCGATCGAGGAAGGGTTTTACTACGATTGCTTCTTGGGCGAGCGCACGTTGACGCCGGATGATTCGGTCGTCATCAAGGGTCGCATGGAGAAGATCATCAGCGAAAAGCAAGAGTTTCAGCGCATCGTCGTGACTCGCGCCGAGGCGTTGGAAATGTTCGAAGAGAACAAGTTTAAGATTGAACTCATCTCCAACTTGCCGGAAGACGCGACGATTTCGTGCTACAGGTGTGGTCCCATGGTTGATTTGTGCCGAGGGCCGCACTTGCCAGATACCGGCGCGTTGAAGTGCGTCAACGTCACCATGTCCTCTCGCGCGCACTGGCGTGCGGATGTCACCAAGGATCCGCTCGTTCGTGTCTATGCGGTGACGTTCCCGACCGATAAGCTCATGAAGGAGTACAACACGCGCATCGAAGAGGCGAAGAAGCGCGATCACCGTACCATTGGCATCAACCAAGAATTATTCTTCTTCCATCAGCTCTCTCCGGGTTCGTGCTTCTTCCAAAAGAATGGCGCGCGCATCTACAACAAGTTGATGGAATTCATCCGCGAAAAGTACTGGGAGTACGAATACGACGAGGTAATCACGCCGAATATTTACAACTTTGATCTCTGGAAGACTTCCGGACATGCGGCGCACTACAAGGAGAACATGTTCAGCTTCAACGTCGAAAAGGAGGAATTCGGTCTCAAGCCGATGAACTGCCCGGGTCACTGCGTCATGTTTGCGCACCGTCGCAGAGCGTACCGTGAGCTCCCCATGCGTGTGGCTGACTTTGGTGTGCTCCACCGTAACGAATTCTCCGGCGCTCTCCACGGCTTGACTCGCGTGCGTCGATTCCAACAAGACGACGCGCACATCTTCTGCCGGGAAGATCAAATGGAAGATGAGCTTAGTGGCTTCCTCAAGTTCTTGGACGAGGTGTACGAGGTCTTCGGTCTCACGTACGAGATGAAGTTGTCCACTCGTCCGGAAGGATACTTGGGTGAATTGGAGGTGTGGGACAAGGCGGAGGCGGCGCTCAAGTCGGCGTTAGATCGAAGCGGCAGAGAGTGGAAGTTGAACGAAGGCGACGGCGCCTTCTATGGACCGAAGATTGACATCACGGTGTTCGACGCTCTCAAGCGTAGATTCCAGTGCGCGACGGTTCAGCTCGATTTCCAGCTCCCCATCAGATTCGACTTGTCGTATGTCGACGAGAACAACGACCCGGTCAAGCCCATCATCATCCACAGAGCGATCCTCGGCTCTGTCGAACGTATGTTCGCCATCTTGACCGAGCACTTTGCCGGTAAGTGGCCGTTCTGGTTGTCCCCGAAGCAGGTCATGATGGTACCCATCTCTGAAGCGAACAAGGATTATTGCTTTGAGCTCAAAAAGTCGCTTCGCAAGTCAGGCTTCTACGCGGAGGTGGACGCGTCCGACCGTAAGATGCAGAAGAAGGTTCGCGAGGCGCAGCTCGAACAGTACAACTACATTTTGGTGTGCGGCGATAGCGAACAAGCGAACGGTACGGTGAACGTGCGTACGCGTGACAACAAGGTTCACGGAGAACACAAGCTCGAAGCTTTGATCGAGGTGCTCACTCGCGAACGCAACACGCGAAGCCTCACGTGCTGCTTCGAAGACACGACGAACGCTTAGAGCGACGCGGCGGAAACATAGCACGATCCACCCTAGAAGTGCGCACGCACATAAAATATTGAATTTGAACCGCATATTCTATTTCTCATCACATCGATTCACAACGTTGCTCAAGTCAAGTCGCGTCATTCGGAATCGTACGTAGGCGATCTCGGGAATTCCAGCACGGACAGCGGCAAACTGTGTTTTTCACACACGCATACGATGTGTTCACCGATGTAGATCGTTTTCGGCATGTACACGGCGAAACAGATGACGGCGATGTGTTTGGCGTTGTTATCGCTATCCGGTTCCTTCGGAGGCGCGCCCCACTGCGATACGTGGTCTTCCCGACAGATGCTCCTCGTCAGCGCGTAATTGATGTCTATCGTGAACCAATCTCCTTGCGTATTGATCCGGCGAGCCGGGTCCATGCCATGTTTCAAAATTTGTCGCGCCGCGACCACGCTCGTGCCGTGAAACGCGAGTCTCACCGAACTCGGATCGCAGTCCTTGACGCATTGGTAAAATCGTTCGTACAGTTGAGTTCCCGGAAAAGAGTGTTCGTTCAATCGAACGGTGAAATTCGGCGACAACACATCGTTGCCGACGCGATACGGCGTGCGACACTGCGAATGGAAGTATCACACACGTCAGTCAATCGTCGAACTGACGCACGAATCCCGTTCGTTCGTTCGTTCGTTCATCGTCGTCGGGACGCGTCCCTCGTCCTGACTCGACGCGCTCGCACGGGACGACGACACGTCACCTGCACGGGCCGCTCGTCCAACAGCGCCTTGTGCGCGACTTTCCGAGGAGACACGGCACAGATGAAATCATTCCTACAGTTGGTGCACTCCAAGTTGTTTCTTCGCGCCCGCGCGCTCCGTAGACATCGGTTTTCGAATCGACACCACGAGCACGTCCAACTGTCGAGAACATGCGACATGTTGAGGGATTGACGCTCTCTCTCGGCTTCGATCTTCGCCTGTCCACGCGTGCGTGGGCGCGATTGGTCGACGCCGCGATTGAAGAAGATGTGCGTCATGACGAATCCGATGCCCAGGAGCGCGGAGAGGACGCGAGCGTCGGGCATTGAGGGAGGGATGTGTGACCTCGGTGTGTGGACCTCGGTGCCGACGAGGTTGAGGTTGTTAACCGCTACGTACATTTTCAAAGTCATCAATACATGAATCAATATCAAAGGAGAAGGGTGACGTCGACGACGCGAGCTTCCGGTGCGCTCGAACACGAACGCACGGCATTGGTGACGGCGTCGGCGGTCGCGCTCGATTTGAGAAGTGCGATGATGTGACCGCCCGAACCGGCGCCGCAGATGAAACTTCCGTGACTCAACGGCGCGAGCGCGTCGTACACGGCGCAAATCGTCGGGCTCGCGATGGAAGACCACAACGACTGTTGTAACGATTTGTGCGTCTCGAGAAGGGCGCCCAATCGAGCGATGTCCAACTCACCCTCGCCGCGCGCGATTTCTTCGGGACTCTTCGAGCCGAGCGAAGCGAAGACTTGGTACATCTCCACCGCAAGGTCTGCACATCTCGTGAGCGCGGTTTCAACGCCCACGTCGCGTCTTTGCCACGTGGTCACGACAGAATCACAGACAGTCTTGGCGAGACGAACCGTACCCGTGAAAACACACGCGAAACGAGAGTTGATGAAAGCCTTCGTCGTCTCCGACATTCCAACCAACGCGGAATAGGAATAGGAAATCAGTCGCTCGTCGGACGATGGTTCCGAACGGCTCAAACGCAAGTACTCAAGCGCACCACCGACTTGATCTTGCCACCCGCCTCCGGTCGTGAGCATTTGTTCCACCGCTAACACGGCGTTGACAATGTCGCGCAACTCGACGCCATCGGCCGTCCTTGGCGCCGCGACGAGCGCGCCGGCTTCGTCAAAGTACTCAACCTTAGCCGCGAGTGAACCTTCGAGAGGTTTCCACGCGGTCCCTCGGCGAAGGTCGCTGAGCGCGTGCACCATGGCGAACGCGAGAATGCTGCTCGTTCCCAATCCAGAGCCCTTGGGAAGGTTGACTTCGCTCGCGAGTTCGATGCCCGGAAAGTGTTCGTCTTGACCGAACGCGTGCGGTACGCTCACACTCGTGTCGACGCTGGACACATCGATCGCGCCCGGCGCCGCGAGCAACATGATGACAGCTTTGTGAAGAGCGAACGCCGAGGTGGGGTCGCGGTACGACAATAAATCACCGATCGTGCGCACGTCCTCTCCGACGTACGCACCCGTCGCTTCATCCTTCATCGCGAGACGAATGCCCGGAGTCCGAAGCCTGGTGACCGTCGCGGCTATGGGTAACTCGCCGTTGACGAGACCCGCGACGTGTAAAACTGTTCCTTTTCGCTCGAGACAAAACGGCGGCGTGTCCGTCCAACCGCCAGCCAGATTGAACCTCACGGGATACGCCGCGCGGACTTTTGTGAAAAGTTCCGAGTCAGCGACGGTGCTCATGCCTAGAGAAGTCCCGATCACGGAGGAGACGATGACATCCCGCAGACACATTCGAGCGATTTCATCCGCGTGCGGCACGCGAAGCGACAGCGCCGAGCGCCCGACGTCTAGACTCAACTGGGTCGATTGAATGTCGTCGCGTCCATCGGCTTCGTCCGACGCCGCGTCTCTCAGTATCGTTTCCAAGTCGTTTTTCGTATTCTCTGCATTTAAGAACGAACCTTCGTACTCTTTCGTCAGCGAACGGAGATGTTGCGCTGATTTCATCCAGTCGTTCGCGGGAACACCCTCCTTCAACATTTTCCGCAAACTTGCGCCGATGATTTTCCGCGACAATTTGCGTTGCGTGCACATGATCTCCTCGTGATCAGCGTACGTACGAAGCGCTTGGCTGATACTGAGTGCTCGAGAACTGTGCGTTTGTGCTAGTTTCGATGCGTCAACTTCACCCCGCACGCACGCCGCGGTGAGTAGAGCCTCTGCGCTCGACGTCTCGGCAGTTTCTTCGACGGCGAAGAATCGCCCGAGCGTGGTGGTGTGTGACTCCTCATCCGTCCAAACACGAGACTCCGGCCAACTGAGTCGCTGAATCGCGTCGTGAACGCGGATACCACACCACGTGCTCGATGTGCGTGATTTGATGACGTCATCGACGTTTAAAATAATGGTCACGAACCCTTTCCCGACGTCCTCGCGCACGGGAAGCGTATACATGAACGTGTTCGAGGCCACTTTCATCCCCGCCGTGAGCGTGACGCCGTACAGCGCGCAATTACCGCCGATCGTCACATCATTGCCCACGTCGCAACTCACCAAGCACGAACCCGATCCGATCGTCGTTCCCGCGCGCATGCGGCACGACATGATGGCGGAGTCCTCCGGCTGCCGAAAATCGGCCTCGGCCACCGCAGCTATCCTGACGGGAATGGACGGCGCCGGGAGGGCTCGCAGGCACTGCGCGTCCTTCGTCGTGTGGTATAAAAACTCTGGAATCGTCCCGAGATGGATGAATCGGCTCGGGAGCAGAGGGATGATGACGAGTGGTCGACCGTGCAACGCGTCGGCGACTGCGCGCCTCGCGTTTCTCAATCTCGCCTCTTTCTCGTTCACCGTCGTGGATGTCACGCTCGCTAGATGTTCCACGCGATCCAAATACGATGTATCGGCATCCTTGCCCAACGGCTGCATGAAATCGCCGTACGCACATATCTCGCATCCCGCTAAGACATCTCGCTTGGTCTCGTCAAGCTCTATGAGCGCCTCGAGCGCGTCGACGCCGATGTGGAAACAACTGTCTGTCAACACCCACTCGTCGTCATCCGCCTCGTACCCACGCATCACACAACCATTCTTTCGCATCTCCTCTTCAGACGGTTTCTGCAAGCACTTTCGACAGTCCAACGGCGCCAACGGTTCTCCGGCGCGCATGGCGCGAACGCGTTCCCGCACTTCGTCCGCGTCGCACGCGAACACGCCGTGCTCCTCACCGATCGCCACCGAACTCGGATGCCCGAGCGCGGTGATCCCACGCTGCATCGACGCGTACGTCTCGTCGTCGAACTTTCCCTGCGCGTCGTCGTACTCAAGAAACACGTCGGCGCTCGAGACAAATATTCCCGGCGGCAGAGTCTTCGCCAACGGCGTCAACTGCACCAACTGCGCCTCCAAGATGGTCGCCGGAACGCCTCGTCCCGACGCATCCATCGGAACATCCGCGAACGCTTTCCCACACGTGCCGTACTGCGGCGCTCGCTCGCTGTGTCCACCCGTGTGTAACACGAAGACGCGCTTTTCGCGCCACGCCTCCCCGAACCATGATTTGAGCTCTCGCGCCACCCCCATCGTCGCCCCGCCCGACCCCACGCGCGGTCCAGGCGGATCCGTGATCACCACGTACCGCTCGCGCTCGCTCGGAAGCGCCCCCGCGTCGTGAAGCGCGTCCAAACGCGCGCGAAATCCACGGCTCTGGTCGCTCGAGCTCGACGTCAGCGCGACGACGTCCCAAAACGTCCCACCACCGTCGGGACGCGTCGCGAGCGCGCGAAATCGATCGAGACGCGACGTCGCGTTCGCGATCGCGCGTGCGTCTCGAGCTGCGTCGGGGGACATGTCGCGAGGCGTGGCGTGAGGCACGAGCGATTAACTAACTGTTTGACATCGAGGCGATGGACGCGCGCGTTCGAGCGAAACGAAGCGAAACACACTCTACTTTTCGTCGTCGTCCAACTCGCGCATCACCGTCGCTCGGTGCGCGGCGATGGTTTTATTCGCCAACGAGACGTTTTCAAAGGCGAACGTCAACAATTCGTCGGCGTCGGTTTGCTTGGCAAACGCATCCTTGAGGTAAATCATGACGTCCGGCAAGGTGTCGCACTCGAGAATCTTCTGTTCGTGCATCTTCAGCATGGCGATGGAGACTCGAAACCACACCTTTTCGCCCTCGTAGATGAGACAATCGAGGACGCGCGCCGCCGTCGTGGACGGAAACGATTCGACGAAGAGACAGAGCAACCACTTGCTCGCGATCATCACGAGGTCAATCTCGAGATTGCGGAAGTGTTTGGCCAATCGAGGCGCGTTCGTTTGCACCAATTTATGCAAAATCTTGTATTGCGCGATCGTGCCCTTGATGTCCTTCGCGTGTACGTCTCCCGGGAGGATGATGTCCAACAACGCCGTAAACGTCCAAAACGCCTTTTCCTCGTCGCCCATGACGAGCCATAAAAACGCGGCAATGTAGTTCATCCCTTGACAATATCCCGTGCGACGATTGTGTCTGGCGTACGCGTACAGGATTCTTCGTAACACTTCGTTACCGTTTCGCCCATCCTGCCCTTGTTCGTACTTGTGATTCGCCGGAAACGTCCTCGCCAAGTCGAGCTCGATTTGGTCCACCACTTTTTGGTCCACCGTCATGACTAACAATTTCTCGTAATATCCATCCGTCGGACCGACTTTTTGTAAATCACCCGCCCCACTCGCCGCGAACCACACGTCGCGACGTAAATCTTTCGGCACCCCGCGCCTGAGCGCGCGCTTCAACATGGGATCCCGTCTCGCCACCGCCGCGGCGAGCGTCTCCGCGGCGCCCTCTTTGCGCGCGTGACTCCAAAAGGCATCCACGCGAACGCTCGGTTTCCTTCCCGGCGTCGACTTGGCGACGTCCACGGCGAATCCGTACACGTCCACGGCGCCCTCACCGTCGCTCCGTTCCTCGAAGGAATCGACGGAATCGAACGCGACGTCTCGCGACGACGTCGACGCCTCCACCTGCGTCGCCGACCGTCCCTCCACGGGCGCGTTGAACGACGCGCTCTGATCGCGTCTCGCGAGTGAACTCGCGCGAATAGATTGACGATCATTGCGCGCGCGATCGACGTCGTTGTCCGCGCGCGCGACGCAGCACGCGAACGGCATGGCGCGTCGTCGGCGCGGGGCGCGGGTTCGTTCCCGGACGATCTCTCGTCGACGTCTCGAGCGCGCGGACGATTCGAGCGCGCGGCGGCGACGCGATGCGCGAGAAGAACGCACTCTACGCGTGTCGACGTCGTTCGCGGCGTCGTTCGCGTGCGTGGGCGTGTGACGCGCGATGTGCAATCTCACCGCGTCATCGTCTTTGTAGCGAACGCGTCCCCGTCGACGACGTCAGACGCCCGCGAGATGCGAATGCGCGCGTCGACGTCGACGGAGACGCGCGCGACGTCTCGAGGCGCGCGCGTTGACGCGAGGCGCGCGCGCGGGGTGCGGCGCGGCGGCGCGGCGAGGGGCGGGATCGCGCGAGGGGGGAAGTCGTTGGTGACCGCGGCGACGCTCACGGCGCGCGCGCCGACGCGTGGCATCTCGCGAGGCGCGCCGTGGGCGGCGCGCGCGCGAGTGACGATCGGTGCGCGCGCGTCGACGACGGGCGACGCGCGCACGCGGCGATGGGGACGCGCGCGCGCGACGGGGACGCGCGCGCGCGACGGGGACGCTGACTCGGCGTCGCGAGACGACGAGAGCGGCGATCTTCCGGCGTTGCTGCGCATGCGAACGTCGGAGGCGGTGTGGTATGTGGGATGGCCGACGACGGTGATCGGGCTGTTGCGGTCGGTGTTTCCGATCACGGATACCTTTTGGGTGGGGAAGCTCGGGACGGTGGAACTGACGGCGCTGTGCTCGAACGCGTTCGCGGGATGGATGTTGTACCTCGTGTCCTCCGTCGTCGCGAACGGGGTGCAGAATAAGGTGAGTCAGAGCGTGGGAGCGGGGAAGACGGACAACATCGGACCTGTGTTGCGCGATGGGATGTACGGGGCGGTGTTCACGGCGGCGGCGTTGGCGATGCTCGTGCCGTTCACCGCGGTGTACTCGACGGCGTTGGGGATCGAGGCCGGGGCGTTTACGATCGGGCAATCGCATCTTCGAGCGTCGCTGTTGGGTTCGATCGGTCTGTGCATGTGCAACGTGCTCGAGGCGACGCTGCGCGGTTTCGGGTCGATGAAACCGGCGCTTCGAGTGACGACGCTCATGGTCTTGTTGAACATCGTCTTGGATCCGCTTTTCATTTACGGCGTCGGTCCTTTCCCCAAACTTGGCGTTCGCGGCGCCGCGGTGGGGACGAGCATGTCGTACTGCATCGGTGCGATTCTATTCTTCCGCATGCTCGTGAAAAACTTCAACGTCAAGATTCCCTTTACGCTGCCAAACTTTAAGCGACTTCGGGAAATCATCGCCATCGGTTGGCCCATCGCCGTCGCCGGCATCGTCTTCGCCGTCGTCTACGTCGGTCTCGGGCGCATTCTGACGTCCATCGATCCCATCGCCCTCACCGCCATGGGACTCGGCCAACAGTTTGAAAACATTCCGTACACGGTGACGGATGCGTTTCGCGTCGGCGCGAGCACCCTGGTGGGTCAGTGGATCGGCGCTCGTAACGCCACTCGCGCCAGAGACGCATGCTGGAGCGCGTGTCAAATCTCGATGGTCGCTCTCTTACCGTTCGCCTTCATCTTTATCGGATTCGCTCCGCAATTCATCGGATTACTCACCGCGGACGCCGCCGTCGCCGCGCACGCGGCGACGTACATGTACTGGAACTTCCCCATCGTCTCCTTCATGGCGCTCGAGTGCGCCGTTGAGGGTGCCTTCAACGGCACCGGGATCACCTACCCCGTCATCATCATCGCCCTCATGCTCAACCTCTCGCGTCTTCCCATAGCTGCCGCCCTCGCCCCGACGTACGGCGTAAACGGCGTCTGGTTCACCATCGTCGCCACGCAAGTCGTCAAGTCATTATTAAAGACGCTCTGGCTTCGCCGCGTCCTCAACCGTATCATCGCGGACGAACGTCGTTCGGGTTCGACCCGCCTTCGTGACTAATATCTATCGCTGTACAGTGTATTTTCATGCGTGTAAGAAAACTGTCTTCTGCTCATCTGCGTCTTGGAGAGGCCCCTTTTGCCCATCGTGAGCCCGACGCGTTTTCGACACTTTACGCCTCGCGAAACACCATGTCTCTCGGATTCACCGCCTCCAAGACGATTCGCGCCACCCCGGTCGCGTTCCGCCTCTCCCGCGCCGCGTCCTCCCACGCGCGCGCGACGCCCGTCCGCGCGATGGCGAAGGAAATCATCAGCACCGACAAGTCCCCGGCCGCGCTCGGTCCGTACAACCAAGCCGTCAAGGCTGGCAACATGGTCTTCGTGAGCGGTCAGATCGGTCTCACGCCGGCGATGGAATTCGCGGGAGAGACGATCGAAGAGCAAACGGAACAGGTGATGAAGAACATCGGCGAGGTGCTCGCCGCCGCGGGCGCCTCGTACTCGGACGTCGTCAAGACGACGATTCTGTTGGCCAACATGGACGATTTCAAGGTGGTGAACGGCATTTACGCTAAGTTTTTCCCGGAGAACGCGCCGGCTCGCGCGACGGTCGAAGCGAAGGGCTTGCCGCTCGGCGCGCTCGTCGAGATCGACGCCATCGCCGTCGTCGACGCGTAGACAGACGGACGGACGGACGAGACGACGCAACTCCGTCTCGAACCCGGCACGAGGCGACTCGAGGGAGACGTCGCGAAGACTCTGTTTTAATTCTATCGAAGCATTCTTTCCCGTGCGCGTCGGCGTTCCCGAGCGTTCGCGCGCGCGTCTCGCGATCCCAGTACCATTGACCGTTCGCGACTCAAGACACGGGGACTCCACATTCGGGACGGCCCACCCGCCGCTCCTCACACCGGAGCGCGCGGTCGGAGACCATGCGCGCACCCATGGGACGAGGCGGCGGCCGAGGCGGTGCGTGACGAGCGATGCGAAACGTTGCGACCGCGCGTCCGACGCGCGCGCGCGTCGCGCGTCGTCGCGCGCGAGGCGCGAGGCGCGCATTCACCCTCAATTGCCTCGCGCGCGGATCGGCGGCGGCGGCCGGCGATGAGACGTCGGACGCACTGTCGCGACGCGCGCGACGACGCGCGCGGGACGCGCGCGATGTGGAAAGATGCACGCGAAATACCTCGATCGAGCGACGCGCGCCGACGCGCGATTCGCGAGAGTGACGACGCTGACGACGCGCGCATTGGATGATTTCGCTCGCGCAGGTTTTTCGCCCGGCGGACGAGGACGCGGAGGCGGCGGACGAGGTACGCATCGAGCGCGCGAACGCGAACGCGGGCGAACGCGCGGACGCGACGATGGGAATAATATGCGTGCGTCGATCGCGCGCGGAAGGCTCATGCGAGTTTGCGCGCCAGTCGGGGACGTTAAAGCCACGGCGGATTCTCCAAGGTGAAAAAGTAACCAGACTGACTGACGGTTTTTTCGTACGCATCAGGCGGTGGCGGACGCGGTGGCGGACGCGGTGGCGGACGCGGTGGCGGACGCGGTGGCGGACGCGGTGGCGGACGCGGCGGCGGACGCGGCGGACGCGGTGGCGGACGAGGAGGCATGAAGGGCGGGTCCAAGGTGGTCGTCGAAAAGCATCGCCACGAGGGCGTCTTCGTCGCGCGCGGTAAGGAGGATGCGCTCGTGACGCGTAACATGGTAGTTGGTGAGAGCGTGTACGGTGAGAAGCGCATCTCTGTCGATGAGGCTGACGGTACGAAGACGGAGTACCGCGTGTGGAACCCGTTCAGATCGAAAATCGCCGCGGGCATTCTCGGCGGTTTGGACAACATTCACATCAAGCCGGGATCGAAGCTCCTGTACCTCGGTGGTGCTTCCGGTACCACGGTGTCGCACTGCTCCGATTTGGTCGGTCCGGAAGGAACTGTGTACGCGGTTGAGTTCTCTCACCGTTCCGGTCGCGACTTGGTCAACATGGCGAAGAAGCGCACCAACGTCATTCCAATCATCGAGGACGCGCGTCATCCGCAAAAGTACCGCATGTTGGTCGGTATGGTTGACACCATCTTCGCGGACGTGGCGCAGCCGGACCAAGCTCGTATTGTCGGTTTGAACGCGCAGTATTTCCTCAAGCAAGGTGGTAACTTTATGATTTCCATCAAGGCGTCGTGCATCGATTCCACCGCCGCTCCGGAGGCGGTCTTCGCGCGCGAAGTGAAGAAGCTGCAAACGGAAGGCTTCAAACCGGCCGAACAGCTCACTTTAGAACCGTACGAACGCGATCACGCCATGGTTGTGGGGGCCTATCGTGTTGGTGGTAAGGGCGGCAAGAAAGACAGCTAGAGCGGCGGCGGCTAAAAACGACGACGTGTTTCCTTCCCTCCTTCGACGTGGAAAAAAGCAAAGTTTTGCAAAACAATTTTGGAAAATTTGTGTATTAAACGACATCTACAGTACAGATACGGTAAAAACCACAACTGTTCCCTGCGCTCCGTGACTCAGCGCGCTCGCCTTGCTAGATGCCTGAGTTTGGCCGCCAACTGATCTCGTTGCTGCTTTGCGCGATACTTCGTCCACTTGTGAAATCCACACCATTCCGCGAATCCACACACGCCGACGCGTCGCACATCCCGCCCGCCGCAATGGTGGCGCTCGACGTCGAAGCCGTCTCGCGCATGTCCCCCGGACGTTTCTTCCGCGACCACACGTCCGCGGTGAACGCGCTCGACTTTCATCACACCGAGGATGCGCTCGTCACCACCGGGGATGACGACGCGATTCACCTCTACAACACCAACACCGGGGTCAAGACGAAGACGCTGTACAGTAAAAAGTACGGATGTTCGAACGTGTGTTTCACGCACAGCGCGGCGGCGGTGATTTACTCGTCCAGGAGCAAGGGCGCGGGTGGAAAGGCGATCGACGACCACGCGGTGCGGTACCACTCGCTGCACGACAACACGTACCTGCGGTATTTCAAGGGACACACGGACGCGGTGACGTCGATCGCGATGAGCGCGACGAACGATAACTTTTTAACGGCGAGCGCCGATCTCACGGTGCGGTTGTGGGATCTGCGAACGCCCAAGTGTTGCGCGGCGATACCGCAGTGTCCGGCGATTCCGTACGTGGCGTACGATTCGCAAGGAGAAGTGTTCGCGGTCACGGAGGGTGACGGAGCGATTAAACTCTACGGGACGGGGAGTTATAGTAAAGGGGCGTTCGCGCAGTTTGATGCGTTTCACGACAGAAATGGGAATTATTTGTTCAATCCTAACGAGCCGCCGCCCGCGGTTTCGTGCGTCAAGTTTTCGCCGTCGGGGGAGCGAATGCTCGTCGTGAGCGGTACTTTCATCACGATTTTGAACGCGTTCAGCGGTGAACACATCATGCGCATTCGCGTGCCCGGATCTGGCGAGCAACAACACGCGGTGACGCCCATGGAGGCGAGCTTTTCCCCGGACGGAGAGTTCGTGGTGAGCGGCGGCGCGGATTCCCGCATTCACGTGTGGAGCGCGAACACCGGGTTCGCCGTGTCTCAGTGGCGCGCGCGCCACGCCGGGTTACCGACATGCGTGAAATGGGCGCCGAACATGATGCTCGTCGCCAGTGGGTGCACGGAGGGCGGCACCGCGTTGTGGTGCTCCGAGAAGCACCGCGACTGACGAGCGCGAGGCGGCGTAGCTGAATTTTAGACGACAGACATTTTTAGCCAAAATACAGTAACCAATCAATTACACGCGGCGCGCGCGGCGCAATTAAAACCAACCCTTCTTTTTCGGTTTCTCGCCTTTCGTCTTCGGTGGTTCCTTCTTCCCGAAGACGCCTCCGAACAAACCGCCTGAGGCGCGCTTGGCGTCCTCGGGATCGACCCAACCCTCGTCCACGTACTTGCCGCGGAGATCGAATCTCTCGCCGCCGTCGAATTCAGGCATACCGAAACTCGCCATCGGAAGCGGTATCCCGCCCTTGACGGCCTCCTTCGACAGCGCGTTCGCCTTTTTTCGATTCTTTTCTTCGATGGCTTTTTGCTCCGCTGCGGGAAGTTTCTTATTGACGAAGCGGCTCACCTTGGCTCTCCTCGCCGCCACCTCCTTTCCGAGATTGGCCCCAGAGCGACGCTTCCGAAGAATCTCCTGTTGGGCCTCAAAGGTCGTGTCGCGGCCGCCGACGTCCTTGTTGTTTTGCAACCAATCGAACGGGCCCGCGAACGTCACGACACCGCCCGTTCGTCGGGGACGCGCCGCGCGTCCTCGTCGAGACGCGCTCGCGAACGAGGTCGTGGACGCGATGGATCGAAACGCGATCGTCGATGCGTGCGAGGGCATGGCGTCGTGCGATCGCGAGGCGCGATGTGGCGTCACGGAGAGGTGGATTGGCGGCAGTATCTTCGCGTCCTCTCGTCGCGGGAGTATCTTACACAAAATCATCCATCTAAAGACGTCGTCGTCGTCGCGTCCTTTCACTAACACATCACGCGCGCGTTTGCCGTCGACACATCCACGCGCGCGCGCGCGCGCTTCCTCTCGCGCCGGTACCTTCGTCACCGCTCGGCTAACGCCTCGCGCAAACCGCTCGCGCGCGCGTCCGACGCCTTACTCGCCAACGATCGAAGCACCTGCGCCACCGCCGTGGGAACGACGCGCGCGCGAGACAGTTCCAACACCGCGTCGTGTACCTCTCTCCGCACGTCTAATCCCGCCAATCGCGTCAATTCGTACAACGCGTCGGACGCTGCGCGCGCGTCGGTTCGAGCGCGTTCGTCGAAACCCGTCGTCAGTCGTTCCATCGGTCCGTCGATCGACGCGCGTGCACCCACATCCCACGACGCGAGTCTCACAAATCGCGCCATCACCACACGCCACCGTCTCTCGCCCCGACGCGCGTCCATCGTTCGCGCGCCCTGAATCTTCCCGAGACCGTTCGCCTTCTTCTCATGCGCGCGCGTGCGCGTCGTCGTCGTCGTCATCATCTTCCGACACCGCGCCTCGTCCACGCCCCGTCCACGCGCGCGCGCACACGACGCGCGCGACGCACCTTCCTCGGGCGTCAACGCGCACGCCTCGTCCGCGCGACGCTCGGCGGCCATCGCGTCGTCGAGTGGCGACGCGCGTGTTGGGACGCTCGCCCCCCTCCCGCTTGAGTCATCACTCGTCGATGCGGGGTGGGGGGCACAAAGGACCGGTCGTGACTCGTGAGACCATAGATGCGACCTCACGGCGCCGCCGCCGATCGACGATGGATGCGCTCGGTGGATGGATGGTGTGACGGAAGCGCGCGCGTCGGCACATCACCACGCGCGCGCGCATCAGACGGACGATATGTCTTTCACCACGGTACGTCTCGCGGTGGTCGCGATGGGTGGACGTGCGCGCGTCGGGTGATCTCGGCGTGGGACTGGGAAAGGATGATGGATGACG
>Ga0181566_10002227_pt1 | contig 16028 bp, 14 predicted proteins | sample 101ome_15_FD_133762 | JGI IMG/M metagenome (GOLD analysis project Ga0181566, IMG submission 133762) | Coastal salt marsh microbial communities from the Groves Creek Marsh, Skidaway Island, Georgia - 101402AT metaG (megahit assembly) | ecosystem: Environmental > Aquatic > Marine > Intertidal...
ATGACCATTCACTCAACTGACGACAGCTTGTTTTATACTCATCTCCATAACTACTAAAAGTCACAACACAGTTATGATCATAACTTCTCTCAAGATCTGTCACGGTTATCCAGTGAAGAGAATCGCTATTGGGTGCTTTTATTAATACCGCAACAGGACTATTTTTAACCACATCCCCATTGCTTCGGGTGATCTTTGTTGAAAGGTTTACACCACCGGCCGAAAGGCCTTCTTCAATATTCTTGATAAACTCAGAAGAGTTATGAGCATCTTTAGCCGCCCAACGTCGTTGTCCGCAGTCTTCATGTTCATCAAAAAACTTATTCAGTCCATATTCAATACTTGAAGGAAGAGAGCCAGGAAACAGATCAGTCATTTTTCTTTTGGTAATAAATCCTAACATCCCCAATGGGTATTCATACCAATGAATTTCTTCGTTAAAAACATTCATATATGTGAGATCAACTTCCTCTGGCGTTAAAGAATAACCACAACTCATTCTCAAAAGGTTTGAGAATGCAGTTTGTCCACACTTCCCTTCACTATTATAATTTTGGCCATTGAATCGAAAATTAGAACCGTTTGATCGCGGTTGCTCATACGAAATAGAACCACTACTGCAATATTTTTCTTGAAAATTCATTTTCAAATCATTTGGTAAAGAACAGTCCTCTACCTTGAATTCATACAAGGGCGTTTCTTTTTCACACCCATCTGGACAACCAGACCATGAATAACTAACTCTTATTGATAATAAAAATAAAATGAATACAAATAACGATTTCATTTAATGATCCCCTAATAATGAAAACTCAAGTATTAGAGGCAAATTTGATGCCAATAGAATATTGCTTGTGCCAATAAAAAGACACAAAACTGTATTGTTGATTAAAAAGTGTTTAAAATATTTACAGCTTTTAGCTATCGGCCATTAGAGCTTCGTCAAATTCAAGATTGTGATAAACCTTTTGTACATCATCATCTTCTTCAAGGGCATCAATAAGCTTCATAAATGTTTGAAAGTTTGACTGATTTGTTTCTTTCATTGTTGTTGGGATTCGTTGAAGACCTGCCTCAATCGGTTCAATTTCCATTTCATGAAGCTTTTTTTGAACAGAACCAAAATCTTCCATTTCTGTCATCACATTCACGTGCTCATCATTGAACTCAACATCATCCGCCCCTGCATCAATCATCTCCATCGTGAAATCGTCTTCATCAAGTCCTTCAGCATTTAAGAGGAAAACTCCTTTGCGATCAAACACAAATTGAAGACAACCATCTTTTCCGAGACTACCATTAAATTTTTTAAAGTAACTTCTTACATTACTTACAGTTCGGGTATTATTGTCAGTTGCGCATTCAACAAATACCGCAATCCCATCAGGGCCATAACCTTCAAAAGTTGCTTCAACATAATTTTCTGCACCCTCGCCAGATGCTTTTTTGATCGCACGATCAATCGTGTCCTTTGGCATATTTTGGCCACGAGCATTTTGTAGAGCAAGTCGCAGCCTCGGATTACTTTCTGCATCGACACCACCACTTTTAACGGCAACAGTGATTTCTTTAATCAGTTTGGTAAAAATCTTTCCACGCTTTGCGTCTTGTGCGCCTTTACGATGTCTGATGTTTGCCCATTTACTGTGTCCTGCCATGATGTATTCTCCGAGTTTTTTATGAAAAAATAAGTCTTCTTTTTAGCTTAAAGAGTCCTAAAACGACAACTATTAAACCTGAAATTAAAAACCAATAATTAAAAATGACGTATAAAAAATGTCCAAAAGTTCGCACGACTAAGGAGATCGTCTTACTTTGATAAATAAAGGGTGCGTACTTTGGCGCAGTGTCATAGTAAAATTGAACAAAGGCTTTTCCCCACGGATTTTTTAATAATACATCGTCACGAAAGCCTCGAAAATAATCCAATACATAATGATTGGATTGAAAACCTGCAGACAGTAAAAAACAGGATTGCTCACTTAGAAATGTTTCAATGTTTTGAGGTGCACCAATCTTTGACTCTGAAATTTTTGACATAAATAAAAACTTATTTACTTTGGCAAAAGCTAAGTTGTAACTTTCATTATTATCTAGGCCAGTGACAATGATAGTTCCATTATCAAACTCATCTTCACTTTGAGAGCCTTGATCATCATCTAAAATAAGCTGCTTAAAAAACTCTCCACCGACCATTTCTCCAAAAGATGTTTCACTGTTTTCATCATCATTTGAATACCTAAAAACCAGAACATTCAAAAAATCATCGCCCATCTGAGTAATTGTATCACCTCCAGTTACATTAAAGGTGAGCTGGTTATCTCCACGCGTAATCGAATTAACGAGAAAACTATCTTCTGGTATTTCATCACTTATTTTTAAATCCACAAAAAAGCCGTCTTCCGTTTCTTCCACTTGGGTATCTGACTCAATTGAGTCTGAAAGATAAAAATATAATTGAATCGTCTCTGTAAAACTGGTGTCTTTTTCGCAATAGCGAAAACTGTTATTTTGAGCGCAGAGGTCTTGTAGAGAAAAATTTATTTTGAGATCTGTTGAGGTTGCTGCTGGGACTTCTCTTGAGTTTTCAGTTGTATCTTGAAAGGACTCATATTGATCACTTGAATTTTTAACCGCGATATTAAGAAATTGAGCTTCTGTGGAATTATTTGTTAACTTTTGAAGAAAAGAAATATGGGCAGAATTATTTTTAGGAACTTTCGTTTTATCACCAAAGAAAACATTATTTTTGATTAGTTCATTAGGATCACATTCACATTCAGGATCACATTCACATTCAGGATCACATTCAGGATCAGGATCACACTCAGGATCAGAATCAAAAGGCATGTAAATAGTGAGGGGGTTACTCGCTTCATTTCCAAGCCCCGAATCTGTGGGTTTTTCAAAATAAATAATTTGAGATGGAAAAGACGTATTTCCGGCAGTAACTTCTAATGCATCAAAGTCTTCAACTCGAACTGTTGAGGCATTTAGCCGTGAAGAGAGCATCAAAACTAAAAAGAATATTATTTTAAGTTTTATCAATTTCATTACCGACCTTTTCTTAACTCTGTTGAACTCACATCCATAAATGAATGCTCATTAAGAAATATTATTTCTAGATCCTTTTTCATGGACTTTATTTGCTCAACTACTTCTTTTCCATTCGTTGTGTTTTGAGTGAACCTGGGTACAACATATAGTTTCCTCATGGTCTTTAAAAGCACATCCACACTTTTCCAACGTGGAAAACTAAAAAAACTATCAAGTCCCATCAAAAACTCTTTGTTTGGTGAATCCACGTATGGAAACCAATTAACAGTAGGATTCCCCTCCTCCATGCCAAAGTAACCTGGATACACGCTAAAACTACTTTTTTCAAAACGATGAGCAAGCTCTCTGTACTCTTGCCAATGACATCTTTTATCACTTTTACCATCTTGAATTTTCCATGGATTAGAATCAGGAACAATGACAATATTCTTATTGGGACATAAATCAAGGCATGCCTGATGCCCATCATGCCAAGGGTTAAAAGTACCGCTAAAAAAAACGACAGCAGCGCTCCAGTCCATATTTTTATTTGAATACGCATGGGGCAATTGCCGATCTACTACAATTTGTTGAGAGACGGGAAGTTCTCTCCAAAATAATCCCATTGCCTCACACAAGATGGCACCGTGATTAAACCCCAATTTTTCAACTTCATCCAAGTAGTACCATTCAGGTCGCTCTTCTCCTTCAAGCTCATGAAGCTCGCTCTCATCACTTTTGAGAATAAATAAATAATTATCAGTAATCTGAAACTCACGCGGGTCAAGATTATGCGAGCGAGAAGAAAGTTTATACTCATCAAACTTTCCGTCGAGTTCAAGAGATGTTTCCTTTAAGACTTTTCGCTTAATCGTCTCTAGCGAGGTCTCGTTTGATTTAATAAAACCACCAGGCAGGGTTAGCGCGCCATCATAGGGAGGAAACTTCCTTCTAACCAAAAGAACCTGTAGATCAGTTCCTGTACCTTTTAAAATAACGGCACGACATGAGGTGATCATTTGATCGTCAGCTACAGTTTTCACAAATTAACCTTGAAATTTGGAGATAATCATCGGTGCAATTGAAGGAAGAACATATTGGTCAATGGTTTCCCCTAGATAGGCAAGCTCTCTAATCAACGTACTACTAATTGTCGCGAAATGGGGCTTTGTAAACATGCAAACCGTTTCAATTGATTTATCAATCCCCCTGTTTCCAGCAGCTAGTTCAAGTTCCAATTGAAAATCAGTGGTATTTCGCAGCCCCCGAAGTAAAAACTTCGCTCCAACTTTTTGGGCGTACCGGATAATTGTCCCATGATGTGCTTCTACTGTGACATTATTTAGTTTGTAGTATCGAACGTATTTTTCCATCATTTCGACTTTTTCCATATCTGAAAAGACCGAATTTGATTTATTAGGGTTAACTGCCGCAACCCAATGAACTTCATCAAAGGATTCTGCAGCTCTAAACATAATATCTGCATGTCCCCAAGTTGGTGGGTTTCCGGTAATGGGGTAAACAATGATTTTCTTACTCATTTTATTCCTTTCTCTTTTCTAACAAAGACTTTTTAAGGTAGACTGCCGACTATATTTTATCCTACAGAGACGATTATGGTCAAAAGAAAGCGCATTGAAAGCTTTAACTTTCCGGAAGGGTTAATCTTTCAAAATAAATTTAAAATTGGTAAAAGACTAGGTGGTGGTTGGGAATCTGAAGTATATCGTGTTTACGAAATTATGACAGGAATTGAGCGTGCGGCAAAATTCTTTTTTCCCCATCGAAATGTGGCCAACAAGGCAGCAAAATATCATGCAAAAAAACTCCATAAGTTAAAAAGCTGTCCTATTTTGATCCAATACCTGACTGGAGGGTTCATCAATTACCAAGGTCAAAATATCACTTATTTGATCAGTGATTACGTCGAGGGAGAAGTCCTCGAGGACTTCCTAAGCCGCCAACCAGGAAAGAAAATTTCTCCCTTTCAGGCGCTGCATTTACTTCACGCGCTGGCAAAAGGAATGGAGGATGTTCATCGCCTGAAAGAATATCACGGCGATCTACATAGCGGAAATATCATCGTTCAACGACATGGGCTTGGCTTTGAATTAAAAGTACTTGATCTTTATCATTGGGGAACACCAAACACCGAAAATTATCAGCATGACATCACCATGATGATTAGAATTTTTTATGAAGCAATTGGTGGACAAAAAACTTACTCAAAAATGCCAAATGCCATAAAAGATATTGTTTGTGGCCTAAAAAATTCTCTTATTTTAAAAAAATATAAAAATGTTTTTAAGTTAAGAGCACACTTAGAAAACATGGAGTGGGACTCGTGAGTGGTGATTGGTTAACGGTTCTTTGTTGCAACCAAGAATTAGCTTCTCCAGCAAGTGAGAATATTCTTGGTGGAACTTGTAGTTATTTTTCTAAAAAAAATCCAACGTTAGAAAGAAATAATCAAGACTCCCTTGGTTTCATTGCCAATAAAAACCAAGCACTTCTTGTTGTGGCTGATGGCATTGGTGGACATAGAATGGGAGATGAGGCATCAAAAATAGCTGTTCAGACTATTCTAGAATTTTGCAAAAAAAACGACACCTTATCAATTGCGGCCGTCTATGAAGCCATTTTGCAGGCAAATAAAAAAGTTCGCGCGTTAAATGTTGGCGCAGGAACAACTATTTGCACAGGTTTAATAATGGATAACACCCTTGCTTTTATCTCTACCGGAGATTCTTTAGGAGTTCACTTTAGTGGACAAGGTAACACCAAGACTCAAACAATTGATCAATCAAGTGCAGGTTTAGCAAAGCTATCTCATCTCTTCAGTGATGAAGAGATTGAAAACAAAGACGGTGGCAATCAATTAATATATGCGATTGGCGATGAACATTTGCAGCTCTCCATCACAGGCCCGATGGAAATAAACCAACGAGATCATATTCTTCTATCAAGTGATGGATTAACGGCCAATTTATCTGAGAGTGAGATTACTCAGTTTATTACAACAGGGCCAGTCAACAACAGAGTAGGTCAGCTAATTGATCTATCGGCAAAAAAAATGCAGGAAGACCACGGGCACCCTGATGACCTCTCCATTATTTTACTCGCGATGGGAAGATCTGATTCTACAGAAGATCTTGCAATAAAAGAGAAAGAGGCTTAATCACATGGTAACCCATTTGCTTTAGTATCGTGATGTTGTGAAACTCATGTTCTTTTGCATCCTCTACCGTCTCAAAATTGATACTATTTTTAGTTCTTAATTTAATATTATTTTCAATTGCTTTTGCCAGTGGAACATTATCATGACAAGCAACGACTAGCTCCATACTAAATGTTGCTGACCTTGGATCAAAGTTGTATGAACCGATAACAGATAAATGATCATCGATACTCATCGTTTTCGAGTGAGTTCCCCATCTTGAATTGGCAACCTCAGAAGAGACGTAGTTTTCCTCACTTAATAGTTTTTTTCCACTGTAGACTGATGGCTTTAGTCCTTTTTGAATCCACCCTTCTAGATAGTGATTGAAAACCGCCGCAACTGGTAGAGCGTCAGACGAGTACATTCCATTTGTTAACAATGTGATGTTTAAACCTTCATCCAATTTTCCTTCAATAATATCGATCAGCTCATTATTTAAAATAAAGTATGGGCTATCTATATTAATCTTCGTTTTCGCATTAGTAAGAAATTTATTAACTGCATGGCGAGTGATTCTTTTTTCGTCATTAGATGGGCCTATCAAAGGACGATCACTTGCGAACTCAATATGGCGACAACTTCCCTGGAATTCAGAGCGTAGTGATTTTTTTCCGATCTCCAGTAACTTTGACACTTTTTCATTTTCTTCGCGATCAAATTTTAAAAACTCTCGACCTAAATGCTTTGCTTCTTTCCACCTTCTTCTTTTGGACCTTACCTCTTGAATAAGTCTTGCCTTTTGCGATTCTCCGCTTCGAAGAAAGATGAGTTGATTTAAGCTTGGCATCTTTGGACGAATTTTTACGACACTATGTTTTGCACTAAAAAATTCATCAAAAGATTTTCTAATCAGCTTTGAGCTAGGCCCTTTGAAAACCGCATCTCGATCAACAAAATTATAACGCTCACTTAAGTCAAAATAATCATCACCAATATTTCGGCCACCAACAATGTATTGTTCATCATCAATCATAAAGAGCTTGCGATGATTTCGGTATTGCGTTTTGACAGCATTGATCAAAGGCAGAGGACTGTAATATTTAATTTCAATACCTCGCCTGAGTAATTCAGCACTATGGTGCGGGGTTAATTGATCCCCTACCATGAAGTTATCAACGAGAAGTTGAACTTTTACACCCTCTTTCGCTTTTTTTATTAACTCGTTTGCCATGATCTTTCCGACCAAATCATGGTTAAAAATAAAGTACTCCATAACAATTGATTTTTTTGCTGCTCTTATTAGTTCAATCCGTTTATAAAAACTCGAGCTTCCTTTATTTAATAATTGCACTTGATGAGACTCAAGACTCTCAAACGCAAATGGAGCTTGTGATGAAATTTCAGATGCCATTAACTTTGGAGAAAGTAGTTCCAAAACGGCGACACAACATAATAGGGATTTTTTGGTCAATATTTTCATGCAGATCTTTTAGCATGAAAAAGGCCATACGATCCAACTCCTTGACGCACCGTGAAAATTTTATGATAAAACAAGAGAGTAAGCTATTGTTTTTACGTGCTACTTACCATAGATCCTATTTATTTCAGTCAGAACCATTAGGGTTAATCCCCAAATTTTCGCCCCACAAGGTAACTCTAGGCAAGGAAGCTTATATGTTTGACCGGTAAAAACGTGAAAATCACTCTCTATTAAATTAAAATTTTCAACGACGTTTTTAATCGGGAGTCTAATTATTGATTCAACCTCATCGCTGTCTAGGTTAAACTGCTCAGGATGGTTAATTCGAAATAAATATGGCCAAAGCTCCAGCTTATAACCTTTAAAGTCCTTTTCGGGCAAAAGCGGAGTAAGTGACTTTTCAAAATGCTCCCTATCAAGGCAAACACCAATTTCCTCTCTCGTTTCTCTAATTGCTGTTTGAAAAGGATTTCCCTGGTCACTTTGCTCAAGTCTTCCACCTGGAAATCCTATATGCCCTGACCACGGATCTCCTTGTCTTTTTGCCCGTCTAATTAAAAGAAGTTCATCTCTACTTGTCCATATCACAGAAACTGCTGCACACATTACCTTATCATCTAAAAAGTAGTGGTATCGATGTGAATCAACCATGATTTTTAATCCTTTCAACTATTTTTAATGAAAAATAGGATAATATAAGACCTGTGAAAATATCAATGATGTGATGTTGATGAACTAAAACGATAGACACACAGATCAGAGCGAGCCAGCATCCATAAAAAATTTTCATTCCATAAGACCTCGAATGCTTGGCCATTGGTAATAAAAAAATAGCACTCATTGCCACATGAAATGAAGGCATTAAAGTTGTTGGGTTATCTTGCGTCCATAGAAAAGAATAAAAGAGTTTAAAGTTTTCAACTTCATTCAAGTCTCGCTGATAAGCACATGACGTCGGATAGACTAAAAAAATCATGCAACCAATAAACCCAGAAACGATTAATGCTTTCGCTATTTTTAAATGCCCTTGATAATTTAATCCAAAAAAGACAGGCAAAAAAGATAAGTAGGCTGAAAAATAAATGAGAATAAACCAATCAACGAGTGGGATTTCTAATTCCCAAGGCCAATACAAAAAATTTTGGGATTGATAATAAAAACTATACCAATTCACAGAAAGATACAGCGAGCTATATATAACAGTCGTAACAGCTAGTAATATAAAACTTTTTGAACTTGGTCTTCTCAACTGGTTCTAAGCAGACTCTCTAAGTGATTGTCCTCGATAAGGCTCACCTAAAACATTTGTCACTTCTTCCGGAAACTGATCCAAGATAAAGCTCATCACATCTTTAATTGAAATAATTCCTATTGGCTTTCGATTTTCATCGACAACAGGAACATGTCTATAACCACCAACATGCATATTATTCATCACATAGGTAATTTCATCACCCTCCATTAAAGCAAGAGGATCTTCTGTCATGAAATCATCGACTGGCTGCCTCGCCAAATCAATTCCAAGGCCAGCAACTTTCATCAACACATCTCTCTCTGTGATGATCCCGCAAAGCTCGCCCTCATCTGTGATTAGCACACTACCAAAGCCATGTTTTTGCATCAGTAGAATTGTTTCACCAATCGGAGTTCCTCGCTCAACAGTCACCGGCGGAGGTGGATTTAGCTCTGATATTGGGAGCTCAAAAGTTTTGGTACTCAACGTCTTGCGTTTCTCTCCATCTTGTTCACCAGCTATTTGCAATTCTTCTTCAATAATGTCATCAGTCATTTGATATCTCCGTGTCGTAATCAAATTTATTCTGACAACTTATCGGAGCCACCTGTGAAAAATGTTAGACCAATAAATAGTATTTACAACTCTGCTCTTAAATCCATCCAAATATCATAATATTTCCATGCTGGTGGAATATAATTAGATTTGGAGTGGTGATCTGGTAATAAAATTAGTTTACCAGTTGAGATTAAAATATCGCGAACGCCTTTATGTTGGTCTAGCTTCGCCTTCATCATTTTTTTGATCAATTGATAATGATCACCTTTCTTTTTTGTTCGATAAACCAGCTTTTTTCCAGCATAGGTAACAAAATTCACATCATGTTTTTTCATTAGAGCGCTTGCTAAACTGCCTGCTTTCTTTGCCTCAAAACCAACCATTTGCTCAACATCTTCCCTTGTATAAGGAAGCTTATCATCTCCGTAACGTTTATCAGTCTCTCCCTCAGGGTATTTCATTGACTGCCATGCGCCTTCAAGACTGGCATATTTTTTCCCCTCAAAAACGATTGGAGTGGGAGCAAAATTACTTAAAATGCCAAGCTCATTTCTTTTAGACAAGACAACGCTTCTGCCGATTGTTCCTTTGTCTGGAAGAATTTCCCAAGACGGAACAACTTGGCCAAAAGAAACCGATGATTTCCACCAATGACTAGGAAAATTAGTTGATGCAACAATTGGTCGAATAGAGAACAATAAAACTAAAATGAGTGCGATCTTATTTGCCATAATATGTGTCCTGAAATTTATTTTTAAAATTAAACTATAGGACCCTATTTTTCGTCAAAATTTTTCAAGGCCGAAAAGAATTTTATTTAATAGCCAACAACACCAAGTTCAAGATCATAATCAACTCCATAAGCATTCGCCAAACGGTAAGGAATACTGTAACGGCCAGGAATATGTGGGTTGTTTTCATTATAAGAATCACGCTCATCTTGAACCTGTCTTCTCCACTCTAATCGGTATACGTAATTTCTTTCGACCTCATCTTCCTGGCCATTGGATTTAATAAACGCATCAAATCTCTTGAGGTAATTTTTATCTGCAATAGAGACGAGAGGTGGAAGTGTTTCCACTAAGTAATTCTCTTTTTCATTGTGAACATTACGACTTTGGGTCGTTAGTAGAATATGAAGAACTTTTTGAATATCTGATGGGCGCTCAAGGTCCAAAGAAGAAGACTCTTTAAAAGCAAGTAACTCAGAATTGTCCTCTTTGTTCGTGACTACAAAAGCCTTTGGCTGATCAAAAACAGTCAGTTTTTTTGCTGTAACCTTTTGGAACTCTGAACGAGTCAGGTAATTTGAAACATCCTCATACTCTCCAGCTAAGTTACTGCTGTTCTCATCTAATTCATATTGAACAGGAACCCAATCCTGTCTTGAGCTAGGAACACCTAAAAGATTTAAGAGGTCAATGTTTCCATATATGACATCTCCATTACTGACAACAAGAGAAATTTCATTTTCAGTAGCTTCGACAATGTTTGTGTATGGATTTTCATTTTTAATTTCAATAGCAATAAAACTTGCCATCCCGTCTGCTTTAACCGAACCGACTCCATGGCGGCCATCATTTTCACTTTTCTCAAACTTCCTAATCATCCTCGCTGGATTCTCTGACATCATTTTAAAAAGGACTTCATCCGTTAGGACGTCATCAATTTTAAATTTTAAAGCATAACGTTTAGCAATTTTGACCTCCTCTAAGACAGATTTACTGCCTGTCGGTGTCCAGTCAGAACCTAATGCAACATTAATCCCAAGTTTGATGGCTTCCTCAATTAAAACCGTTTCTCCATATAAAAGAAGGTTCGAAAATGGAGACCAAACGATTCCTACGTCCTGTTTTTTCAAAAACTTCAGGTCACTCTTGTTGAGGCCAACAGCATGAACAAGGCTCATTCCGGGGACGATCAAATCAAGGGTCTTTGCAATCTCGAATTCAACTTTATTATATGGGTCATTTCTTCTCCCCTCTGACAAGTGCGCAATGATCCCACTGCTATTTGGGTTTTGAAGAAGTAAAATTTTATTCACAATGCTGCCATGATAATCAGTGAAATAGAGATCAAAATCATCTCCTCTATTTCCTAGGCAATTTTTTGTTAAGTTGTTTTTATCGGATAAATACTTAATGGCCGATTTGGTAAATAGGTAAGGTGTATTTAAGCGAGTTTTTGCAACCTCTAGAGAATGAAACTTTGAAAAAGTTGGCGATTTTTGATAAATATCTAGGCGTTTAAGGTAGTCAAGTTGATCATTATCATTTTCTTGCTTGCTTAAAACCTTAATCTCGTTAATTGCAGAAGAACAAGTTTTTTCGAGCGACAATTCAAGAGCATCATGAAAGGTTTTGCCCTCAGTCTTTAGAGGCCTGATAACTTTATAAATATAAGTCATGTCTTCTGGTTGAAATAAATCCGTTGGTGCTTGAACATTAGTTTCTTTAGGAACAAACTCTCCTGCTGCGTTGGTTTTATCATTATAGAAACCATCACCTCCCTCGACATGAGAGATAGAAAAGTCGTTAGTGCAATATCTTGGCCCTTGCATTAAAGTCGTTCCAAGGACTGCTGCTTGAAGCTCTGCCCATCGAAAAGCAGCACAAACTTCAACCTTACCATTTCCTGACCATGGGTTCATATTTCCCCCAAGCGAATGGGAGTAGACAGACCATCCTCTCCACTCATGCCGGTTACCAAACTGGCCATGAGCATGTTCCCACAACGGTAGCAAACTTTGCTTTGGGTGATTATGAAGATCAATCAAACCAGGATAAATTCCCGCGTAATGACCACTAACTTTTAAATGAATTGCGTCTTTATAAGAAGTAATTTCATCAACTGAAACTTCCGTTACCTTTTTGATTAAATCATTTTCAACAATTATCGCAGATAAATAAAATTTAGTTTTGGTTTTTCCGATGTACTCACCAGGTACTCTTGCAATAAAAATAGTCTCTTTACCAAAAGAGCTTAAACTGCAAATAAGGCTCAATAATACTACAAATACTTTCATTAGAAATTCCATAAGCTGTTAAAATCGCGTCTCGCGGATCCTAGTAAAGAAAGTATTGAATTAAAAGAAACTAATTTAATTTATGAAAGAATTTCCGACAAAGGCACAGAGAACAATATTACCCAATACTCCATAATTTATTGAATTTAAGTAAAATATCAATGCAATGCAAATTAAATTGGGCAATTTGCAAAATACTTCATCTTTTACCACTACAAAAGCAAAGGGTAACACATTGAAAATAGGCAAACTAAAGAGGTTTTTAAAATCAACTAGAGAGTATTCAATAAAATATCTAAGCAGGAAGAAAATATGAAAAAAATAAAATTATCTACTTCGCGACTATCTCCCCTATTTGGCTCATTGTTGATGCTCATTGTTTCTCTATCACCAACAATTACCAAAGCTGAGAACCTCACAAGTGGCACCGTCATTAAGACAAGAGGCCGAGTAATCGCAAGTATAGATGGTAAAGAAATAGAAATAAAAAAAGGCGACAAAATACCCGCAAAAACATTTCTTGAATCAAAAGAGAAAAGCTTCGCGATCATTTTATTTGAGGACAAAACAAAATTAACGCTCGGCCCGAAAAGTAAAATTCAAGTTGTTAATCCCTCAACAGATAAAGACCCCGGCATCATTAACCTATTACAAGGACAAATAAGAAATAAAATCACCAAACCAGGAGTGATGAATAAATACTTTGTTAATTCTAAAGCAGCCGCTATCGGCGTTCGTGGAACTGAATTCATTGCCATATATAATCCAAAAACAAATTCTTTAACGAGTGGTGGCTTTAGTGGAGTTGTCGCCATTGGGCCATCAATTGAAGGAAGCCTTACTGTCAAATCAGCGAACAACACGATTAAAGATGGTGGGAAAAACATGTATTTTTTAAAAGCTAAGCATTTCAGTTCAGTTCAAAAGACAAAAGATGGTATAAAAATTTCGGCTCCAAGAAAATTAAGTCCGGTTCAATACGCTCAATTAAAAAATAATGAAGAACCTATTTTCAATACAAGTGCCATTGTTGCTAGAGTCCCTCAGAAAAAGCGAACAACATCACTACCTAACGTCTCGGAAAAAGTACAAAATGTCTCCATTTCACTAAACAATGAAATAAACTCTACACCCGACACTAGGGTAGAAAAAGAATCAGCAAAACAAATGCCGGCCGGAAGTTTTGTCGATTTAAACTCTGGTGCAATTATTCCCCCTCCTCCAGGAAGTGAATATGACCCTAACTCAGGCACATATATCATCGACAGCGCTTTTGGTAGCGTAAGCGCTGATGGCAGTTATGTTCCTCCTGAAGGTTTGGCCATAAATGATGAAGGAAAATTTGTACCCACATCAGAAGCAGATACCGAAAAAAGTAGCGCAAAACACCTTGAAACTCTTAATAAACTCGTCGATAGCGCAAGGAATTCTGAAACAATTATGCTCAACCCTACTTCAAAAGCAATCTTCTCCTTAAACAATAGTCTATCAGAAGGAATAAATGGCGAAGATCAAGAATCATCAAAGCAAGCATCAAAGGCATCAGAAGAGGCCCAAAGTCTTCTGGATCAAGAAGCAGATTTCACCAGTGAAGCTTCTCTACCTTCAATTTCAATGGACACAAGCTGTCCCGGAAATATTTGTGATAAATTTGATACGGTTGCGCCAACAAGCGATGAGGCTAGCCAAAAAACACTCGTTCAATTTATCATTCGAGTGAACAAAGACTAATTATTTTTAACAAGGATATCTGTTGATGAAAAGGAATTCATCTTACTTTAAAAATATCTGCTATTTCTCAACAATTGCAGTATTATCGTCCGTCAGTTTATCAGCGGAACCCCCGGCATCAAAACTAAAAAATAAGCGAGAAAAAAATTGGAATAATTATATCAAAAAGGGAACTTATAGCCTTTTCATCGATAGTGAAAATGGACTATCTCACCTCCCCTACGGTGAGCGGCAAAACATCCTAAAAAAGCGTAATTTGCGTTGGGACAACCTACTAAAACTATATAAAGACGCTGATTATTTAGCAGTGACAAAGATGGCGCCAACATTTTACGAATGGAAAACACATCGAGCAGCTGCTGCTTACATCTCTGGTTTATCATATTCAAAATTTAATGAATTAAAAAAATCGCTTAAAGACTTAAACAGATCAATTAAATATAATTTTAAAAATCCTCAAGTGTATTTTGAAAAAGGAAAGGTACTCCTTTCTCTAGATTTTTTAGATGATAGTTATCAGGCATTTGAAGAATCAATAAAAAGAAATAATCAACAAATTTTAAGTAGATATTATTTAGGTTGGATAAAAGAGTTGCAAAAAGATTATAAACAGGCACTAAAACATTATGATGACCTTCTCAAAGATCAAATAATGGATTCTGAAACAACTCAGTCGGTTCAAATAAGAAGGGCCGAAATATACGACCAACTAACAAAAGATTCAAAAATAGATACAAGAGTTCGTAATAAGATTCTCAATCAAAAGGTGGTCCTCCCGGCAAAAGAAGCTATTAGCCTTGATCCAGCAACGACGAACGCAAAAAGATTAAGGGAATTCCTCCAAAAACTAGAGCAAAAATTTGGTTTACCAAGCTTAATACCATTTAAAATTGGATCAATTGGAAACTACCTAAGACTGAATCAATATCTCTCTTACAATACTAATGTAACGAGTTTACCTGAAGAAATTTCTGAATTTAGAGATTCTTGGTTAACGAACACCATCTTTGTTTACAAACACTTTTTTTCAAGTTTAAAAGGAATAACTCACACTCCGGAAATAAGAGTGAACTATACGACACATTTTGAAAAAAACATACCGGGGATTATTGCGGAGGATATGTATGTTATTGGGCCCAGCTTCAGGAACTCAATAAAGCACAATTTGTGGGGACGTCCTTCAAATTTTATTTTTGATATAGAAACGTCTTATACAGGAAAAGATGTCAACCAAGACCGATCAAATGAATTTTTCAGTCGCTCTTTAAAACTTAATATTGGAGAGAGTTTTCAATTTTTGAAATTTGGAAGCACCAGTATAAAGTTCAGACAAGATTCTAGAAGCTACTTTGACTCATCTTTGGACTCAAAAACATCAACATTTTTCGTCAATCAAATTATTGGTTTACAAAATAATCGCACAATATCACTTATTGGAAATGCTGATTTTACAACAACTGAAACGAAAGTTAATAGCACTAATACTTACATGCTTAGAGCAGACTATCTTCACCCAAAGTTAATTGGAAGCTGGGAATTACAGACAGCGCTAACATTTCTTGGTACTGATACAAAAGAGCAAAGTGACATTCGTGGCTTCGAGACAAATATTAGTTATGAGATGGAGTGGCGAAGAAAGTTCATGAAAGAATTTGAATTCGCAATGAATTATAATTATTCAAAAAACAACTCAAAAGATGAAGCGAATTTTTCTTATGACAAGCATATCGTGTCTTTTGAATTACAGTACATTCCTAGGTTCTAAGCCTCTCTATTACTTTAATTTTTAGCCAGTTTTACATTA
>Ga0181566_10002231_pt1 | contig 16011 bp, 17 predicted proteins | sample 101ome_15_FD_133762 | JGI IMG/M metagenome (GOLD analysis project Ga0181566, IMG submission 133762) | Coastal salt marsh microbial communities from the Groves Creek Marsh, Skidaway Island, Georgia - 101402AT metaG (megahit assembly) | ecosystem: Environmental > Aquatic > Marine > Intertidal...
ACGCTGATACGCCGAGTCGCGTGAAATACCGCAAGTTGATGTAACAGACGCATCCACACACAGGCAGGGGGCTACGATTCACCCAATAACGCCAGTGGACAGCATGGTAGACGCCACCTGATGAGTACACCCCGTATGAGCCGGCCTCTCTCTGAACGCCCATCGACGATCAGGTAAAATAATGACTCAGCGCGGTCACAAAGCCGCCAGCAGCGCCTCTTCTAGGCGGGTGACGCCAAGGACCTCGAGCCCTCGAATCGGCTGTTTAGGCACGTTCGCTCTGGGCACAATGGCCCGTTTAAACCCATGCTTAGCAGCTTCGCTAAGGCGCTCCTGACCGGAGGGCACAGGCCTGATTTCGCCTGACAAGCCCACCTCACCAAAGACCACCATATCCCTTCCTAAAATCCGATTCCTCAGGCTCGATACAATGGCAATGAGTAGTGCCAGATCGGCGCTGGTTTCCAATACACGCACACCGCCAACCACATTGGCAAAGACATCTTGATCGCCCACATGGATACCACCATGACGGTGCAAAACGGCCAGCAACATAGACAAGCGATTTTGCTCAAAACCCACCGCTACTCGCCGCGGATTGCCCATAGAGCTGTCATCAACGAGCGCCTGAATCTCTACCAGTAAAGGCCGAGTGCCCTCCCACACCACCATCACAGTTGTGCCAGGAGCCGGCTCTTCGGCTCGATCGAGGAAAATAGCCGAAGGATTTTTTACTTCGCGCAGTCCCGTGTCGGTCATGGCGAAAATACCTAACTCATTGACGGCGCCAAAGCGATTTTTGTTGCCGCGCAATGTACGAAAACGTGAATCCTGCTCACCCTCAAGCAGGATGGAACAGTCAATCATATGCTCAAGCACTTTCGGACCAGCGAGGCTCCCCTCCTTGGTGACGTGTCCTACTAAAATAAGCACCACACCTGTTTGCTTGGCAAACCGGGTGAGTTGAGCCGCACATTCTCGCACCTGAGAAACACTACCAGGAGCAGAAGCAATGGCCTCCGAATGAACAACTTGAATTGAGTCCACCACCATGATTTTCGGCGCATGCTGCTCGGCCGCCGCAACAATCGCGTCGACGTCCGTCTCAGCCATCACTTTCAGCGCATCTGTTGGTAACGCTAAACGATCGGCGCGCATAGCGATTTGCTGTGGGCTCTCCTCACCAGTTATATACAGCGCCGGGTATTGGGTGGCGAGTGTGCACAGGGTTTGCAAAAGCAGCGTGCTTTTGCCCGCCCCAGGATGTCCGCCAATCAAAATGGCGGAGCCGGGCACGAAACCACCACCGAGCACCCGGTCAAGCTCTTGCAGGCCGCTACCAAAACGCGGCAGCTCAACCAAATCAATGTCTTTCAAAAGTTTGACTTCGGCGGACGTACCGGCGTAGCCAGTACGGATCGCACGCTTCGCCGAGGACGGCGCTGCGCTACTCAGCCGAATTTCAGTAATGGTGTTCCACGCACTGCATTCGCCGCATTGCCCCTGCCATTTTCGGTAGTCGGCACCGCAGTCATTACATACAAATGCTGTTTTGGCCTTAGCCATACGTGCTCCTCAGATACCTGAAAATGGCTGTCATACCTTCGTTGAATAAGCGCAAAATGACACCCGTCACTACAATCACTGATCGATCACCGGTATGCTATCAAACCGCAGCGACAATCCCACCGTTTCCATGTCATCAAACTCTCTCATTCCAGACCGACAACTTACCTTTTCGCCCGACCTGGCTGCGACAATTGGACTCGAATGCGCGATTTTACTGCAGGGCATAGGTCCACAACTGCCGCGCAACAGCGCTCAGTGGCAAATGTTATCTATGGCTGATCTTGAGCAGCTTTTCCCATTTTGGCATCGAGACGAACTTCAACGACTGTTATTACGCCTACAGGAACTGGGTGTTATAGCGGTAAAGTTGGACGCCAATACGTCGGCCGTGCACGTGGCAATGGCGGGACAGGCCCTTGGTGAGCCCGCACGTAGTTCCGATCCCCATTTAGATGATCACTGGCTGCCGTCCGAGCCCACTCTCGAGTTACTCGCATTGAATCATGGCATTGACCGTCGGTTTGCGCTTTCGCAATTGATGTCTTTTGACAAGGGCAAAGTCGATCACTCGCGTGAAAGCCGTTTTCGACAACACGTTTTATCGGCTTGGCGACGTCATCAACAGCAACACGTCGCTTTTGAAGTACCTACGCCGCCTGCCTTTGACCACAATTGGCAACCGAGTATGGACGCGCTAGAGATCATGACTCGAGGTGGTATTGATGCTGAATTCATTGATACTTTACGTCCTGAGTTCATTCTGTACTGGCAAGAAAAGGGCGGTCCGCCGCGTGACGTAAATAGCCGTTTTATTAGCTTTGTACGCCAGCGTTGGACACGTTTTGAGGGCGGTCTGCGCCATAGCACCGAGCCCACCCGCATTCCCAAGGGGTGGCAACCGGGCATTGAGGTGTTCGATATTCTTGCCATGGCAGGCATAAGCGCCGACTATGCCCGCCAACGATTACCTGAATTTGTCCTGTACTGGACTGACAGCAATGAAATGCATACGTCTTGGAACAGTAAGTTTTTACAGCACGTGAAACACCAATGGCGCTGGGAGCAACAGCGTGGAGGGCAGCGCAGTGAACAAGGAAGTGACCAAACTAGCGGAACAACTCGTACAGGAACAACTCGTACAAGAGACCGCAGCCTCGCCGACGACCTCAGCGACACCAGCTGGGCGGACTAACCCCTCGAACGTGGCACCAGCTGATCAGGACGGAGCACTTTCTGAGCCGCTTCGCGAGCAACTTGTCGACGCACTCAACCAGGTATTTGCGCTCTTCAGGCTGAATTATCACAACCAGTTTTACGCCGCTTATCCCGATAACAGTCAGCTTAATCAAATTAAGCGACTGTGGCTGGAGTCACTGAGTCAATTTTCGCCTGAGACCATTCTACTTGCAGCGAAGCATGCTATTGAGCATAGCGAGTACTTACCCACTCTCAATAAAATGCGCGTGAGTTGCCAGCAAGTATTAACGTATCAAGGCCTACCTAACAGCCATGAGGCCTTCATAGAGGCCTGTGAAAAACCATCACCCAAGCGTCAGCAGACCTGGAGTCATCCGGCTGTGTATTTTGCGGGACGCGACAGTGACTGGTTTTTTCTGGCGAACAACAGTGAGAGCAAAACTTGGCCCATCTTTCAGCAACACTACGAGCGTTATGTGCATGCTGTGCTACGAGGAGAGACCTTGACACTACCATCGCAACCCGAGTTACCACCCAAACATACCAAGACCTTGAGTCCAAAAGAGCAGTTGGCGGCACTGAAGGCGCTACGGGAAGAGACCGGCTTGTAATCAAACTGTTCAATAGTCGTCGTAACGGCCCTGTGACAGGTTCTCGAAACGGGTAAATTCACCCTGGAATGCAAGGCGACAGGTACCAATGGGTCCGTTTCGCTGTTTGCCGATAATAATTTCAGCGACGCCTTTGTCCTGCGAATCCTCGTGATACACCTCATCGCGATAAATGAACATGATAACGTCGGCATCTTGCTCAATGGCACCACTCTCGCGTAAATCAGAATTCACCGGACGCTTATTGGGTCGCTGCTCAAGGGAGCGGTTTAACTGTGATAATGCAACCATTGGGCAGCGAAATTCTTTGGCGATTGCTTTCAAACTCCGAGAAATTTCTGAGATTTCAGCGGTTCTGCCCTCGCTGGCACCCGCAACACGCATAAGTTGTAGATAATCCACCATCACCATACCTAGCTCGCCGTGTTCGCGGGCCACCCGTCTAGCCCGAGAACGCAGCTCAGTAGGGGTGAGAGCGGGCGTATCATCAATAAACACCCTCGCTTCTTTCAGGGTATTCATTGCCTTGGAGAGTTTGGGCCAGTCGTCCTGCTCTAACTTGCCGTTTCTCACGCGACTTTGATCTATTCGGCCGAGCGACGACAACATACGAATAACCAGCTGTTCGGCTGGCATTTCCATAGAAAAAACGAGGATCGGCTTGTCTGACTTGCCGGCGGCATTCTCTACCAGATTCATGGCAAAGGACGTTTTACCCATGGACGGCCGGCCGGCAACGATGACGAGGTCCGAGGGCTGTAACCCCGATGTCATTTTATCAAGGTCGATAAAGCCGGTGGTCAGACCCGTAATATCGCCACCCGAGTTAAATAATTCTTCAATGCGCTCCAGAGCGCCCGATAACAGCGGTTCCATAGCCCGCGGCCCGCCTGATTTAGGACCCTCTTCGGCAATCTGCATAATTCGGCGCTCAGCCTCATCAAGCAGTTCCTCAGCGCTGCGGCCGTCGGGGTTATAGCCGGTGTCGGCTATGTCTTGTGCCGCTACAATCAGTTGCCGCAACACCGCACGTTCATGCACTGCTGTAGCGTAGGCGCGAATATTGGCAGCCGTTGGGGTTTGCTCAGCAAGCTCGGCAAGATACGTGTGGCCACCGGCAGCGTCGAGTTCGCCCGTGGCCAGCAACCGATCGGCAACTGTAATAACATCGACCGGTTCACCTCGATCGACGAGTAGAGCTATCTGGCGGAAAATTGCGCGGTGTTCGGGGCGATAAAAATCGCCGGCTGTAACAATTTCGGCAATGACGTCCCAGCTATCGGCCGACAACAACAAGCCGCCAATCACAGAGCGTTCCGCCTCAATCGAGTGAGGCTTCATTTTGATGCGGGCAATATCCGCATCGAGAGGTTGGTAGGATTCAGCGCTGGCGCTGTAATCGCTCATTGGCCTAGCCTCTGGTTAGCTGAAAAACGACAGGATAACCGAGGACGTGCTTTGACGGGAGTAGAGATTACCCCCGTCCTGTGCACAAGTGTTCTAACGCGATTACTCGGCAACAACCGCAATGGCAACGTTGGCAGAAACGTCCCCATGGAGCTGCACCATGATCTCGTATTCACCCAACTCGCGAATCACACCTTCGGGTAAGCGCACTTCGGCTTTGTCGACTTCAACACCAGCCGCTGTAACAGCATCGGCAATATCACGAGTGCCTACACTGCCGAACAACTTACCTTCGTCCCCAGCGGTCGCGCCAATCTGCACTTGCTCGAGTGCCTCTAGCGCTGCTGCACGCTTCTGAGCTGCCTCAAGGGCAGAGGCCGCAGCGGCCTCTAGTTCGGCACGACGTGCTTCAAACTTAGCCACGTTTTCCGCAGTCGCTGGTACTGCTTTGCCTTGGGGAACCAAGAAGTTACGACCGTAACCTGGCTTAACGGTAACCTTGTCGCCCAAACTACCCAAGCTACCCACATTTTCGAGAAGAATAACTTCCATTGCTCTTTCCTCTTTGGCCGGATACCCCGACTCGACAAATGACCTTATATCTGGAGTCACGCTCCACCCGCGCCACGTTGCTGCCAACGGGAGCGGAAATCGATGAATGCGTCGGCAACTACAATAGCTAACAACGCCACTTTGACTGGATCTATTACCAGCCACAGCACATAAAATGCCGTTAGCCACCCGCTGCCCTGGCCAGTTCTACTGGCCCGCGCATGGGCCAAGGCAAAACCGCAAAACATAAGCGGGATGGCCGATACTGCCGCCCAACCATTCAGGCTTGGCAGCGCAAACCACACTGTCAGGGTCACCACCGTCAAACCCAGAGTCCACTGCGTAGGTAGTCTCAACGCGTGAAATTCACGCCTGAAGCCCCCTGGGTTGTAGAGCAGTGCCTGCCAATAACGAGCCAATAGCAAGCTCAACACACAAATACCGCTGTTACCGGCCGCCAGCATGCCCGCAATCTGACCCGCATTGGGTCTACTGAGCACCACAACTGCACCGCTCTCGGCGCTAAAACCACCCTCTAACTGGGTCAAAACAGCGTCGAATACCTCGGCTAACTGCTGAAGAAAGTCGCCGCTCAACCAAAGCATTGCAAGTCCGCTTGCATAGCCAACCACCACCGTAGTTGTCACGGCCAGCGCGAGGCTTACAGAAAAGCGCAGCACCGTAGCCAACAGTAGTGTCCCAAGTAGCAGCAAAACACTGCCAGCGTCGCCACTAAAGTACGCAGTGAACCCGGCCGGCAACAATGCCCAAAGGGTTAACCAGGCGCCGTTACTTAAGCCTTTGCGCAACGTAACAAGAGCAACAGCCGCCGCGCTTATCCAGCCAAAAAGCAGCGATCCGGCACCCAGTGCTGCGACCGCTAGCGCTTGCCAGCGACCACGCACAATAAATTCTGCGAGGCCGCGCATTACAAAACCTTACTGATGAGAATCCGTGTAGGGCAGCAACGCTAGGTAGCGGGCGCGTTTAATCGCCGTAGCCAACTGTCGCTGGTACTTCGCTTTTGTGCCAGTAATACGGCTTGGAACAATTTTGCCGGTTTCGGTTATGTACTGCTTGAGGGTATCGAGATCCTTATAATCGATCTCTGAAACGCCCTCTGCGGTGAACCGACAAAACTTACGTCGACGGAAAAAACGTGACATAACTTAATCCTCGCTATCGTCGCCAGCGTCATCATCGCTGGCTTCATCTATATCATCGGCCGGTTCGTCATCATTGCGCGCTTCTGCGGCCTGACGCTCTTGGTGGCGTGACTTGCGCTCTCGATCTTCTTTCTCGGCCTTCATGATCAGCGACTCTTCCGACACTGCTTCGTCACGACGGATAACCAAGTTACGAATAACAGCATCGTTATAGCGGAACGTGGTCGTCAGCTCTTCCATCGCTTCATTGGAGGCCTCAACGTTCATCATGATGTAGTGAGCCTTGTGCACTTTGTTAATGTGGTAGGCCAACTGGCGGCGCCCCCAATCCTCAAGACGATGCACTTGTCCGCCATCTTTGGTGATGACGTTGGTATAACGCTCAATCATTCCGGGGACTTGTTCGGACTGGTCAGGGTGGACCAAGAACACAACTTCGTAGTGTCGCACGAGCGAACTCCTTTCGGGTTAATGCCGCCCGACACAGCGGTGCGACAAGGAGGATGGCCCAAAAACGGACCGACTAATTTTTCAGAGGCGCGGAGCATACCTAGTGCCCCACAGCTTTGCAAATGTGAATAATAGGCGCTAGCGGGCCAATATTGCTCGCTGACGAACCACCTCAAACAGACAAACCCCTGTAGCTACGGACACATTGAGGCTAGAAACCACGCCAGCCATGGGTAGTTTAACTAGCAAATCACAATGCTCGGCCGTGAGCCGCCGTATTCCATCCCCCTCAGCCCCCATCACCAAGGCCAAACAACCCCTCAGATCGGCGTCGTAGATAAGCTGCTGGGCATCACCTGAGGTGCCCACAATCCAAGCGCCAGCCTGCTGCAATGCCGCCAGCGACCGTGCGAGGTTGGTGACCTGTACAACAGGCATGACCTCCGCTGCGCCACAGGCAACCTTGCTTACCACCGCATTGATCTCGGCACTACGATTCTTGGGTACAACCACAGCTTGTACACCGGCTGCATCAGCGCTGCGCAGACAGGCACCCAAATTGTGGGGGTCAGTCACGCCGTCGAGGACCAAAATGAGAGTGATGGCACCCGAAGCCACGCCCTCGCAGAGGGTTTTTTCGTCGAGCTGATCCGAGGCCTTTGCGTCCACTCTCATCCTGGCAGCGACCCCTTGATGTCGACCATCAATCTCCAAATCAAGTTGATAACGCTCCACCCGCTTCAGCACAACGCCTACCGCTTGGGCGACAGCTTCAATCTGCTGCGCCCGCTTGTCTCGGCGATTACTGGCCAGCCAAAGGCATTCGATATGCTCAGAGCGCGCTTTGAGGGCTGCCTCGACTGCGTGAAATCCATATACCCACTCGATCACGCTTTGCGCCCTCGCTTACCTTTGGTCTTACCGCTGGATTCCTTCCGGTTGCCGTTGCCTCGCTTACCTCGTCCCGTAAGTTTTTCTTTGGCTTGGGTGGACGTGGTGCGCTTGGAGGCGCCTTTTGGCTTCTTAATTGGTCGTTTTTCGCCGGGTGTGCGCTGAACAATCTCGTCCATTTCAAGGTCAATTTTACGCTCGTCTAGGTCGACGCGAGCTACTTTCACCACAACTGACCCGCCAAGCTGAAAAACGCGTCGTGTGTGTTCACCAATCAAACGTTGCTTGGCTTGATCAAAGTGGTAATAGTCGCCGGGCAGAGCGCTGATATGCACAAGACCTTCTATATAGAGACCCTCAAGCTCCACAAAAATACCAAAGCCGGTCACCGCAGCAATGATCCCGCTGTACACCTCGCCAACCTTGTCGCGCAAAAACTCGCATTTTAACCAAGCGTCAACCTCGCGGGTTGCATCGTCGGCACGGCGCTCCGTCATTGAGCATTGCTCACCGAGGATCGCTACATCGGCAACGGTGTACGGGTAGATACGCTGTTTCGGTAGGGCTTTTGCACCGGAAACCCGTCGTACTTGGTGACACTGTTTCCGCGAGCGAATGATGTGTCGAATAGCACGGTGAACTAGCAGGTCCGGATAACGACGAATGGGTGACGTAAAGTGAGCATAGGCGGCATAGTGAAGCCCAAAGTGACCTCCGTTATCCGGCTGGTACACCGCCTGACTCAGAGAGCGGAGCATCATAGTTTGAATAATTGAGGCATCTTCTCGCTCGGCAATGGCTGCCAGCAGTGACTGATAATCGGTGGGTGTAGGACTGTCGCCACCCGGCAAATCGAGGGCCAGCTCACCTAGGAAGGCGCGTAGATTTTCCAATCGAGCATTACTTGGACCCTCGTGTACTCTATAAAGCGACGGTACACCAGATTGCTCTAGAAACGCAGCAGTCGCCACGTTAGCCGCTAACATACACTCTTCTATTAGTTTGTGGGCATCATTTCGGTGTATGGGAGTGATGGACTCTATCTTACGCGCCTCGTTAAAAATGATACGGGTCTCGACGGTTTCAAAATCGATGGCACCCCGACGATCACGGGCACGCCGCAACGCTTTATAGACGCCATATAGGCGCATAATGTCCGGATAACGCTCAGGCGCCACGTCATCATGCCAACCCTGCGCAAGTACCTCGCCCACCTGCGTGTAGGTTAGTCGTGCTTGGGAGTGAATAATCGCCTCATAAAATACCGCATCAACAACCTGTCCTTTGGGATCAATGAGTAACTCTGCCACCATAGCGAGCCGATCGACATGGGGCTTTAAAGAGCACAAACCATTGGAGAGCACCTCGGGGAACATTGGCACTACGCGCTCGGGGAAATACACCGAGTTGCCGCGTCGGTTGGCTTCTTCATCGAGCGCCGATCCCACGCCCACATAATGGGAGACGTCGGCTATTGCCACCCACAATCGAAAGTTGTCGCCCTCTTGCTCACAGTACACAGCATCATCAAAATCCCGCGCATCCTCGCCGTCGATAGTCACAAAGGATAGATGCCGAAGATCCACGCGGTGTTGCTTATCGTCTTCTAGAGGCTCCTCACCCAGTGCACCCGCCTCCTCCAAGACTGCATCTGGCCATTCGAAAGGAATTTGATGAGCACGAATCGCTATATCAATTTCCAAACCCGGGTCTAAATGGTCACCTAGAATCTCAACAACCTCACCCTTGGCCCCAAGAACAGCGGTGGGATAGTCGGTAATGCGCACAGACACCATTTGCCCCGGTAGTGCGCCGGCTTTTTTGGTGGGAGGAATCAGGATATGCTGATTTATGCGCGTGTTGTACGGCATAAGAAAGCCGATACCGCTTTCTTCCATATACCGCCCGGGCAAGTCACTGACCGCACGATTCAAAACTTCGACAATCTTACCTTCACGTCGGCCACGGTTATCAACGCCTGTTATCGCGACCAATACTTCATCGCCATCAAACACACGCTGCATTTCCCGGCTATTGAGAAAAAAATCGTCACCGCCCTCAGCGGGGGAGGCGAATCCGTAACCCTCTCGGTGACCAATGACCTTGCATCGCTTGAGATCGAGTTTATCGGCTAACCCAATACGGCCGCGACGATCGACATGAATTTGGCCGTCTCTCTGCATGGCATTCAATCGCCGCCGCAATGCCTCAAGCTGATCCTCACGTGCCAAGTGCAAAATATCGGCCAACTGGGGTAGCTTAAGCAATGTGCCGGCGCCCTCGAGCACCTGCAAAATCGCCTCCCGGCTGGCTATGGGCTTTTCGTACTTACCCGCTTCTCTTTCGGCATGGGGATCAGTGGGCGGCGCCTTACGCCCGGGTGGCTGTTTGGGTATCACTTACTCTCCTGGGCCCCCATCAGGGGCACCTAATAATAATGTTATGGATGGGGAGCTGAGCTGCGCGTCTGCCGCCCTGTGTTAACCCAAATACAGAAAACACAACTCTCTTGTATTACTTAACGAAAGTCGTCAAGCTACCCAATCCATGAAGTAGACTCCAGCGTACTACTTTTAAGATCAAACTGTCATTCGCCCCGCGACGATTTATATTGCGGGCACAAATAGGGAAGGAGCTACAGCATCCGCCTTACAGCCTACACAAATTACTCACTGCGCACCTTGATGTATTGCGCCCTGCATACTGGGCAGATTGTACGCATTGAAGACATTGCTAACGCTTTTGGCATCTCCAAAGCGCACCTCCTTAAATCGGCCCGACAGATGGGGCAACTCGGCTACTTGAAGACCATGCGTGGTAGAAGCGGCGGTGTGCAATTAGGCATGGCCCCCGAACGCATTGTTATTGGTGAGGTTGTGCGGGCGCTGGAAGGCGCTAGCGAAGTTGTAGAGTGCTTTAACCCCGCTACTAACACCTGCCCGCTTATAGGTGAATGCCAATTAACCGGATTATTCCGACGCGGCCTTGAAGCATTTTTTAGCGAGTTAGATCACGTTACCTTGGCTGATGTAACCAGCAACCCTGAGACCCTTCGCGACCGACTACCGGTGCTTGAACTCGCCTGAGAGCAAGCGTTGACAAGTACAGCGCGCCGCTATAGTCTGCGCCGCCTCTGAACGATCAGAATTTCCCCCGGCCCAGGTGGTGAAATTGGTAGACACGCTAGCTTCAGGTGCTAGTGCTCGCAAGGGCGTGGAGGTTCAAGTCCTCTCCTGGGCACCAGTTTAAAAACTGAGCAAACTTGCTTGCGCATTTACGAAATCTTATTCAACGTCATCAATGCGTCTTTTGGGCTCGTTTATGTGCCTCAAGCAAGTCGTTGTAGTGCGAGGTAATCGCCGTTTCATCGTTACCGTGAGTGATGATGTAACGCCTATTTTCGGTCAATTCTCTCAGCAAATATCGAGTAGCGTAATCGGCAGTGACAACCTGGCCTTCACAATCAGTATTCCTACTGGCCTTCATTGCGTCGATATCTTCGCGCCTCACCACGGACGCGCCTAAATCGCTCGGCCTCGCTTTTATGCTACTTTCTATGTGCGTTGTCGACATCCCTGCGGGAAACAACAACGAAACGCCAATTTCTTCATCCGCAAGCTCCATGCGCAACGTCTCACCATACCCAGTGATGGCATATTTACTACTTGTGTAAGCCCCCATCCGCACGCCCGGAGAATAAGCCGCGCTGGACGCAGTAATGACAATATGGCGAGGCTTTTTGCTTTTGCGAACCAGAGGCAAAAATGTATTGATGGTATGAACCACACCCATCACGTTCACATTAATAATCCACTGCCAATCGTTTAATGTCAGCTTATCGATAGCCCCAAACTGCTGAACACCTACGTTCGCACAAAGCACGGAACATTCGCCAAACTTTTCCTCGACTGTCTGAGCCGCCAACTGAATGGCTTCAACATTAGCAACATCAACCTGTATACCGATGGCTTTTGTGCCATCGCTACTCATACCGCTTGCAGTTTCCTCAGCTTTCTCACCATTTATGTCTAAAATGGCAACTCGCATTCCCTGCGAAAAAAATCGCCTTGCCATGGATGCACCAAGACCTGATGCGCCACCTGTAATAACAGCGACGCCCCCGTTGAAGTAGTTACTGTCAGCCATTGCCCTTCGCTTCAAATGGTTCAAAATCTATGTGCAAGCGTGATAGCGAGCTGCGGGCTATACGCCACTGCCCATCTGAGCAGCGCACATAACGGTCATGATAATGACCAAAACCCGTTAAACTTTTTCGACCGGTTACTGCAGCACGATCATCATCCCAAACCACTCGATCCTGCATAGCCCAGATCACATCGACCGTGTCATCGTCGACCAACAGAAATTCGGGATTATGAACTTGGTGTGCAGTTCTCGCGGTCTCAATCGATGAGCGAACCATTTTGACCAACGACTCTCGCCCGCAAATTTCTGGCCCTCCAGAGGAGCGGGTATCCAGGACCGCTTCTTCGGTAAAGGTATTTGCATAACCTGACCAATCTTTTTCATCCAAGCACCGGCAATAACGTGCTTTGGTATCGCAAATAGCCATAAAATCATGATATGGAATTATTTTAGAATTCACGATTTCTGTATTCCTCTTGGGTTTAGGTAAACCCTCTCACAAAGCTAATTCCGCCTGCATACTCTGTCTTGCCGCCACGACTTACCACTTGGATCTTTTCTGCAGCGCCGCCCTGCGCTGTCGTACAATTTCACTGCGTTGAGCCGACGTGACAAGCGGTGTGTCCTGCGGCAGGAACTGCCTAGCCTCAGTCACTTTAATTTTTTTCACTGAGGGTATGGGTTGCGTCTTACAACCCACCCAGCGCCCCTGAATCACACCCATAGGGTAACCGGCTGTATCCAGCCAATTGGGTACCCCTGGGTCGCGCAGGCTCACCACCACCCGCAAAACACCATCCCGATCAGGCAAAGCTTGGCTGTCATTCAGGCTGCTGTGGTTGTTATACCAGTCGGTAGTTTCGTATAGGTGATTAGTCAAAATAATCGAGCGATACAAGCAGTTCTCTGGAACAACCGTCTCGACTAACAGCGCTTCATCGTCCTCTAGCTGGTAAACCCCCTCGTAATAGTACTGACTGTTGAGACCGCCAATCTGCGATACATCCAGCGTCCGCAATGTATTCACCACGCCCTCATCCCGCAATTTATATACATGCCCCACAAACAATTTGGACACGAAGCTGATGGCACGAGGCAGGCTTTGCAATTGCCGCTGCAGATTAACGGCTGATTGACGGTATGGCTGTTCAAGGGGATCCAGCCGTTCGATAGCAATTTTGGGTTCCTGCTCGGTCAGCCAATCGGAACTTACAACCCGCAACAACAAACTGTTCGCCGACGGCTGCAATGCCCACCAATGCCCCTCATAATCTGTAGGACGTTCCTGACTAAGAATCACTTCAAATTGACCATTCGTGTCTGCGTTGACGGCATTCAGATCATGGTCAAAGACTCTTGGTGAAGGCTGGCCATTCTTGGCGCCCACCGATTGGCTGAGCGTCAGCATCCTCACTGAACCTTTGCTACCGTAAATTCTGTAGACACCAGTCGGATCGACGCGGACCGTCTTGTAAATTGTGTCAGCGTTCGGTTGCCCAATGTTCATCAGTCTGCCGAGCGAAGGCAAGAACTCAGGGTAACGAGGATCGCCGCCCAGGCTGGAAAGTGTCGACGATGAAATCGCCGACAGCATCACTCTCGCTAATTCCTGCTGTACGTTGGGGTCATCGCGCACCTCGGGTGGCAGTGCATCGAGCATCTCGGCGGGTAATGTTTCTAATGTTTCAATTAATTCCTCCCATCCAACAATCCACGCGCCACCCCTATTGTCTCCGCTACCCATAGGTGAAGCGATCAATGGCATTGAAACACCCAATCCAATCAGCATGGGTATGGCTCGGATTATCAGCAGCAAATGTTCTCCAAGCGTCATGGCGGGCACCTCACGTTTGCTTGATATCATCATGTCGGTGCGAGCTCCGGATATTTTCCAAGCGATAAAAACAGCACGCTGGCGATACAAAATAAAGGCACAACAGCGATAAGGATGCCATCGTAACTAGCAGAGATGCCGTAGAGAGCATTAGCGATAAAGGGTGCAACACCGGAGGTAAAACCAAACAAACCTCCCAACAACCCAAATAGCGCAGCAAAATGGCGTTGTGAGAAGTGACGCGAGGTAAGGTACGCACAAGCATCATATTCCGCTCCCGCCGTGAATCCGAGTAGCAAGCAGGCAATAGAGGCGGCAAATGCCGATTGATCTGTGGCAAGCAATATCACCGCAGCAGACATAGCACCTAGAGCGCAACCGATTGCCACAAAGCGACCGTCAAGATGATCAAGCAGCAACCCCCCCACGATTCGGCCTGTAATGGTGCCCAGCCCTATGAAACCAGCTACTTCAGCCGCAGCAATTAAGCTGAATCCCTCTTCCATCAGAATCGGTACAGCATTAATACCAATACCGGTTGCGCCAAGCGAGTAAATAACGCCGGCGACAGCTAGCCGAAGGAACTTTGGTGACAGCAGTTCAGATCTACTTTTACCACCATCAGCGACAGGCGCTTGCTGCGTAGCGCTATTAGGCAGCGTATCGCGTGCAAACATCAGAACAACGAGTGGGAACACTACAATGAATGAGAGCAACCCCATGCCCACATAGGCGCCGCGCCAACCATAGGTCTCAATCAGCGTTGCCCCCAGGTAGGGTACAACCGTCGAGGCGATCCCCGTACCCGAAAGAACGATCGCCATGGCGATGCCACGATTAGCCTCAAAACGCCGCGCAATCGCCGCGGTCCAGACACTGGGATAAACACTGACCAGTGCAACAGCCAGTAATGCGTAAAGCGCCAACCATGACCACAGGTTTGGTCCGGCCAGCGCAATCATAGACAAAGCGATGGCGTAGAAAGGCACGCCAAATAACGCAACGGTTCTCGGTCCCAAGCGGTCAACCAGCTTGCCACCCAACACAGCCAAAACCAAAGCGACAACTGAAGTGACCAAGGGGCCTGCCGATATTTCCGCGCGCGACCAACCAAACTCAGTCTCGAGCGGCTCTATCATGACACCGAGCGCATAAGCATGAATAGCGACCAGCGTCATACCCATTACCGCGGGTGCGACATTGAGGCCGTATTGGCGCCATTCTTTGGTGTCAATTATTGACTTGGTACTGTGCTTAGCCATGCCTGCTCCCATTTTTTCTTCTATTTTTCCCACTGTGCTTGGTGTTCTGCCAACGTATAACTCAGGGCTCATCCATATTCGCACAGGTCTCACACTCAAACAGTATGTGAGTGGCAATTAAGTACCATCAACCCAGCCTGTTACTGCGGTGGTTGTAAAAAGATTAATTTCTGGTGGCAGCCTGTCCCCAAATTGACCATTTTTCGTCCAGTTATTGGCGCGTGGAGAAACATCTGGGTTAGTCACTGATGCCCTAGTTACCTCGGAACAATTTTTAATATCGAGGTTAAAATGACAACACCTACATGGAAGTCCTTCGCAGGCTGGACAGGAGGTCTGTGCCTAGCAATCTTGCTCAGCGCCTGCGGCGGTGGCAGTAATCCCTCTGAGCTACTCCCGGAGCCTCCGGCACCGCCACCTCCACCTCCAGGTCCTGGCACCATTGTTGAGGTCGCCTCTGAAACCGAGGGTTTTGAAGAGCTGGTTTCTGCTATTGAAGCGGCGGGCTTGGCGTAGACACTCAGCGATGAAACAGCGTCTTTCACGGTGTTCGCACCCACAAACGATGCCTTTAAGGCGTTACCCGAAGCAGTGGCCACCTCGCTTAAAGACGTAGATGCGCTGACAAATGTGCTCACCTATCACGTCATCGACGGTACAGTGGACTCCACCGCCGCAACAGACGCTGCTGGCACCACAGTAGCAGTGGTAAATGGCGGCAAGGTCGCCGTGACACTACGCGACGGCGAGCTATACATTAACGAAGCCAAAGTTACTACTTCAGATATTGAGGCATCCAACGGCATCGGAACTCACCATTGCCGAAATCGCGGTAGCTGACGACCGGTTTGAAACATTGGTTACTGCTGCAACTGCAGCGGATTTGGTAGGTACATTGTCAGATCCTGATGCGACGCTTACGGTAT
>Ga0181566_10002242_pt1 | contig 15977 bp, 27 predicted proteins | sample 101ome_15_FD_133762 | JGI IMG/M metagenome (GOLD analysis project Ga0181566, IMG submission 133762) | Coastal salt marsh microbial communities from the Groves Creek Marsh, Skidaway Island, Georgia - 101402AT metaG (megahit assembly) | ecosystem: Environmental > Aquatic > Marine > Intertidal...
ATCTCCACTGCTGTCATTACTATGTATCCATCCATCTAGTGTTTTCACATCAATATTATCACAAGGGTCGTCATCTGTAGGAATGTCTGACACTTTGCAATGCTCCTTCTATACGTGATGGGTAATCACCCATATAAGTACCTGCTTCTAGCATATCTTTGCTTAGATAGTCTTTATGTATATGTTCTATTTCGTCCCAGTCTTTCAAAATCTTTTTAGCTAATAAATCAAAATCCCTGTCTTCTAAGATTGGGTCATCCTCTATGTAGTATGCATACGCCGCCATGAGATACCACGGCACTGACATATTGATACTGTCATCGACTAGGTCGAAACAAGCTTTTCTTATTTCTTCTTTCGACATCGAATAAATCCTTAAGTTCTTTTTCTTTCCGATGCGCTTCGATTTCCCAAGGGCGGTCGTCATATGGCATATCCCAACTATAAACTTCTTTTGCAAATCTCACTTCGTGTACCCACTTGTAAACCATACGGTTTGAAACGTATTGCCAGACGTGAACCATCTCATGCAATATTGTGCTAATCATATCTTCGAGGGGAAGTGATACATCGATGCGGATCGTAAACTCACGATCTCCTTCATCCATACAGTCGCCGTAAACTCCTTGCTTGTCTGCTAACTTGCGTATCGTTCTAATATTTATATACACAGGCTTACGGATACGCGAAAGCATTTGAGAAGCAGCAAAATGGATTGCAGCCTCAATGGCACGTTTACGATACCTTGCACACTTATTTTCAAATTCTATTACAATCATAATAGTATTCTATACTATGTTATGAGTAATGTAAACTAGTTTTTTGTACGTACTTCAACATTTTCTGGGAGGGGGATTTTAGCATTGGGATGCTTGTGATATAAAATAAACTGAGTGTCTTTGAACTCATTAAAGATACCATTCCAAATAGGCCGCCAATTATTAATTAGCCTATTGTTATTTGTGTTACCTCTGTCTGATCTTAATACCATGTCTGTATAGCTACGGACGTTAAAATCAAAAATAGAGTCAAACCCATACAAATGGATTTCATCTGCTTTCAATTTATTTGCGGTGTAATGTGTTGCAACATGGCCACAGTTGAAGTTTGTGTATTGTTGGCCTTGAGTTTCCTTTGGTTCAATTTTAGTGTAAGGAGGTAAGACAGTATAAAATTCTTTGATCTGATGAGCAAATTTCAAATAGAAACCTGCATTTTTCTCACAATAAATTTTAGGTCTAAGGCCACAGATCCAGTCACCACCAAGAATAACACTGCCTTCATGTAAAGCTTTACACATCTTAAAGTCAATAATCACAGAAGCATATGTATTATGTACTTCAAACGGAGGCACATTACATGTCATCTTAATACCTTTAGCTGGTTTATACATTCCAGCCATGTCGCCATTACCAATAATATGAGCTACTCTACTCATTCATCATTTTCCTTATTTCATCTTTCCCTTTTTGACCTGTCCAATGCATGATTAAATGATTACTGGGTGCAATGCCATCAAGTAAATCAAGGCGTAAAGTATTATATTTTTTAGGGAGGTCAGTAATATGTATCATCCTTCTCATACCTTCTTTTACGAGAGAATGTAGGACTTCCTGGTCACCAACTACTGGATTTTGTGCAACGGCAGCTGCCCATTCATCAAGGATGTTAGGCTTACTATTAAAAGCAACCACACCAGAGTTATGCCAAGTTTCACCTCTACGCTTAGACCAAGGAGTGTCTTCCACCATTGCTAGCTTGTTTGGTTCGACATAATCAAAGATACCTGAAATATCACCTTTTACATGGCAATCAGTATCTAACCAACATACATTATGTGAGTACTTGGTTGCCATGATCATTGACTTTGGTTTTTTAAACCATCCTTTGTCTTGACTTTTAACTGGAATAGCATCCATAGCCTGTGCAACTTCTGGTGACATGCCAAAGTCAAATACCATAAGAGGAATGTCATTATGTTGTACATAATTTGAATAGAAGAATGGGAGCATCCATTCAGTATTCTTATCACAACCAGTAATGAATAGCTTAGAGTAACTCATAGGTTTCACCATAACTATGTTTTGCTAAACACCCCTTTGTCTTTTGAATAGTACTAAAGGAATCACGTGCTTCAACCGGCCAAGGATAATATTCTTGTAAGAATGGAAACGTATCAACGTGTAAAAATACATCTGTTGGTTTAGCTGCCTTCTTCGCCTGCTCAACGAGCACACGAGCACCTTCAGGAGTAAGGCGATAAGCGTGTGCGCCTGGAAAATACCTTTTAGAAACTAATGGTCCCACGCCAAGGTATGATGGTGTATTATATCTTCCATATGAAGGTTTGCCTAATGATACAACTTTATCAAACATAAAGTCATCAATTGGCTGGACAATATACGCGTCATGTTCAAAAATGGTAAACGTCTCATTGGCCTCAATACATTTATTCCAAAGTGTATAATGAGAAAGGAAAGCCGCAATACAATTTTCCAGTCTAGAATATTCTTCTTGGAATCCAATTGCTTCAATGCCTTCATCAGCAAGCTTAGAATAGACATTAGTATTTTTAGGAGTAATTGCATGGAATGGTAATATGGCCATCCCATTTACCTTACCACTTTTAATACACCGAGTTGCTGCTTGTAGAGACCTTTGAATCTCTTTAATAGTGATGACATAATTTTTCATAATGTGGTTGTGCTCTTTAGACTCTGTCTGGTTGTGTAAAACTTTTTAGTTACACCTATACGTGGAACCAATTGTCTGCACATTAAAGCATCGTTTGGCCAAAGGCCATACTCTTTAACAAGATCAATCATATGCTTTGCACCTTTTGGTGTAATGATATAAGCAGAGTTACCAGCAAGACCTTGTGGTACTTTCATATCATCGATCCATGGGACAGGCATATATTTTTCTTTACTGGAAACAATCTTATCGTGATACAACTTTGCTTTCCTTGTGCAACCTAATGGATTATTGATACCAAGAATATCAAATCCGGTTTCCATTATATCAAAATCTATACGGCTTGTAAATAGGGCATCATGTTCTAAGACTAATGTTGGTTGTCTAGATTTCCAGCACTCCATCCAACATGTATAATGACTTAGAGCACATGCAATTCTAGCTTTTGGATTTGCTGTTTGGTAAGCAGACTTAGTCAATCCGCTGGCAAAATCAACCTCTTCACCAATCCAAGGGTAGTTCCATTCAATGCCAAACTTTTTCATAAGTCCATCAACTTCTGATGGAGTGGCTGCCATGAAATGTGTAAGGTCAAAACTATTATTAACTTTAAAGTTACTGGACCTTACTTCCTGTAGGCCTTTCATAGATTCAGTATGGCCATTAATAGCAATAACATAATTTTTCATATTACACCTTTTGAAGTGCGTATACCAAAGATCCTGCTCGTTTTCCAATAATCGTGTCTGAAAATTCTACCAGACCAGAATCGGCCAACATTTTTTTAAATTCTTTATGTGTTGCTTCCAAAGGATCGTGGATTGAAGCTTTAGAGTGTGCTTCGGAATACTCAATAAACATTTTGCCATTATCGCTTAATTGATTCTTCCAAGTATCTAGAGTCTTCATAGGATCAATACTATGGTCAAATGAATTAGAATAAACAATATCCCACCGGCCAATCCATTCTTCTTTTACATGGGCAAAATCCCATTGGACTGTTCTTTTAAACTGAGTTGCGGTTTCACTAATCTCGGTACCAAGAATTTCTGCGGCTGGATAAAATTCTTCGAAGTAATCCATCTCACCACCGTTACGCGTACCATGACATAGAATAGTTGCTGCAAATGGATGCAACTTACTAATGTGTTTGATGGTGTGCTTTTTTACATAAAGCCAATGGATCTTACGTTTGTTTGCTTTTGTTTGTTCTGCGACATAATGATCGTAATCATCATATTCATAAATCTTCATAGTTTCCACTCCGATTGGGGTAAGTTAGTTATCCGATATAAAGTATCTGCATCATAGTTATCAGCGTTTGATAATTGGATATGGACAAATTTAGTGTCCTTTGTCCTATCATCATTTACACTACGATCTTCTACAAGAGGATTGCTCTTTTTGCCTACGTAGTGGAGGATCTGATTCCAATCGTTATCCATCTCTACATAATTCATGTTTGATACTGTAAGCATAGCATGAAGGTAAGGCTGATCGCACATGTAAAAGTTGCTAAGTCCTTTACCACGGATCAATTGTATATATTCTTCAAATGGAGGGAATTCTTCGCGTATCCTCTTACGAGATTCCTTTGTGTATAAAACCATGCCGGCATTGTATACTTTTAACAGGCCTTGTTCATTACGTGGCATGTCAACACCATATTTTTGTTTGATAGCCTCAGCCCATTTTTCATCAGCGTGGTGATTAATGTGTCCGGTTGATTCGAGTCTACGCTGTGGTTGACGAGGTTCAGTACATAAACCAACTTCACCACCAGTTTTTTCAAATGACTCAAAGATGCTTTCGGTTAGACCATCAACCGCAAATACATCTGCATCAGCATACATAATTGTATCATACTTATCATATGACTCATCGTATATGATTTTAAATTGGCCATAAAAAGATTGATACTTATGACCAATTCCTAAGTTTCGGATCCACTTAGGATTCTTTTCAAATATATGCTCAGCACCAATCCGCTTTGCATATTCTTCCATATTCTTTTTACCAGCTAAAGCACCGTAAGGAATAGTGCCTTCCCAAAACTGATATATCAAATTAGTCAATAGACTTCACCCTTTTTATGTAAACGACGGTATGCTTCAAATTTTGTAATGGTTTCAGATTTATCTGGTGGTGTTTTCCGTAAATGGATAAACACGCCATTTTCACGAGGATTAGGCAAGTAACTGCAATAGCTCCACTTTTGTGGTAAGATATTTTCATCAATAGCTTTAATGTTTGCTAAAACACAAAGACGGTGCATAATACCTTCATCGACAAAAATGCTATCCCCTAGAACTTTCACTTCATGTGGGATGATTTCTTCTCTTAATCTTTTACGGATATGCTTTTCAAGTCTCCAAATAGATCCGGATGCAAATAGGTGTGTATTGTTTGTCCATAGAGGGAACCGTGTTTGGATTCTTTTCCAAGCGTTGTTCCGTATATGATCTGTTAGCATACCAATCCCAGTTTCTTCCGTAAAGATGTTTGGTAAGTTATCCCTTTTAGCAAGGACAATGTCTGGATCAACCATGACAACTACATCATAGTCATCAAACTCTTCGTTAATCATTGCCATTTTATTATTACATAGTGCTTTCTTACCTTGAAATCTAAGTTCAGGCATGAAAGGCTTACCGGTCAATAGCCGGTGTTCAGCTCCGACCATTTCTGCATATTGCTGCATATGCTTTACTGACACCCTGGCTTCTGGTGATAGTACTCCTTCATAATGTTGTAGGATTATATTTTTCATAGCGTGCTCCAAGTATTTTTCGTAGCGCCTGAATCGAAATCAAAGCCAAAGAAATCAATATCATCTTTATACCAGTCTGCTACAATTTGAATAGTCTCTGGAGTATATATGTCTTTATAGGTCCCAGGATTTAAAGCTGTAACATTTCTTGCTCTTGACATAGTAGGAATGTTAAAATACTTACATAGATCTTGGTTGAGTTTTTCAAAGCGAATCATATCGCACTGTAACTTACCATTTTTATCCGTGACATAATCCTTTTGGTTATACCAACCACGGATTGCCCTATGCCACATGTACTCCATATTACCCCATTCAAATCGTTCCTCAAGGAAGTGTTCGAACGAATCAATCTTATGTTTACCAACAGGCTCTTTTTTCTCAACCTCAATTACTTTCTTAGCAAAGAAATAACGAGATACAACACGATCCCAAGGGTTCCGAACAACTGCAAAAGATCCGTAACCATCAACAATTGATCGATTGCAATCCCGCCAACGTGCATGTTCGAATCCATGATGGTCTCCAATCTTATTCATATGATTTAACACATCCTTTGAATAAGCAGGTGACTTATGAACTTCTGGTCCAGCTGGAATAATTTTGTCTGCCAGCATTGGACTACGACGTATAGTCATACCTGCATTCTTAGGGATATGGATAAAAACTTTCTTAAGAAACATATTTCATTAACTCTTCTACATTCTCACCACGGTTAGGCAGTTTGTCTTTCAAGAAAAAGTGTACAAAGTTACACTCTTTAATTCTTTCGTTAGCAGTAAACAAGCCGTTCCATTTCCAATGTAGGTTGTTAACTTTCATCTTTTCTTCCTTGACCCACACGTTTAAAAGCGTTTGGTCAGTAGACCACTTCCATGCACCCATACCATCTACAAAAGGTTTGAACCGTGGACGTGAAAGGAACTGCTTTGGTGTTTCGCCATTCAGATATTTTCCAATCGATTTGTTTAGGACCATAATACCCATATTGTAGAAATCAGCACCACAACCTTTTGGACACTTCCAATCAAACAACTTATTAATAGGCGACATTCCGTATTGCATCCGTGAATAGTTTGCAATCTTACGGATGTATTGTGGTGTGATTGGCATATCTCTTTCTAAAACACCGCCGAAATCAACATCAGTGCCACAAGCGTCGAATATAGAATCACTACAAGTAGGTCGAATCCAAACGTCAGCATCAATAATAGCAACTTGGTCATAAGTCTTAAGATACGTAAAGGCATTTTCTTTTTCATAAATGGGTAAAAAACCACCGTACTTTTCATACGATTCTTTGCTTCGGTTTGTGGTAAATGGATCTGGTCGAATCATAAGAATAGGTGTACGTTGACACTGATAGTCAGCACCAATTCTTTCGGCATATGCTTTTACTGAGGCTGTACAATGGTCATATAGTTTAGACCGTTTTCCCGTGTACACTTGGTAAATTATTTTTTTCATATTCATAATACTCTACGATCTGTTTTGCAATCTCAATTGCCTCTGGACAATTCTTGCGGAAACGATTTTTCTTAGCACCTTCATCAAGGAAATAATATAGATTATCTATAGTCCCGTTATAGTCCTCTAAATTAAAGCCACGACCAGTAGAAACAAGACGTTCCCACTGGCCACGTAAATTTAAAATTGTATCAAAGGATATATTCATAGATACCTTCCCATTTTGCAAATGTTGGAAACTTTCCATTGTCCATGTTATGAGCATGTTCTACAACAATAGACTCTAGTCCTAAACGATCACCGAGTTCTGCATTTTCGATTTTATCTTCTATCCATAACAATCCACTATCACGGTAAGGTTCTAGTACCTCATCCTTGTCAGCACCAGTGTCACAGAAAATAAACTTTTCAAATGCAGTTTCACCAAATAGCTTTTGAGTATTTTGAATACGTAGTTTTTGAGCAGATTCATCCAGTGAAAGAGATGTAATCATATGGAAGACGTAACCGTGTTTACGGTGTAACAAGTCAACGTAGTACATAGCATCTCGAAGAGGAGGTAGAAATCCAATTGCTGCTGACTCATTAAAGAACCGGACAAGTTCTTCCTTACGTTCTTTTGTCAAACCATAACGGATACCTACATCATAACTGTTTGGCACTACTACTTCATTTGCAAAGCCATGTTGTTCGAACCAGGTAGTAAAAGCGTACTCCCAGTTAAGAAGCACTCCGTCGCAGTCTGTCAAGATTACTTTGTTTAGGTTGTTCATCATAAAATTCTTCCTTCATTGTATATCCATATACTACCACATCTGCCTGCTCTTGTAAATACCTTTTTCCACTTTTGCGGATATTTTTATGAGTATTCCAATAGAGCCATGACATCATGCAATGATCAGGGTCATGGAAGAATAAAATGTCAATTAACCAGCATAGGTTAATTTTCTTTTTACGTTTACGTTCATATTGTCTGGCAGAAAAAGTTTGGTTACTTCTTCCACCAGTAACAACATTGAGTAAAACTGATAAGGCTATGAGTACTCTATTAACGTACCGCCGAAATATCGTTAGTTTCCTCTTCAATTTCATCATCATATACTACTTCTCTCAAAAATACTTGGTGTTTAATTTTTTGGTTATCAACCTCGCGGATGCGAAAGTCTTTACCAAGTGAACGATTTTTGTTCCGTCCTTTGTTTTTATTACGTGGATCGAAACGACCATACTTAGCCATTAGATTTTTTCCTGTCCAAACTGTTGTGTATTTTCAACTTCTTCAACTAAGTGACTGTAGCCACCTACATATTTGCTGTGCCAAAAGATTTGTGGCACCGTTCGAACTCCAGGTACGAGTTCTTGTAGTTCCATAAAAACATCAGGATCTTGGATGCTCTTATACGTGTATTTAAATTCATAATCTTCACATAATTTAACTGCTCTTTCGCAGTATGAACACCCAGTGTTTCCGTAAATTGTAATCATGGCTTAGTCTACTCCTAACATTTCTTTTGTCATAATATAATCTCTTACCATACCAGATCTAACAATATCATCCCATCCAAAATTGATGATAGTGAAATCTCTCATCTGTTCGATGATTTTTATGAATTTAAATATACCTTCTTTTTCATCTTCAAATCTAAAATCTGTTTGGCGGTAATCGCCAGAAAAAATGATCTTTGAGTTTTCACCAACTCGTGTAATGACTGAATCCAATTCATGAAACGTTAGGTTTTGCATTTCATCAACTAAGATAATTGAATCATCCCATGTTGCGCCACGGATAAAAGATGTTGACTCAAATAATACCTGCTGCGCGGTTGTAAGTTTACCCCATGATGCTTTATCTGAAAATAATTCAGTACAAATATTTTTATATGGGAGAGTGTACATCTCTTTCTTTTCTTCGGCAGATCCAGGCAAGAAACCAATATCTCTTGTTGGTACCGCAGATCTGATAATAACAACTCTTCGGTATGAACTACTGGATTCAAGCAAAGCTTCAAGTGCCATATACATTGCAATGAATGTTTTACCTGTTCCTGCAGATCCTGCTAGTAGTAAATTGTCTCCATCATCCCAAGCATCAAATGCTTTCTGTTGATTAATTGTAATTGGTTCGAATTCCTCGAGGTCATCGAAACGTACGGATAGCGAATTGTTTTTTCCCATTATGTTTTAATCGTATTGCTTTTTGCTGAACCAGATTTTACGCGGTGTAGTACATCCTTAAATCCATTTGGGACTTTAGAGTGTAATCCTCCAACGCTGCTTACAATTTTTGGTGCTGATGGAACTTGGATTACATTATCCATAGCATTTAAAATCTCTTGTAACTCTTCCCAAGTACAGATGGTATCCCATGTGTCTCCTGTCTTGGTATCTTTCAATGTGTATGATGGCATGTTTCACCTTTAAATGGTCAGCCGATCAGAACCGACTGACCAGCATTACCTCCTATTGCAATTCTAATTGTTTCTCAGTTATATGAGTGACTAAAAATTCTTTCTTTTTCTTTAGTTTCGTAATTAAAGCTTCATCTACATTTTTCCGTTTCTTTAGTTTGTCGATGTAATTATCAAGTTCAATGACGTCTTGATTTAGCCTTTCAAACTGAGCAGTCATGCAATCTCCTTTTATTTTTATAATTATTGCATTAGTTACTTTACGATTAGTTTAGGGAAAGCCTCCTGTACTAGTTTCTTTGTGATGCCTTTTCCGAGCTGCTTCTTATCTTTCATAAGGCATAACACCTCGGCGTCTTTTGGGTGAACAGATTCCAACATGTCGATGAAAATCTTTTCACGCTTTGGTGGTGACATTTGGTCACCAACCAATCCTTTAACGAAGTACTTAAACTTCAAATGCTGTCTATAAAGTGAAGAGGGAGGATTTTCTGCAGGAGCAGGTTCGAACGGTGGTGTCCCAGATGGTAGATTCCATTGAACCAAATCATCATACGCACCACGTAACACATCCTTCAGTGCGCCGGTAGAATAATCCTGGAGTAGTTTAATTTGTTTTGGCCTAGACTTTTCCTTTTCAACCAGTTCTAAAACTTCATATACTTGTCTGGATACCTTATTAACCATCTCAAATAAAATCCTTAATATCATCTATCAGTCTACGGCAACGCTTTTCAATGAGGTATGGTAGGACTTTTGCCTTTTGTTCCCCTCGATCTTGCTTGCTAAACGTATTTATAATTTCTAGTTTTAGATCAGCTGGTGTTTCTGATAAGTCAATAAGCTTTTTATTACGTTGGAAGTTACGGTAAACTTCATCGCCTTGGCACTTAGGATCTTCCATAAGCGCTTCCATTATTGGCTTACGTAATGGAGTCTGACGAGCTTCAGTTACAAACACATCATCACCTGACAACACATTTGGTACACCATCCGATCCATCACCTTTCAGAATAAGCTCTAACAACTGAGTCCTTGGGTTATCTACTTTTATATATTTCTTTGTCATAGGAGAAAACTGTGATACATTGTCATATTTCTGTAGCTGGGCAAAATCTTTATCTGCAGAAACAATCATGACTTTTTCGTATTGGCCAAACTCTTGTGTGTTTTCTACAATCGCAGCAATCACATCATCAGCTTCACAACCATGAACCTTCACAGTTTTATAGGGGAAGTTTTCACCAAGCTCATCCCACACCATGTTAATAATACGGAACACCTCATCCCAATCCATAGTAGACTTAGAACGACCAGACTTACGAGAAGCTTTATAGTTAGGGAATGCTTTATAACGCCAGTTACCACCAGCATCACCAGCAATTACCATTTCACCAAACTCTTTGTGGAACCGTGAACGATACATACGGATAGAGTTCAAAATCATATGACGGATAAGGTTCTCATCAATTTCTAGTTTTTGTGTTACAACGTTACCAATAGCGATTGCGTTGTAGTCAAGGATAATCATAATATTTCTCCGGTTATCATAATACTATTATAAGCTATTATGCTGTGCTTGTAAACTACTTTATGTGTACCAATGGAATAAAATCGTGGAAAGATATTACACCATGTGTTAGCAGTTCATAAGGAACAATGTCAAATGCTAAGGTAATTCTATATCCTTCATTTTGCCAAAGTGAAGAAATGTGTTCATCTTTACCAGATCTACCAAAAACACATGTACCATTGCGTGATCTGATCTTAATAATTTCATCATCACCTTCCATTTTGTATTGAGTGTTCGAACCAACACGTGGCCCTTCAACATTAACACAATAGAAACCGTGATAAGCATTGTATTTTTCTGGCCAGTGATGATGCCATCCAATATTACTTCCTTGAGCGAACGCGTTTGGCCATGCCCTAATACCATAATGCCCCGGTTCTTTAATTAATTCTTTTGATAAAGCTTGTAACCTATAGTATACCTTTGAAAGTTCGATTAAAGGAAAGGCAAATAAATTGTAATGTCCATGATAGTAAGATGACTTACATCCGTAGCTGTTATCACCGTCAACATCTGGAAAGTTTCCTTCAATTGAGGGTATAATAACCTCTGTCAATCTATTGTATAACTCAGCGTTATCGATTTCTGACCAGTTGGAAGTCCACAAATAATCTTCTACAACTGTTTCGTAATATTTTTCACTACCTTTGGGGTCATGTATCTTCATCGTCAATATCCAATAAAACGTGTTTCCTATGTATTTTGCCACCAATGAATGCATTATAGTATTCATCTGGTTTCAATAAAACATCATACTCAAATTGATATTTCATTTCGTAATAAGAGCACTCACCTTTTGTTCTACATAACTTCAAGATTTCTCGAGTGTAGTTGTCAGCACCCTTTTGCTCTACAAGTTCTTGTACTTCTTTACTTGAACCAAAGTACTTTCTCCAATCTGACTCAGTACGTGTTCTAACTCTCCGTTTCCGAGTTTTTGTTTTTGGAAGTATCTTTGGCTTCCAGAAAAACTTTTTACCGATATACTTCATACCAGTATCATTTTCTGTAATCATATAAACGAATCCCTGATACTCTTCAGGTGTCTCGTCAAATAGTTTTCCATTATAATGCCACATAAAAAAATAGCCCCTTTCGAGGCTATTTATTAATCATCTATTTGCTCGAAGTCTGTGCCTTCACCGCACATTGGACAGGTGGTTGGTTCTTCATCGCCTTCCATCACTATCACTTTTACTACACAGTCGCACACTTCACATTCTGTCCAGTAGGTTTCTTCCATTTATGCCTCACATACTGCACAACTCATAATATCACGTACTAATTCTTGTGCAGGATTTGCTGATCGTTGATAGTAGAATGTTTTAACGCCAAGTCTCCAACCTTCGATAAGCAATGCATTGACATCCTTCGTAGGTACATCTGGATGAATCATCAGGTTGAGTGACTGAGCTTGATCTATATATTTCTGACGTGCGGCAGCTTGTTGAACAACGGAAATAGGTGTAATTTCTGAAAACGTTTTGAATACATCCTTTTCATCCTGAGTTAAGAAATCAAGGTGTTGTACAGAACCACCACGGATCAATACAGATTCCCATGTTTCAAAATCATCCTTATCTTTTTCAGCAAGTAAAGCTTTTAAGAATGGATTCTTATATGTGAACTTACCTTTTGCCAAATCCTTTGTGAAATAGTTAGAGGCCAACGGTTCAATTGATGGTGATACCTGGCCGAGGATAAATGATGAACTGGTGGTAGGTGCAATAGCTGAACGAGTCAAGTTACGTTGGCCATAGCCCAACATACCTGATGGTTCACCATATTCCACAGCTAGTTCCTTTGTGGCAATTAATGAGTGGTCATCAATATGCTTAGCAATTTTAATAGTTTCCATTTGTGCCAGTAGACTTTCAAACGGAATCATTTTTGATTGTAGGTATGAGTGCCAACCAAGAATACCAAGACCCAATGCTCTCCAACGACGAGCAAAGTTATGTGAAGACTCCATGAATGGAATGCCTTCTGTCTTATCGATATATTCTTCCATAACAGCATCAAGGAAATAAATCATTGTTTCAACCGCATCAGTATTTTGCCACTCATCAAATGTAAGTGCGTTCATTGATGCTAGGTTACAAACAAATGATTCGTCTGTGCTTGAAGGTAGTGCAATTTCTGAGCATAAGTTAGATGCCCAAATCTTTTTACCACTATCACGTAATGCACGTGGTGAGTTATTGTTTACGGTATCACTAAAGAAAATATATGGATAACCTGATTCACGACGTTTACGCAGAACACGGGCCCACACATTACGCTTATCAGCATCACCATCAATCATTTCTTGCATAAACTTATCAGATACACAAACCCCTAGTGACAAGTTTTGGATTGAGGAACCTTCTTCACGAGACTCAAGGAACTCCATAATATCAGGTGATTCAATGTCCAAGTACACTGCCATTGAGCCACGACGGACATTACCTTGACTAATAATGTCCACAGTTGTTTCAAACATATTCGCATAATGAACCGGCCCATCTGCTTTCCCACCTGTATTAATCGGTGTCCCGCGTGGACGGATCGCGCCTAGGTACGCAGACGTTCCCGCACCCATCTTGGTTTGCATACCAACTTCACCGACTTTACCTAGAATAGATTCAATTGAATCCTCGATAAAGACACCATTACAAGAAATAGGCAAACCTTTTTTAGTACCAAAGTTTGACCAAACAGGAGAAGATAAAGAATAAAAGCCTCGACTCATATAATGATAAAACTTATCGCCAAAACCTTCAATGTCTAAAATACGTTCAGCTGTTTTGGCAATTTCTCGGACTCGTTCCTCGACAGTCATGTTTCCGTCAATGTAGCCTCGAGATAAGAATAGGCGGGATTCTTCATTGGCCCACCACCAATTTTGAGTTGTGTCAATCATTCTCTTTCCTTAAAATAAATCGTCTGCTGTAATGCCTTTACCTTTAGCATATTCAACTGGCCGCTTCTGGAAGAAGTCAGTCATATTAGCACCAAGTAGTTCTTCATCAAACCAATATGTCTGATTAATATGGTGCTGGTCGTAATAAATTTTGCTGGAATCAAATCCAATTTGGTCGATCGAGTCTTTCATCCGTTTAGCAATAAAGCTCTTGAGAATGGAGCTTGAGAGGCCCTCAGATGAATACCCGTTCATTATCCAATCGATTACCTTAGATTCGGCTACCAAAGATTCTATACACTCTTCTTGGATACGTTCAACCAGTTCATCGTCAAACAATTCAGGATATTCTTCACGGAGAGTATTGATAAACTTAATGCCAACCTGAGCATGAAGCATCTCTTCGTTACGAGTGTATTGTACCTGTTGTGCACAGTCTTTCAGTACCGCCTTGTTACGGTTAAAGTGCATGATGATATAGAACTGGCTAAACAACGATACATTTTCTACAAACAAAGTAAATAGGATGATTGAGTAGATGTATTGTTTCCTGTCATCACTATATGTTTTGTCTAGGTATTTACGAAGGTAGTTAACACGTCCTTTAATTACTTCTTCTTCTAAGTTCTTTTCAAATACGTGTGTGAGGTGTAGTACGTCAAGTAATTTTTCATATGCCAGGTTATGGATAACTTCTGAGTTAGCCATTGCAAATCCTAAGTCACGAATTGATGGGTGTGGCATACGGTCCCCGATGTTTGCCCAGAACGTTTTCACTGCTACTTCAATTTGACCAATAGCAGACAAAGCACGGACAATAACTTCCTGCTCTTCTTCTGTTAGGTCTGTTTTAAATTGAGAATAGTCTGAACGGAAGTTAAATTCATCTGGTGTCCAGAAGCCTTGCCATATGGCATCGATGAATTGTTTTGTCCAAGGGTATAGATCGGGCTTTCGTGAAATCTGTTCTTCGAAAAGCATTTTTCCTCCAAAATAGGCGTAAGAAAGCCTGACCATAGAAATCGTTTCTATGGCACTATGCTTGATTGTTGTTGATTAATTACAGTAAGATTATATATAAGAACGCGATTTTAGTAAACCATCTTTGTTACAAAATATGTAAAATATTTCAATAAAAAAACTACATATAGCTGGTTTACAAATCGGGAAAACCTGGTATAATAAATCTACTGATTTTCTGGAGTGGGTGGAGTAGGCTCTTCTGGAGTTAGTGCTTCTTCGTAATAAGCAATAATCGCTTGCTGATCTTTTACGTAACGACGTAATTCAGCGATGCCTATAGCTAGATTCTCATAACCTTTTGGAGTTATAACAAACATGACAGTGTTGCCAGTTTTAGAATCAATTTCTGCGATCTTTTCTTCAAGATTTTCTTCAGTAATCACAAACCAATCGACAGGCGGGAACTGAACAGCCTTAGGCCGTTCCTGAATAGGAATAGATTGTTCTTGGTACTCAGTCGTTACTACTACTTCCGGTTCCGGTGTCCTCCCCAGACACCCCATCAGTAGGAGTGGGCTCATTAGAAGGAGGGGTAGTTTCATCTTCGATACGACTGATGAGTTTGTTAACTGCGGCATTAACTCTATCCTCAAGTCCTTGTGCATTTGTCAGGGCCTCCATTGTCAAGTCAATCTTAGCGAACACGCCTCTTAACTTGTCTAGGTGTTCCTGTGATTGTTGCAATCTTTTAGTAAGATCTTTGTTTAATTGTTCATTCTTTTTTGCGTCAGCCGCCATTTTCTCTACAGTGTTTTGTAGTGTTTCAGCTGCTGTTTTTAATTTAACATTATTTTCACGTAAGGTGTTCATTGTTTCTTGTGACCACATATAGTAAGAGTATCCAGCGTAACCTACGCCAGACATTAGTGATACCAGAAATAGAAACAAATATACCTTAGCCATTTTCTTCCATATGCTTTCTAAAGCGTTTTAGTAGAACCATTTGTTTTTTGCGTCTACGGTCAGTAACATTTTTTGGTTTAAACCGAGGACCCATTGCGGTATCCGCTGGACTAGGAATGGAAGCAGTACTAACAGCTGCAGCATCTTCATTAACACTGTTCTTTTCAGATTTTTCTGCAGCGCGTTTACGTTCTTCTTCAGTCATTGGACGTATATCTTTTTTCATAAGATTAACTC
>Ga0181566_10002244_pt1 | contig 15964 bp, 33 predicted proteins | sample 101ome_15_FD_133762 | JGI IMG/M metagenome (GOLD analysis project Ga0181566, IMG submission 133762) | Coastal salt marsh microbial communities from the Groves Creek Marsh, Skidaway Island, Georgia - 101402AT metaG (megahit assembly) | ecosystem: Environmental > Aquatic > Marine > Intertidal...
TAATGCACGAACGTAAAATTCAAGACTACAGCATTGTGAGTACCATGCGTGACACTGCATTCACTTACGACATTGCCGTTAAAGTCAGTGCAGATCGTAGTCCTAAAAAACTTAAAATCCATGTTGGCACTTATCAAAGTCCTTGGGTGTCAAAAAAGGCGGCAGCATGACAATCTATATTGTCGATATTGAAGCAGTAGACACTCGTTATACTGCACAGTGGAAAAAGCATTTGCCCACGCAAATGCGCAATCATACTGATGACGAAGTTGTTGTTATCAGTGGCGGAGATACGCCTCAGGCTACAACGCCTGGGGCCTTTCTCAACTTTGGAGGTACAAATGTTTACAAGTCTAACCAGCTTGAGCAGATTGGTCGACTCTTCTGCGACGGCAAAATTAATAGTGGGGACTATTTCCTTTATACTGATGCTTGGAACCCTACCGTTATTCAGCTACGATACATGGCTAGCCTTCTTGGCACAGATATTACTATCGGCGGTCTCTGGCATGCTGGCAGCTATGATCCTCAAGACTTTCTTGGACGACTAATTGGAGATGCTGCTTGGGTAAGACATGCAGAGAAAAGCATGTTTTACTGCTATGACCACAACTACTTTGCAACTGAATTTCACATCAACATGTTCGCAGAAAACTTGCTCAAGTACAAAGGCATGTTTGGATTGACACCAGCAGAAACACTGTTGGATGCCAACGACAACATTGTGCTTGCAGGATGGCCCATGGAGTATATGCGAGAAACATTGGCACCATACAAGAACATGGACAAGCGTGATACAGTTGTATTTCCACATCGTATTGCACCTGAAAAGCAAGTTGATATATTCAGAGACTTGGCCAAAGAGTTGCCCGAGTATGAGTTCATTGTGTGTCAAGAACGTGAACTCAGCAAAAACGAATACCATAATATACTTGGTGAAGCCAAGGTAGTGTTCAGTGCTAACCTGCAGGAAACACTAGGCATCAGTGCATATGAAGGTATGTTGGTAGATACTATTCCAATGGTTCCTGACAGACTCAGCTACACAGAAATGTATGATGACGAATTCAAATATCCCAGTGAATGGACTGAGAGTTGGGACAGTTATCAAAAGCACAAAAGCAAGGTAGTGGATAAACTCAAAAACTATATGGAAAATCATAAAAATTATCACAACTACCTAAATAACAATACAACAAGACTGAGCAAAGATTTCTTTGGCGGCTCAAAGTTGTATCAAACAATCAAAGGAGAAGCAAATGCGTGAAATCTTATTAAAAGCATTGCGTAGTCATGCACAAGGTCATGTAGACAAACACAAGGCAAACGTTGAAGTTTACCTAAATAGTACTACAGGCATTGGCGAACATCCAGACATTATTGAAGCAATGGAAATGGAAATCATGGAAATTGCAAAGTATGACGATGTTCTTGAAATGCTTGACAAATACTTTAAGTAAAAGTATATTGAATATAACACGTCTCGCCGTGTATAACTAGGAGAATATAATGGCAAAAAGCGAACAATTACGAGCACGACTTGATGATGCAGGCATCCGCTATTGGGCAGGTGACAACATTAGCGAAGTTATGCAAAATGGCGATAAGGAAGAACTTATCGATGAACTTACAGGTAAGTTTGAAGCAGTATTAGATAGTTTGGTAATCGACAGACACAACGATCCAAACAGCATGGATACTGGACGCAGACTTGCTAAAATGTATGTTAATGAAATTATGGCAGGACGTTATGATCCTCGCCCCAATGCAACAGCATTTCCCAATCACACAGACGAACCTTATACTGGCATGTTGGTAGTGCGCAGTGAACTCAAAAGCATGTGTTCGCATCACCACCAGCCTGTAAGCGGAGTTGCATATATTGGTATTATTGCCGCAGACACACTGATTGGTCTGAGCAAGTATACTCGTATTGCACAATGGTGTGCCCGCAGAGGCACACTACAAGAAGAACTGGCTATGGATATTGCAAGAGAGATCATGGCAGCAACTGGCAGTGAAGATGTGGGTGTATACATCCAAGCAACACACGGTTGTTGCGAAAATCGTGGTATCTCTGCACATAGCAGTTTGACGCAAACTACTGTACTCAAAGGTGCTTTTACCAAAGATATGGGCACCAAAAAAGAGTTTATGGATAATATCAAACTACAACAACAGTTTGCGCCTAAATAAACTAAAGGAGGGACATATGTTCTCAAATCTATTAGATGGTGTTGATAAAACACTGGTAAGGAATCTAGTTATCTTACACACATTGGTTATTGCAGTTAGCAACTATCTTGTGACAATTAGATTCGATTTATTTCCTGGAGCCGAGCTTCCACTGTTTGGATCGTTTCCGCTAGCAGCGGCAGCATTTACATTTCCAATTGTGGTAGTTGCAACTGATCTCACTGTGCGCCTAGTAGGCAAGCAAGCAGGACGAGCAGTTGTAGCAATGGCTATTGTTCCAGCTATCGTTGCAAGTGTACTTGTACTACTAGCACTGGGTGACGAACATGCATATCGTGTTGGTTTTGCCAGTGGTGTTGCATATGCAATTGGTACAATGCTTGACGTTTATGTATTCCAGCATATTCGTGAACGTTGGAGCAATGCATGGTGGGCTGCACCTGCAATCTCAACTATTGCTGCAAATATCATTGATACTTACAGCTTCTTTTACACAGCGTTTTATCCTGCACCTTGGGTTGCAGACGTAGCATTCAACAACACACTAACAAAGATTGTAGTGGGACTGATTGTATTCCTTCCTGCATATGGTGTGCTGTTAGGTTACCTACAACGCCGTGTACAAAATGACTAACATTACCATGCACAGTAATAACACTGGCGGAAGTATTGTAATAGCTGACAACGATGAGGTGAATGTTAAAACTCGCCTCATCGTTGGAGGCAGAGACATACTAAATGAACTTGACAATCTACACCAGGCTATGTTATTATTACCAAGAGATCAGAAACTACAAGACAAGTATCCTGAACTCAAACAAGCGTATGACGCATACAATGAGTTGTACAGAGGAATCCTTATAGCAGATAAGATGATACAAAATGGTTAAAAAACACTACTACAGTTGGCAAGACATAGAAAGTGCTTGTCTAAACATCGCACTACAGATGTACAATGACAATTGGAAGCCTGATTACATTGTAGGCATTACCCGAGGAGGTAATGTTCCTGCTACTATTCTAAGCAATATGCTGGGCATTCGTTGCGAAGCACTAAAGGTCAGTTTGCGTGACAACGTCGACGGCGAAGGTAGTGAAAGCAATTGCTGGATGGCAGAAGATGCATTTGGATATGAATACCAATCAGACAGAGATGATGTGTTTGGTAAGGCTAGAAGCAATCCTGGTGCAAAGAAAAAAATACTGATTGTCGATGACATCAACGACACAGGCGCTACATTCAATTGGATCAAAAAGGATTGGCAAAGCGGTTGCATGCCTGATGATGTAGAGTGGAGCAAGTTTATATGGGGCAACAATGTTCGCTTTGCTACTATCACTGACAACCTAGCCAGCAATTTTGATGGTACTGTAAACTATACAGTGCATGAAGTAAACAAAGCTGAACAGGATGTATGGTTGGTATATCCTTGGGAAAACGTGGGGTCATATGAATAAAGAAAAAACAACACAACAAGATCAAGAAGCTATTAAACAATGGCTTGAAAAAAACGAAGTCACCAAGTGTGAACCTTTTACAAAAACAGACCCTGAAGATATTGTATATACATTTAAAGCAGGCACACGTGGCAGGAAACCAAAAGGAAAAAGCAATGACTGAAGGACCATTTAAGGACGCATTTGATGCAGACACAGACGGTGTAGTACGCAGAGAAATTGTGACCTATCGTTATAAGAACGGTATGCTAATTAAAGAAAGTGCAGTTCGTGATTATTACAAATCAGGTGACTATCACGACAGTCAAAACTCAATGCCTCTAGTGGAGAGATAATATGGCTTTTGTATGGAACAGAGCTCACAAATGGGAAGAAAATATCGAACGTGATGTCACTGATGGGTTGATTGAACTTATCCAAGAACATTACGGAGTTGATGAAGTTTATGAACTCAGTGAAGATCAAATCGACGAAGTAATGGTTTTTCGTGACGAACTAAGCGAATATTCACCTTTGCAAATAGCATTTAGTAATGTTTACAACTATTGGGAATCTGAACAAAATGAATAAGCCTCATCAATGGTTAGCATGGCTCAGTACTGTTTGTTTGTTAACAGCCGCTACACTTGCGGCTTTTAACGTTTATCCACTGTACATTTGGGCATTTATTCTAAGCAACACTATGTGGATAGTAGTTGGTATACTTTGGAAAGAACAAAGCCTAGTAGTAATGAATGCAGGCTTAACAGTAATTTATATTGCCGGATTAATTTTTTAAGGAGAAAAAAATGGCTAAACAAATTTATATCCGTGGTAGCAACTATGGCGGTGAAATGACCATTGGTGAAGTCACCAGAGAGTTTGTGGAATATTGGCAACCTATTGTAAAAGAAGAAGGCGACAGTCGTCTTATTGGACACTTGATGGCACTTGAGGCCTGGGATAGTGATCCAGAAGATGATGAGGACTTTGACCATGATAGTCCTCCAGTTTATGAGGAAGGAACACACTGGAATAACTGGTACGAATGTGATGAACTGCATCATGACACCAGCAGTAATGGTACAGAGCTCATGGCCTTTCCACTAGCAGAACAACCCAATGAGCATGGATATCCAGACTATGACTGGGACAACCGTATTGACTTTGAACCACACTGTCTTTATGGTCGTGAAATGTACACACAAGACGAAGAACAGACTGCACACGAAGATGACAACAGTGTTCCAGTTCTTGTTTTTTACAGTGCAGAAAAAGGCGACTTTGGTGGCTGGACCATTGACATTCCAGATGGCGAAGAATTTGATCCAAACAAAGTTGCAGTTAGTATTGTAGAAACAGACCATGGTGAAATGATTGAACGTTTGTGGTACGACAAAAAAGAATACGATTGTGAATACGACTGGGTTGATAGCCGCGGTAAAGGTTATTATGCACATGTCTCATGGTTCAACAAGAGATGGGAAGATAAACACGTAAACCCTGAAACTGACAAAGAGATGTGGGATATGGTTTGGGAAGAATATGACGATGCACTAGCTGAAAAGGCCAATGATGAATGACACGAGGACTGTTAGATGTTTATGCAGGACCTATGTACGCAGGTAAAACCAGTCAACTGTTAAAACGTGTGCTGTGGCTTGATCACCAACAGAAAAAAGTATTGGTACTCAAACCCAGTCAAGACAACAGATATGCAGAAGAGCGTATTGTGACACACAATCAATTGAGCTATCCTTGTGTTAGTTTTTCACAGTTTGACGAAATCGAGTCTAACTATAATATTATGCCTTACAACTATGACACAGTATGTTTAGATGAAGTACAGTTTATGCCCAGTCAACAAACACTAAGTAGAGTTGAGCAATGGCTCAATAATGGTGTTAATGTGCTTGCTAGTGGGTTAGATCAGGACAGTAGAGGGGTACCATTTGAAACCACAAGTTTGTTAATGGGTCTTGCTGATTGTGTCGAAAAAATAACTGCGGTTTGTACAACATGTGGCAAAGACGCTACAAAAACATATAGATTAAAAGCACAAGGAGATCGTGTCCAAGTTGGTAGTATGGGCATGTATGAACCAAGATGTCTTGAACATTGGGAGCCAAAATAATGTTTGATATAATCATTGCTAATTTAATTTTCTGGCCCATATATATTTGGGTGTGTATGCTGCCTGCAAAACTGTTTCAATACAGTATAGACAACATAGAAAAGGTAAAAAAATGAAAGAACCCTATCGTAAAATAGGTGACAACAGTTGGTTTGTACACGTACAAGAAAATGGAGAAACCAAAGAGCTGTTTATTGAATTCCCACCTGATGCACTAAATCAAGTTGGCTGGGCAGAAGGTGATGACCTGCTGTGGCATGACAACGAAGATGGATCATGGACACTGTCTAAAAAGGACTAGTTATGAAAGTCTATATCGGACCATACGTTGATCGTTGGGTAAGTTATGTCCATGATCATTATATTCGAGACAAATATGGCTACAATGATTGGCCAGAAACACAAACACGGTTTGAAAACTTTCTAGAAAAGACAGAAGATGTGTTGCAGTGGATCTACAATCATACCGTCAACCTATACCTAGATAGAAAAGAACGTAAAGTAAAAGTTCGTATTGATCGTTATGATACTTGGAGCGTGGATCATACCCTTGCTCCAATTATCCTACCTTTGCTTAAACAACTAAAAGATACAAAGCACGGCGCTCCGTTTGTAGATATGGAAGATGTGCCAAAAGAACTACGTGCTACTAAAAAGCAGATTGAAGCATACAGTAAAAATGGCGATGTTGATCCCAAGCACTTTGAACGTTGGGATTGGGTTATGGATGAAATGATTTGGGCGTTTGAACAAAAGTGCCGTGATGATTGGATGGAAGATTACTATTATAACAAATGGGATCAAGAAGGTGCAAAGGCGCACCAAGAACGTATGTCAAATGGGTTCCGTTTGTTCGGAAAGTATTATGAAAATTTGTGGGATTAAAAAATGACAATTGCAGTAATAGGTTGTGGATTTGTTGGCAGTGCTGTTGCAGATTTTTTAGAAAAACATCTGGTTGCAGTGCATAGAGTAGATCCACAATATTACAGTACTACTATCCAAGAAGTTAGAGAATCATGCGAAGCATTTGTAGTGTGTGTTCCTACACCATCAAAGTCAAATGGCTCATGTGATGACACTGTTATTGCTTCAGTGATTGATGAATTGGACACAGAAAAACCTATACTGCTCAAGAGCACTGTGACTCCGGACTTGCTGCAAAACTATCCCAACAACCTAACATACAATCCAGAATTTCTAAGAGCAGCATACGCACAACAAGATTTTGAAAACCAAGAACTGTTTATACTAGGCGGCAACAATCAAACACACATGGACTTTTGGCAACAGTTGTTTGAAAGACATTTAAAATGTAGATTTATAAGAACAAACCGTACCACTGCTAGTATGATAAAATACACACACAATGCATGGTTGGCTACCAAAGTAGCCTTTTTTCATGAAGTATTTGAAAATGCACCTGCGGACATGAACTACAGTATGTTGACCAGTACACTGGCACAGATGCCCAACATTGGACCAAGTCATATGATAGTACCCAATGATCAAGGACATCTAGGATACAGTGGACACTGTTTTCCCAAAGACGTAAAAGCCTTGACATCAATGATTGATCATAGTATACTAGAACAAGTTATAACTACAAACCAACGTTTGAACAAACGGAGCATTAAATGAAATTACACTACAGCGAAGCGTTTTACAGCGTACAAGGTGAGGGCAAGTTCGTAGGAGTACCCAGTGTATTCCTGCGAACTTTTGGTTGCAACTTTCGTTGTCAAAACTTTGGACTAGAGCGTGGCAGAGAAAAAACACGCTACAATCCAGAAGTAGAACAACTACTGGAAAACAAAGTACATGAAACAACTGAAAAGTTTGAAGACTTACCTATTATTCATACTGGCTGCGACACATACGCTAGTATCTATCCAGAGTTTCGACATCTCAACATGCAAAAAAGCATAGACGAAGTTGTAGAACACTTGTTGAGTTTAACACCTGAGGGTAAATGGACTTGTGATAACGGTCAAGACATTCACCTTATTCTAACAGGAGGTGAACCTCTACTTGCTTGGCAACGACTTTATGTCGAACTGTTTGAACACCCACGTATGCAGGATCTTAAAAATGTCACAATTGAAACAAACACTACACAACACCTACACGACGACTTCTACAATTATCTCAACAACAATGATAGAATTCAAGTCACTTTTAGCTGTTCGCCCAAACTCAGCGTTAGCGGAGAATCTTGGGATGATGCTATTAAGCCTGACATTGCTCGTGAGTATTCCCTTGTTGATGGCAGTGACATTTACTTCAAGTTTGTTGTTGCTGATCGCACAGATATCGACGAGGCTGGCAAAGCTGTCGATGCATATCGTGCGGCAGGTGTGGAATGTCCTGTATACCTCATGCCAATGGGTGGCAGGAGCGAGGAATACAACCTCAACGTACAAGAGGTGGCGAACATCTGTATGGAACGAGGGTGGCGTTTCACCCCTAGACTCCACATCAGCTTATTCGGAAATGCCTGGGGAACATAGCAAAAAATTCTTGGAAGAAGCAGAAAAGAGTTGGGTAGACGAAGAACGTTATCAGCGTATACGCAAACACCTATAAATATGTGTGAGAAATACCATGTTAGATAAACTCAAAAATATTTTTAACAAAAGCAAAACAATAGAAACCAAAGAAGAGGCTGTAGGTCCTTGGGTTAAAGTAGTAGAAGTACACTTTGACAAAGACAATCCAACCAGAGGTTATTTTGAACTGGATTGGAATGATGACTTTGTGGGACTGTTGGGCGAAGCTGGATATGCAGGGCCAAACCCAGAAGCAATTGTAGACTTGTGGTTCAACGACTTGTGTCGTAGTATTATACTAGAACAAGAGCTGGGTGGTGACAATGTTCAATGAGCAGCAAGTTGAAGAACTGGTAGAACTGCTGTCCACACTTGATAAAAACACAAAAATTTACTTTGGATGCGACAGTGTACGACTAATCAAAAAAGATGTATGGTATGCACGTTATGCTACAGTGGCAATTGTTCATATGAATGGTAATAATGGTTGCCGTTTGTTCAGTCACGAAAGCACAGAAATAGACTATGATGTGCGCATGAACAGACCCAAGATGCGATTGATGCACGAAACACAAAAAGTGTGTGAAGCATATTTGCAACTGGCTCCATTGATAGATGAATTTGATATTGAAATTCATTTGGACATCAATACAGATCCACAAGCAGGTAGCAACTGTGTGGCCAAAGAAGCCGCAGGATATGTATTGGGCATGACAGGTTTAGAACCCAAACTCAAGCCAGAAAGTTTTGCTGCCAGCTACGGTGCAGACGGTGTAGCACACGGAAGAAGTCAAAGGGTACAAGTACATGGTTGAAATCACAGAAGAAGAATTTCGTCAATTTGAAGCACTAAAGAAAGTATGGATTCATTTGCGAGCAGAGCATACAGGTGCTTTTTTTATCTGCGGCGAATCTGGAGAGAAAGACAGCATGGGTTTACCAGAACATGTTATGGTTTGCCCTTCTCATGGCTTAGACGGAGTGGCAATGTATACAAAATCAAAAGAATATTCAGCACCGGAGTGGTAAATTGACAAGTCAAAATATAATTCTGCTCACAGACTTTATTGAGCAAAAATTACGCAAAGAAAAAGAGCTAGAATTTTATCAAAAAGAACTCGAAAAACTACAGGAAAAAATGTATTGGCTCAAACGTGAAATTGATCTCAACAACACAATCATTGACTTTATTCAACAAGATGCTATACTAGACTTGAAAGAACAAGCTGACGAAAAATTGTTAATTAAACCCAAGGAAGAATAATGACTTATATCCTAGTAGACACAGCAAACATGTTTTTTCGTGCTAGACATGTAGTGCGTGGAGACAGTATTGAAACTAAAATTGGCATGGCATATCACATTATGTTTGCTAGTATTCTAAAAGCATACAGAGATTTCAATGGCAGTCATGTTGTGTTTTGTTTGGAAGGTCGCAGTTGGCGCAAAGATTTTTACGAGCCATACAAAGCAAATCGCAAAGCGGCACGTGATGCACTCACTGAAAAAGAAGCAGAAGAAGATCGTGCATTTTGGGAAGCGTTTGATGAACTCAAAGAGTTTATGGACAAGCGTACCAATTGCACTGTGCTACAAGATCCGCAGTGCGAAGCAGATGATTTTATTGCACGTTGGATACAGAATCATCCCAACGACAAACATGTTATTGTGAGCAGTGACAGTGATTTTTATCAGTTGCTCAGTGAAAATGTATCGCAATACAACGGCATTACCAATCAACACATTCGCTTGGATGGTGTATACAATGACAAAGGCAAACCTGTTATAGACAACAAAACAGGCGAGCAAAAACAGATTGGCGATCCTAAATGGTTGCTGTTTGAAAAATGTGTACGAGGCGATAGCAGTGACAACGTATTCAGTGCTTATCCTGGCGCACGTAAAAAGGGAACTAAAAACAAAGTAGGCATGCTTGAAGCATTCGAAGACAAAGACGCAAAAGGCTTCAATTGGAACAACTTCATGCTGCAAAGATGGACTGATCACAACGGTGAAGAACACAGAGTACTGGACGACTATCAGCGCAATCGCACATTGATTGATCTCACACAACAGCCTGATGAGATTAAAACTGTGTTGGACGAAGCTATCACACGTCAAGTACAAAAGATACCTGCCAGCATGGTAGGTGTACACTTCATGCGATTCTGTGGTAAATGGGATCTACAACGTATTAGCCAAAGTGCAGAAGCACACAGTGATTATCTCAACAGTGCATATTAAAATGAGTAAATACTTAATAGCTAAAGAAGTTGTAGAAAACAGTTTTTGGATAGTTGAACGCAAAGGTTCTAAAATTGGAACACTGCGTCACAAAACAGAAGGTTATGTTTTTTATGAGAACAATAGCCGCACAGAAACTGTGTTAGATAACCTCAACGATTTTAAGTTTGAGAAACAAAAGCAAAAAAAGACAGTAAACGCTGATATATTTGGTTATCCAACAAACGTTGATACTGTGTACAACGAACAACTACAAGATACAGTGCCGGTGTATACTAAAACCGCCACAAGTCAACAATATTTTGTAGCTGGATACTGGGGAGTCCTTTTTCCTCATGGATGGAGACCGAGTTTTTGTCCGAGGCTAAAGACCCTGCAAGATTATACGCATATAGGACCGTTTACTAACGAAGCTGATATGTACCTTGCAATGAAAAGAAGGGTACAACAAGATGAAAAAAATATTAGGTTTACTACTACTCGTAGCACCCACGATAGCACTAGCACAGGATAGTCGTCCTAGAATGTTGATGACGGCTGCGCCGTGCGATCAAATTGATAAGATTTTTTCCACTGTTTTCAACTATCAAGAACAATTGTTGTTTATAGGCCAAGGCATGACCTTTGCACCAAGCGGAACACCTTACAATGGTGGTTTATTTTTCTTTACAAATCAATACACAGGAACCTTCAGCGTTGTGCAAGTGTTTGCTGACGGTGTTGCTTGTATGATTATGAATGGCACACAGTTTGAGCCATACTCGGGGGAACAGCCTGAATACCAACCACCCGGAGTACAACAATGAAATGGTTAATTGTGGTTGTATTTGCCAACATACAGGGCGATGTTTATATTTTTACAGATCCTAAATTTGACAGTTATGAAGAGTGTTATGGCAGTATAACAGATCCGCAAGCAATACCCGGATATGCTCGCAAACTGGTACAAGAATACGGCGGACTTATTCCAATCAGAGGTATCAACTGTTTGTCTGAACAAAAGATAGAACAAATAATGTCAGGAAGCAAGGAAACCTAAAATGAAATGGGTATTGATATTCATAACATACTGGGACGGTCAAATTATGACTGTGGGCAATGGTGTGTTTGATACAATGACAGATTGCTTTTTTGCCAGAGAACAACTCAGTGCAGAAGTTGGCGGAGCCAATGGATATTTTCCTATAAACATGCAGGCTGTGTGTGTTGTCACAGACACTTTGAAACAAACACCCAATCTATAACACATTATTCTATGCTATTTTAACTAAATACATTAAAGTAGTAGAGAATTATACATGGCAAGACCAAAACCAAAAATATTGATGGAGTTTACGGACCCCAAGAGTTATCGCAGTGAGCAGATATTGGCAGCTGATGCTATCTATGCAGTGTTCTACGATGGCAAGCCCATCAACCTGCGCAGCCTCAACAGCCTGGTGAATTTTCCAGGACCCAAGTACAAAAAAGTCAGCTTCAGCAACAGTGGACATGCATTTAACTTGGCGGCAAGATTAAACAAACTTTTCAAAACAGACAAGTTCACTGTGATAAAACTAGTGACAGGTGAAACAATTGTAGAAGACGATGGCGAACAAGGAATGGTATAACAAAATACTTGTGCATGCACAGCGCACCAGACCAGAAATCAAAATACAAGACTTGTTTAAAAACTATAGAAACAACATAGGGCTCAGCTTGACCAAGTTGGGCCTTCATGTTATTTGCAGTATGGACATTGAACGTGAAGAATTTAAACTGCCCAAGATAAAAATTACTCCACGCATAAGACTACTACTGGACAGATACATGCAGTATCCCTACTACTTTGATGCCAAATGGTTGGTGTTGTTCAGCAGTGAAGATCGTATATTTTACAAGATGTACGGCAAAGACTGGGACAATTTTATTGAACACATGGAAGAAAATTTACCAGAAAAGGTTGACTTTTGAACCAAGATGTCTTATATTATATATGTAAGCGTTAAAAAGGAGTTAGCAATGTTTGCAGTAGTAGATTTTGACCGTCAACAAAGTTTCTTTTTCAATAACTTTCAAGCAGCGTCAGATTTTATTGCGCAGTATCCTGTGCAGGAAACTGTTGTTGTAGTTGACCTGTCAGAAGGTCACGCACTATGTGAGCAACTTTAATGTTAGCAATTAGTTATCCAACATACAAAGCATATTGTGCAGCTCGTGCTGCACAAGGCTACTACGTAATCCCCGAAACACTTTGGAACGCTCTCAAGGAAGATGAAAATGCACACTAAAGAAGAATTCCGTTTTGATACACAACAAGAAGCGCAAGCCTATGTTGATCGAGTAAACAGCCACAATGATCCCAGTGCAGATGTATATGTGGTTGGTCCTATTTACATGGATCAAGATAAAATTTTTCACAATATGCCGTGGGCTAAAACTGGCGAAAACTATTGGTTGGTCACTGTAGAAACTTACCAATAAATTTAAAAAAAGGTTGACACTAAGACGTCTTGGTGCTATAGTATAAACATAGTTAGATAGAAAGGTAGACACTATGCAAAATGTTTGGTTCGAAGATGTGAGCGCAGAAGAACTTCAAAACGAAGAACTTATGGAAACCATTTGGCACTTTGATCAAATGAAGCAAGATCTAAACATGGACAGTGTTTGGAGCATGTACGATGCTGGCTGTGTCGACAAAGACTTTGCTGTGTTTAGTGATAAACAACGCCTTGTGCGCTACCAGTATGTGCGTCCAGACGCAACACTAGAAGAAATCCAAGAAGATGTTCAAAACGGCACCAAAGGCTCGTTTGCTGAAGTCACAATGCTTGCAGTAGATGGCACTATCAAATCGCTTTGGTTTGCTGCCAACAGTTGCATTCGTCAAAGCGGCACACATCACATGTACATTGAAGATTTCGAGATGCAAGAAGATGGATCTTTGATGTTGATCACCGGCTCTTAACGGTTGACACAACCTTTAATGATGCTACAATATACATATAGTTAGAAACAAATCCCAGGAGTTAAAAACTATGTCTGTAGAACTTAATACTCGTACTATCACGCTAGCAGAACTTAAAAAGTATGCTATGCACAATTTCAAAAAACAACGTCCAATGTTTGTTTGGGGACCTCCCGGCATTGGCAAAAGTGAGACCTTTGAAGGTATTCGTCAAAGCTACGAAGACCAAGGTCTAAAAGCCAAATTGATTGACTGTCGTTTGGCACTGTGGGATCCAACAGATCTCAAAGGCTATCCTTACTTTGATCAGGAAGCCAACAAAATGCGCTTTAGTGTTCCGGACGAATTGCCCGAAGCAGACGAAGCCAAAGATTACGATATCATTATCCTGTTTTTAGATGAACTCAACGGCGCAAGTCCTGCAACACAGGCTGCGGCTTATCAGTTGATTCTCAATCGTGCAATTGGCAAATACACATTGCCCGACAATGTTGTAATTGCTGCCGCAGGCAACCGTGACACTGACAAAGGTGTGACCTATCGCATGCCCAAGCCGCTGGCTAACCGCTTCTTGCACTATGAGGTGCGTGTAGACTTTGATACTTGGTTTGATTGGGCAGTGCGCAACAATATCCATCCTGATGTGGTTGGTTATCTGCAAACATTCAAACAAGACCTCTACAACTTTGATGCAGGCAGTGCAGAACGCTCGTTTGCAACACCACGTAGTTGGACTTTTGTAAGTGAGACATTGGACGATGTGGATGACTTCACTGAAGAAGAAGTCACTGACATGGTGGCCGCTGGTATTGGCGAGGGCATTGCGCTCAAGTTCAAAGCACACCGTGAGATTGCAGGTCAACTGCCCAACCCCACTGACATTTTGGATGGCAAGGTAAAAGACCTTAACACTGACAACATCAGCGCCAAGTACAGTTTGACCACTGCACTGTGTTATGAATTGAAAACTGCTTTCGACAAGGACGACAAATCAAACGAACGTTTTGATAACTTCCTTGAGTTTATCCAAAACAACTTCGAAAGCGAAATGGTTGTGATGGGTGCCACTATTGCTCTTAGCAAATATGGTATCCGTCCTAAGTTCAATCAACTTAAAAACTACAAACCGTTCATTCAAAAGTACGGTAAGTTGATTGAACAGGCATAGGCAACTATGCTCCTGGGAAGATAGTAGGGCTGTAATGGCCCTACTATCATTTAAAAGGTTGACATGCTAGTGTAAGATGTTAATATATAAGTATAGCAAGAATACAGGAGTTGTGAAATGGAATTCGCTAACGCAGGTGAAAAACTAGTTGCCGCACGTATTAAAATGTTGTTTCAACAACCATTCTTTGGTAATATTGCGTGTCGCTTGCAACTCAAAGATGTCACAGACGAAGGTTGGTGCCCTACAGCGGCAACAGACGGACGTTATTTCTACTACAATCGAGACTTTGTAGACCGGCTCACAGTTGGTCAAACTGTGTTTCTTGTGGGACATGAAATTGGACACTGTATCTACGAACACTTCTTGCGTGTAAACGGCAGAGACAAACAGTATTGGAACATGGCAGGTGATTACAAAATCAACGGCATGTTGGTGCGTGAAAAGATTGGTGACATCATTGACCAAGTGAAAATCTGCTATGATGAAAAGTACAACACAGAAGAATGGTATACTGAAAATGTGTACGATGATCTTTACAGCAAACAAGCACCAGTTCAAATGACACTGGATGTTCACTTGGACATGGAAGGTGACGATGATAATGGCAGCGGCAGTGATGATGGTGATGCTGGCAAAAATGGTGACCAAAAAGGCAAAGGCAAGCCTACTATTAGCAAAGACGATGCAAAGGCTATCTCAGACGAACTCAAAAATGCTATGATACAGGCAGCACAGACTGCTGGTGCTGGCAATGTTCCTGCTGAAATTGCACGTATGATTGGTGAACTAACTGAGCCTAAAATGGACTGGCGTCAGTATGTTCGTGCTACACTAGAAAGCACACTGAGCAATGACTTTACTTTTATGCGTCCTAACCGCAAAAGTCAATTCAACAGTGTTGTGATTCCAAGCATGACCAAAGATGAAAAAATTGATATTTGCATTGCACTAGATGCCAGTGGATCTATCAGTCAACTAGACTGTGCAGACTTCCTCAGTGAAGTACAAGGTATCATGGACCAGTTTGGCAGCTATCGAATCCGCATTTGGAGTTTTGATACTGCGGTATATGCATACGATGAATTCACCGACGATGATGGACGAAGCATTGAAGAATATCGTATCGTTGGCGGTGGTGGCACAGACTTCATGTGCAACTGGAAGTTCATGGAGCAAGAAGGCATTGAACCTGATCAGTTTATTATGTTTACAGATGGTTATCCTTGGGACAGTTTGGGTATGCCAGACTATTGTGATACAATGTTCTTGATCAAGTATCCTGA
>Ga0181566_10002246_pt1 | contig 15952 bp, 15 predicted proteins | sample 101ome_15_FD_133762 | JGI IMG/M metagenome (GOLD analysis project Ga0181566, IMG submission 133762) | Coastal salt marsh microbial communities from the Groves Creek Marsh, Skidaway Island, Georgia - 101402AT metaG (megahit assembly) | ecosystem: Environmental > Aquatic > Marine > Intertidal...
ACGCAGTACATATGCTGACTTACTACCGTGAAAAGTATGAACTGAAACCCGAAGACTTTCCAAATGCTTACTTAGCTAATGATTGCTCTATATCACTACCTCTCTTCCATGGAATGACGAGTGAAGAGCAAGACTATGTAATTCAAACTGTATCTAATAAAACTTTTTAAGTTGTGCACAATCTTATTGAGACCATTGAGTCATCTGAATTAGCTGATGCACTGGGTTTACAGTTTGTCGGTGAAAAACAATCAATCAATAACATATCATCTCTTGATAGTGCCTCAAAAGGGAGCCTGTGTTTTGCCACCAAGAATGTATCAGGGATTGTAACTGGTTCAACATGCTTAGCTAAGAAAGATTGCTTAATATTTGATGGTTTGATTTTATGTGAAAACCCGCGTTATGAATTTACAAGAGCGCTTAACTATCTGATCAATAATCAGTACATCAGTAATAAAAAATTCACCGGTGTGATTTCTAGTAATGCAAATGTACATCCAACAGCAATAATTGACGAGGGCGCTTCAATTGGTGATGGATGTATCATTGGGCCTTATGTACATATTCATTCTAATGTTGTCATGAATAATTGCTGTTCCGTTGGTGCTTATACAAGCATAGGTCACGCTGGATTCAGCTATGAAAGACATGAAAATAATATTTCAGCGAGAATGCCTCATCTTGGCAAGGTTGTTATAGGTAACAATGTAGAAATTGGTATTCACTGTTCTATTTCAAGAGGAGTCTTGCAGGATACTGTCATAGGTGACGATGTCAAAATTGATGATCAATCATACGTGGCACACAATGTGAAAGTAGGGCGTGGATCTCTTCTTATGTCAGGTAGTAGATTGAATGGAAGGGTGGCGGTTGGAGAGTTTTGCTGGATCGGTACAGGTGCGGTTTTAAAAGAAGGCGTTTCTGTGGGTGCCAATGTCATCATTGGAATGTCCTCTTGTGTTATCAATGATGTCAGAGCTGATGTAACAGTTGCCGGGAATCCCAGTAGGCTAATTAAAAAATAATTTTTGTTATGTGTGGTATTGCAGGTTTAATTAATCTTGATGGTTCTCCTGTTTCGCCTGTTATTTTGAAAAAAATGACTGATGAAATAGCTCATCGGGGGCCAGATGGCGAGGGTCAATGGGTTGAAGGCAACGTCGGTATTGGCCACAGGCGTCTTGCGATCATCGATCTCAGCCCTGCTGGCCATCAGCCCATGATCAGCGCGGACCACCGTTATGTGCTCAGCTACAACGGCGAGATCTACAACTACCGTGAATTGCGCACCGATCTGGAAGCCGAAGGCGTCTGGTTTCGCAGCAACACCGATAGTGAAGTCGTGCTGTACGCCCTTGCCAAATGGGGCACAGATGCGCTGCTCAAGTTCAATGGCATGTTCGCCTTGGCTCTGTGGGACCGAAAAGAGCAAACGCTTTTGCTGGCGCGTGACCGCTACGGCATCAAGCCGCTGTACTACGCAACGCAGGGCAACACCTTCGCTTTTGGCTCTGAACAAAAAGCCATCACGGCGCAACCAAGTTTTCAGCGCAGTCTTAACAAGCCCGCGCTGCTGGAATACTTCACCTTCCAGAACATCTTCACCGACCAAACACTGCTTGAAGACATCCACATCCTCAAGGCCGGCCACTACGCTACTCTCAAGGTCGAGTCCCCTGTCTTAAGTACCCAACAATATTGGGATTACCGCTTCCGCGAACCTGATCACCCAGCCAGCAAGCATGAATATAAGGAAGAACTCGACCGCCTGTTCCGCCAGGCCGTCAATCGCCAACTGGTCAGCGATGTTGAAATGGGCAGCTACCTCAGCGGCGGCATGGATAGTGGCTCCATCACCGCCATCGCCGCGCAATCCTTCCCCAACCTAAAAACCTTCACCTGCGGTTTCGACCTCAGTTCCGCGTCAGGTATCGAACTCTCTTATGACGAACGCCCCAAAGCGGAAGCCATGTCGGCACGCTTCATGACTGAACACTATGAAATGGTGCTCAAAGCCGGTGACATGGAGCGCTGCCTGCCTCAACTTGCCCATCATCTTGAAGAGCCCAGAGTGGGACAAAGCTACCCCAATTACTACGCCGCAAAACTGGCCAGCAAATTCGTCAAAGTAGTACTTTCTGGCAGTGGTGGTGATGAACTTTTTGGTGGTTACCCCTGGCGCTATTACCGTGCCGCCAACAGCCAGAATTTCGAGCAGTATATAGATCAGTACTATCATTACTGGCAGCGTTTGGTAGACAACCGACTGCTCAAACGGATGTTCGCCCCAGTAGCCAATGATGTCAAAAGCGTTTGGACTCGGGATATCTTTCGCGATGTGTTCGCAAACTACGACAACGTGCTCGACTGTCCAGAGGACTACATCAACCATAGTCTTTACTTCGAGGCTAAGACATTTCTGCACGGTCTGTTCGTGGTGGAAGATAAACTCAGCATGGCTCACAGCCTGGAAAACCGGGTCCCCTTCATGGACAACGATTTGGTGGACTTCGCCATGCAATGTCCGGTTGGCCTGAAGCTGAACAATCTGGCCGAAGTGCTCAAGATCAATGAAAATGAACCTGGCGACAAACGTGGCCATTACTTCAAGAAGACTAATGACGGCAAACAAATTCTGCGCGACATGATGAGCCGCCACATCCCCGAGGACATTACCCGTGCCGAAAAGCAGGGTTTTTCTTCACCCGATGCCAGTTGGTTCAAAGGTGAAAGTATCGAATTTGTGCGGAGGAAGCTTCTCAATGGCGAGGCCCACATCTATGATGTGTTGGATCGCCAAGCAATAGTGCCATTGATTGATCAGCATCTGACGGGTAAACAAAACCGTCGGCTGTTAATTTGGTCGCTGTTAAACGTTGAAACCTACTTGCATGAGTTTATGTAAATCCTTAAGGGTCTCTAAGCAAGACCGTTCCTTTTCAAGGAAATCATGATGGCCAGCCACAAAGAGTCAAAACAAAATAACCCGAAAGATTTTCTGACATGGTTCGAGAAATTGCGGGAGTTCATGTCTGATCTGCCTGTCAAAGATACTTCACGTAATAACAAGCTGCGAAATGATATTATGCGTCGAGTGGTCAGCCAGTGCTTGACTGACGATGAGCGCGCCGAATTCCTTGGGCTCCCAAAAGGCTGTCGCATACGTGAGGGTGCAAAAATTATCACGCAGGAGAATCTCCGAATTGGTGAATATTGCTGGATAGGTGAAAATGCCATCCTTGATGCATCGGGTGGTCTGGAGATTGGGTCACATTGTTCTATCGGGCTATCCGTTTTTATCTGGTCGCACTCAAGCCATTTAACCAACCTTACAATGAACAATGAATCAGGAAGCGATTTAATCTATCGTAAAGGCACCAAAATAGGCAATGGATGTTTCATTGCAGGACCTTCAGTGATTTTGCCTGGAGTAACAATTGGCGACCAAGTCCTTATTAAGCCTTTTACTACAGTTGCTAAAGATATTCCTGATAGATCGATAGTTAATGGTAATGACATCAAGAATGGCGTGTTAACTGATGCTTTAATTCGACGTCAAATTGCAAAAGTAAAAAAATCTCATCAAGAAAAATGAAATCATTATTGATTACAGGTGCAGGCAGCAAATTTGTGCCCTATTTGTTGAAAATATTAATTGAAGAGTTCGATCAAATAATACTTCTATCGAAGTGTTCAGTTAATATTTATAGTTATAAAAACATTCAATCAATAAAATTTGATTTAAGTTCGTCACATAAGATTCCAGCAAAAGTTGATATTATTATACATCTCGCCTCTATCGTTCCTTATGGACGCTGTTTTGATTCTAGCTTTTCGTTATTTACTGAAAATTTAAAGATAACAAACAACGTGATGAGGTACGCATTGTCTGTGAGTGCCAAAAAATTAATATTTATATCATCATCAGATGTTTACCCGCTTTATAATGAGAATATAATTTCTCTAGACACAAACCCCAATCCTCATAATGAATATGGTCTTTCTAAGTTGGGATCGGAGAGGTTGTTAAGTGTTTATTCGGCAATGTATGACATACCAGTAAGTATTTTAAGGCTTGGTCCCGTCTATTCTGAAAATAATTCAAAATCAAACGAAGTAAGTAGAATGATTATGGATATACGAGAACATAGGACGATTTTTTTAAAACACCCGAACAGCGTACCATCTTTAGTTTCTATTGAGAACGCATGTTTGGCTATAAAAGCATCAATAGAGAGTCCCGAGGGAACCTTCCTAATTTCTGGCCAGCCACTTTCCTTGAGGGAATTTTTTGAGCTTGCCAAAATTACATATAATTCAAGAAGTAAGATATCGCTTTCTGCTAATCTCGATGCAAATATAAAATTAATATTTGATACAAAAATTTCACATGAATCTTTGGGATGGGATCCAATACACCTTAGTAAGGTTTTTAGTAACTCTGCTATTGATATTCAAACTTAAATAATGGCTATTGGCGAAACTCAAGTTGTTTTTGGTGGAGCAGGGTTGCTTGGAGATGCATTAGTGAGACGCCTTCTTAAAGAAGGATCAAATAAAGTCACTATATTTGATATTTATCCTCCAAAAGATGATTTATTATCGGATCCACGTATCCTTTTTATAAGGGGTAATGTGGAAAGCTTAGACTTTGATTCAATTATAAAAATAATGGGTGACGCACAAACTCTATTCTATAAAGTTGGCAGCTTGGGAGACCCGAGTATTTCTAGTGATGCGGATAAATCTTGGGATTACCTTTCAATAAATGCCTTATCATTTTGGAAATTATTGCCGGTCATTGCTAATACTAATGTTAATACTATAGTGGTAGATTCATCAATCACTGCAGTAAGCGATTTATCATATGATTCGCCAATTTCAGAATTAAAGAGAATTGGCACTCCAACTAATTTTTATGGTCTGAGTAAAGCCATCCTTGAAGACATATGTTTATTTGAAGAGCATAAAAGTAAATTGCGAATTAGGATTATAAGATATCCAAGAGTTTATAGCTCTACGCAAAATAGTTTCTTAGTCAAATTTGCAACTAATATTTATAATGGCGAGCCAATCAAAATATTTGGCAACCCAGATAAGTTGATTGATTTAATTCATATCGAGGATGCAACAGAAACCGCTATTCGCTGTATGCAGTATAGAGGTAAAGAAAGTGTGTTTCACGCTAGCTATAATGAAACACTTACGCTCACCGCGATTGCCCATCTGATGTGTAAGAAAGCTCGGAGACCTAGACATCAAATAATCCATTCTGACAATGGTGTTGCGCCCAGAGAGCCAAAAAATGCATCTTTGAATAGTGTGATTTCTCAAAGGGCTCTTCAGGTGGATTATGTTTATTCCTTAGAAAAAATATTAGACGAGGTGCTAGAAAATGCTGGCATTACTTAATATTAATCTATTTTAATCAGGATATTTGTATGACATTAAAAGACACTTGGAACAATCAATACAACGGAGACAGGGTCTCTGCTTTGAAGGATGATAATTTATTCCGAATGGAAGTGGAGGCTATAGTTGAGACATGCAAGCAGCTCATCAACGAATGCCCTGAAAAAACAACCATTAATATTCTTGAGCTGGGTAGTGGCAGTGGTGAGTTAATACGCCAGCTAGAGAAAAATTTCATATCTCTTGAAATTGAAATTAAATTTGTTGGCGTTGATTTTTCTGAAAACGCAGTCTCTCTGGCCAGAGAATCTTCTAGTAAAAATCAGCAATTTTTTTGTTCCGATTTCTTATCTTACTTGCAGTCCATTGGTCCATGTTTATTTGATCTAGTGGTAACACAGAGATCCATCATGGCACTTATGGCAAGAGAGGAGCAGGAGGGTTTATTAAATGAAATATATCGTATATTAGTGCCAGATGGCTTTGGGGTTTTTTCTGAGTGTTTTCAGGCGGATTTGGAAGTATTTAATGAAATGAGAACAATGTCAGGGCTTCCCGCTATTGATAAAGTTTGGCATAGTCGCTATCTTGATGAAGAGATGTTGTCTAACGTATTTGATGGAGTTTCTTATAATCATTTTTGTGCTACATATATGTTAATTACAAGAATTATTTATCCTTTTTTCCAAGACCCAGTGCACAATCAAAAGATTCATGATTTGGCATCGTTATTACCTAATTCTGGTTCGACCTCATTCTTGAAGCTAGCAACTGTGAGGAAAAATTAATGATTTGTTCTCGATGTATATATACGAGCGATATTCCTGATATTACTTTTGATAAACATGGAGTATGTAATTACTGCAATCAAATTGACAGTCTAGTAGTCGAATATGGAACCGGAACTAGGTTGGGTGAAGAAAAATTACAAGATATAATATCGGATATTAAGAAAAAAGGTGAGCGCAAGAAATATGACTGCGTAATAGGATTGTCCGGCGGCACAGATTCATCATATTTATTAATGAAGGCATGTGACTGGGGGTTAAGACCCTTAGCCGTTCATTACGATAATACTTGGAATTCAGCAGTCGCGACTCAAAATATAAGAGTGATTACTTCAAACCTCGGAGTTGATTTATATACATACGTTGTAGACAACAAAGAGCATGATTCTATTAAGTTAGCTTACATGAAAGCTGGTGTTCAAGAGTTTGATACAGATACCGATCTTGCTTTTGTTCAAGTGCTCCGATCAGCTGCGGCAAAATTTGGTGTAACTTTTATTCTTGAAGGCCATTCATTTATGGAGGAAGGGATTTCTCCTGCATCTAATAATTACTTTGATGGCGCCTATATCGTAGATATAGTTCGGCGTTTTGGCGCCATGAGACTTCGTTCATACCCACTTATGAGTTTTTGGCAGTTTATGAAGTGGGTTCTCGCATACCGCCAGCGCTTCATTCGTCCACTTTGGTATATTAGTTTTTCAAAGACTGAAGCTCAAATCGAGTTGGCTGAGCGCACAGGATGGTCAGCTTATAGTGGCCATCATTTGGAGAACCGGGCATCAGCGTTCGCACACGACGTTTGGATTCCTCGTAAATTTGGGATGGATTATAGAATTCTCACCTTGGCTGCTAAGGCGCGAAACGGAGAAATATCAAGAGATGAAGCTCTTGCACAATATGCTGCACCGCGACAGCAGAACCCAGAGTTGGAGGAATATGTTCGGAAGCGCTTAGGATTAAATCTTTGTGAATATCAGGATCTGCTTCTTGGTGAAAAAAGAACTTGGAAACAGTTTCGTACATATAAGAGACGCTTTGAACGCCTTCGGCCAATGTTTTATGTGCTTGCCAAGGCCAATCTGATACCCATGAGCTTTTATTTGAAATACTGCTTTCCGGTAAAAGCCCCGCAATGATCACCATCGTCAATTACGGTATGGGCAATCTGGGTTCCATGCTAAATATGTTCAAGCGCATCGGTGTCCAAGCCACTATCGAGTCTGAACCTTACCTTATCCGGCAGGCAGAAAAACTGGTGCTCCCCGGTGTTGGCGCTTTCGACAGTGCCATGTCCTGTATCAACAGTGTGCCTGGACTGCGGGAGGTTCTGAATCATAAAGTCTTGGTCGAGCGCGCGCCGATCCTCGGTGTGTGTTTGGGCATGCAGTTACTTACCTACTCCAGCGAGGAGGGCAGCTTGCCTGGCCTTGGCTGGATTCCTGGCGTCACTGCGCGCTTCCCGAAACAACAGGGCCTTAAGGTGCCCCACATGGGGTGGAATGTTGCCCAGCCGAATACGCCGAGCCGCCTGACTGCACAAGTAGGTGATGAACCACGTTATTACTTTGTTCATTCTTATTGCGTGCATGTCGATGATCCGGCTCACTCGCTAATGAGGACTCATTACGGCATAGACTTCGACTCGGCAATAGGGCGCGATAACATTCATGGCGTACAGTTTCACCCTGAGAAAAGTCACCGCTTCGGCATGCAGATTCTGAAGAATTTCGCGGAGATATGACCATGCTGCGCACCCGCGTTATTCCTGCCCTCCTGTTGCGCAACGAAAGTCTAGTTAAGACCTTACGTTTTGGCAAATTCACATATGTAGGTGACCCGGCCAATACCGTAAGGATATTTAACGAGATGGAAGTGGACGAATTATTGTTTCTTGACATCACCGCCTCGCGCGAAAATCGCAGTCCCAATCTCAAGCTGCTTGCAGATATTGCAAGCGAGTGTTTCATGCCCGTAGGCTATGGTGGCGGTATTCGTAGTCTGGACCAGGCTAAAGCGGTGTTCGATATTGGTTTTGAAAAAGTCGCTATAAATACCCAATCATCTGAAAATCCTGGATTGATCGAAAAGATCGCCAGCCATTATGGTAGCCAAGCAGTGATTGCTTCTATAGATGTTAAGAGAGGTCTTTTCGGAACTCGGACCGTGCGCACGCTTGGTGGCAAGTGCAACACCCGCCGCGACCCTGTCACATGGGCCGTGGATGTTGAAAGAATGGGGGCGGGCGAAATTCTGCTGACCTCCATCGACCGTGAAGGTACCTGGGAGGGGTTTGATCTTGAACTAGTCAAGAGCATCACTGATGCTGTTTCGGTCCCCGTCATAGCCCATGGTGGCGCCGGAACAGTTGAGCACATCGCGCGAGTTATCAAGGAGGCGAATGCCTCAGCAGTAGCGCTGGGCAGCATGGTGGTTTTTCAGAAGAAGGGGATGGGGGTTTTGATAAATTTTAGTGAGTTGCTTCGTCATATATGAAACCATGAACAGAAAAAAAAGTAATAAGATTGCAATCATCGGGAATATGAACAATAACGGTTTCGCATTATTGCGACATTTGTTGGATACTGGTAAAGACGCATACCTATTATTGACGCCAGTAGATGTAAAGAGAAAATCAAGCAAGCATTTTTTGCCAACAGAAGACACATGGTATCCAGATAAGTATTTAGAAAAAATAAAATACATTTCTACTCCGATGAGTCTCGGGATGATACTTTCATGTAAGGGTTATATATATAATTTTCTAGCATTTTTCATCTACCTAGCAAAAAGATTTGGAAAGAATGAAAATAGTTACTTATGGCTGCCTGGTTGTAACAGAGAAAAAATAAAGTCAATACTATCTGATTATTCTGTACTAATTTGCTCTGGTGAGATGCCAGCGGTTCTTAATAAAATAAATCGCTCATGCTCGTTATACTTTCCGTACTCAATCGGAGGGGAATATTACAAGGATCCGGAATTCACTAAATTTTTAAATGTTAAAAATATATTAACTAGGTTTATTACAGGAATTATTCAAAATGCACAATGCGAAGGGCTACGAAAAAATAAATTAACATTTATAAACGACTCACATCAAACCCAAAAGAGTTTTGAGGTATTAGATATAAATATTTTAAACACTTATATTCCAATAGTTTATCCATATGAAAATCCAAGTCATCTAGATTATTCGGAGCCACTCAAGGACATATTAAAAATAATAAAATCAGTTAAGTCGAGTCATATTAAATCAACTATATTTATGTCGCACTCTAGACACTATTGGATTAATAAAGGTGGATTAGATGCAGAAGAATGGCGCTCTAGAGGATCAAAAAATAATAACTGGATTGTCGATGCTTTTAGTAGATTAATAAGTGAAAATGTAGTTTATCCGTTATTAATTTTTTTTGAGTATGGGCCAGATGTTGAGGAAACAAAATTATATTGTAAACAAACGGGTATTGAGAAATACGTCTACTGGTCCCCTTTGCTCTCCAGAAAAGAAATACTTATTTTAATTAAAGAAATAAATGTTGGATTAGGTGAGTTTTATAATTCTGATATTTCTATGGGGGGTGCTCAGCTAGAATTTTTGGCGATGGGGAAGCCCCTAATCACTGGTAGAACTTCTTCTATAGTCAAGGATGCTGATACTGATGGATTTTTATTTGAAGCTGAGAGTGCTGAGGAAATATATAATCACATGTATTTTTTATGCAAGAATAAACCGCGCATAATTCAATCAGGAATGGATGCTTCGCAATGGTATAAAACTAAAGTGGTTAATGGTTTTATGTCAGTTATGAGCAATTTAGAATGAGAGTGTTTAAACACATTGCTTCTGGGTACGACCCATCAGAATTAAATGGACATGAAATTGTTCACTTAACTTATGACAGTTATATTATCCAAAGAAAGATATCTAGATTAGATTTCTTAAAACACGGAATCAGTGGCGGACATTTTCATGCAAGATTGACAAATCCTTCATATATCCAGTCTTTATATCTAAATCAAGAAAGATGGTATATGAAATATCTGGATGATTTAGGAGAAGTTTTTGTTGATTGTGACGTCATTGTTATAAACCCAGGTGTGGATATTGTTCACCCTGAGTTCTTAAAAAGACATTTTAACAACAAATTGAGAGTGCTTCATTTTATTGATGATCCTCATTTAAGTTACTCTTATGGGTTCAGTCAGGCATGGGCATATAATGCTGCAACATACATATCACCTTCATACAATGTTGATTCGTCAATGGCGGAGATCTTAAGGTTAGTAGGATTTTCTAGAATAAAGTGGCTACCACATACGGTTAGCAATACAGGTAAAGCATTTAATATTGACGATTTTGTGGCTAGTTTAGCACTGCGAAATGGAAAATCTATTTATGTCGGTGGGTATTATTCAGGCAAGGCGAAACGTCTAATCTATTTAAAAAAGAATCTTAAAAATGATTTTAGCATATATGGACGCCAGCCATTGTATGGTTTGATGTTACAGCTCCATGCTTTTTTAGTTGATAAAAGAACTATAATAGGCAGAGTAAGACCACTCTCTCCAGAAACTCTGCGTCAGGTTTATTCAAGGTATTCAATCGGTATAAACATGCATCTTTCGCAGCCAAATTTGGAAACCGGTAATGCTCGTTTGTATGAACTGCCGTTTAATGGGCTAACTCAAGTTGTCGACAAGAGTCAGTATTCAGGTATTTCCGAAATTTTTGAGATTGGTGAAGAAATTCTTTGTTACGAATCTATTGAAGAATGTTATGAAATCGTGAGAATGCTGATAGTGGACAAAAAAGAAAGAGAGCGAATTGCACTAAATGGTTTTGTCAGGGCTATCAGTGACTATAGTTACGCCAAAACACTCAATGATGAACTTGACTGGTATGCTGAGTTAATGAATAGCCCGGCCTAATAATCAAGGACAATTGAGGCGACGGCTAGTCTTGATGTTAGTTAAAATATAGTTTCTTTCTCGATTTTTTAGATATATATCTAATGTCATGTTAAAAATTCATACGGTTCGTGAGCAGATGATTGTGAGCGATGGATTCGTTTAAACGCGGATTGTGAGATTTGGCAGTTATCACAGCCGTTGGGTAGGAACTTCCAAATCATCCCGCCATGCTACTTTTGATGGATGTTTTTTATTTTTTCCCAATGTTGGTTGTTTGCGTTGTAAGATATTAAAGTATCAATCGGCGGCCTTTTTGAAGAGTTTGAGCATCCGATGCTATGTTATTTCCTATTTTGATTGTAGAAAAGTGTTCAACCGAAGCTTCTATCGGATGTTTTTAGTAATTTCTTTCTTGGTGCCGAGTATTTTTTCCAACAGAACTTAGCGACATTTTTAATCGACGAAATTTCCAATCCACCAAGTTCTTGCGATCTTGGTTTGACCATCTTCTTAGCGTCGTGACAAAGTGCACCCCTCGAGCCCTATTTTTGCTTATGAAGAAGAGCGTGGCTATGTCTCCAGACATTTGGTGAAAAAAGCTACCCCCAGCTGCCGACAATCTAGTTATATTTGAATGTTCTGCGACTGGTACTGTGTATAAATGATCGCTTATTGAAAAGGTATGCTATTCGATGCTCATATTAGCTGGCATTTTTGGATTTAAAGCGTTGCGAATAGTGCAGTAGAATTGTGCAGATGAAATTAGAAATTAAGGTTTTTGCATTTACTAGTTATGACTAGATCAATGAGAGGGCTAGACCGCCATTTTGCCTATAATTTCCTTAGTTGGTTATCGTTGACAGGTTTATTCGTCCTCAATGATTTTGAGATTACGGAGTGGATGGCCTTTTCGTTTTTTGTTACTCAGGCTCTTCTTTCACTGACAAATAGGTTACATGCATTTCTTGCTCTCCCATATATTTTGATTCTGGGACCGATTCTTCATAAAGTAAAACTCATTAGTACTAGTTTAGACGAGATTTTATTAGTTTCAGCTTTAATAGTTGTCACTTATGAACTATTGAAAAAAGTTGTGTCAACTAGAGTTATTCATTATTCAACCGCCACACTTTATGACCTTGTGCAAATTTTTATGTTTTGTATTGTTTTTTTGTCATGGGTGCTGTCAGAAAGTTTGTTACAAGGTATTAATGGTATGATAATTGCGCTATTTGTGTTGATAGTGCACTTTTATATAAAGTTTATTCTTTTTGATCAAAAAGTGGGCGCAAGAGCATTCAGGGCAATAATAGGTGCGGCTTTTTTATCTGCACTATTAATTATTTATGCATATTACGCCAACATCAATCTTAATAATTTTCTTGATGGCAATGACCTTAAATTGCATTTTGCTAAAGGTTCCTATTTTTATGCAAATATTTTTTATATTTTAGGTGCGGCTTTCTTTGTGTCAATAAGTGGTTGTTGTTCAATATTTTACAGGCAACTTTCTTGGGTTGCTCCTTTGGTTTTTTTATGGTCACTTTTAGTTTATTTTAATAAGACAGCACTCCTTTCTATATTGATTGTATTTTTATTGTTGTTAATCAGTGACTCCAGGTTCAAATCGAAAGTTATTTACTTCGTATTCGTCGTCGCTTTTATACTATTTATTAATTTCATAGCGAATGAATCGGTAGATTTGGGAAAAATTTATAACACTGCATCACTTTTTGTGCGGATTGATATATTTTACGAAGTGATCATGGCGTTAATCTCTGACTTGAGAACATATTCTGTTGGATATGGACCTCAGTTTGCTATCAAAGGATTGAAGGCTTCAGATTTATCTTATATTATAGAAAATCAAGGGACTATTGATTCTGGTTATATATCGTATCTACTTGAGTATGGGTTTTTCTATGTTGTAGCTTTATGTCTTTCGCTATTCATTATTTTTTTCAAAATCAACGGATACAGAAAGCTTAATCCTTCGTTTAGATATTTTAATGCGGCATTATTTTTTTATTCCTTGGTGCTAATAACACAAGTTCTTTCTACTGGGAAGGTGTTTTTTGTGATGAGTATGTTTTTTTCGCTGATATATTATTTTCCAGCAAAATATCATTTTAATGGTCGGATTAATCGAGGTCAAAGATGGAAATATTAAATAGATTTAAAAAACACATCGCGTGTTCTCTTGAATATATTAGTCCTGCCGCCCTTGATTCGGCTACTTGTAGTAGTAGGGTTCTAGTTCTGGGTGACGGAGTTTCTGCAATACACGCATCGAAATTTTTTGATACATATGAAAAAATAATTTGTACAAATTTATCTGTATTGAATAGATTGTTAATTGATCGACGCCCAGAATATTACATTAATATCGATCCAAGACTTTTAGCCCCTTCATTTCTTTCAACTAAGATACTGTGTGATGCGCGGCCGATAGTTATGTCTCAATTAAACAAAATCAAGGGGCATGTGCACCCATTTTTTCACAGCTATTCACGTCTCTTTCTGCATAATTTTCGATCTTATTCACCGTCTTATCTATCCTCTAATCGTTTTATATGTGGCAGGGAAAAATCAATTTATGGTGATTTTAGTGGCAGCTTTCAGGCTGCTCTTGGTCTTGCTTTGCTCTTAGGATTCGAACATATAGATATTGCAGGTTATGACGCTTGGTTCCTGTCTCCAACAAATAATGTTAGGTGGTATTCTGAATGCTATGACCTTCTGTCAGAAGATCATCATTTAGAGAGTTCTTCGCCTGAATTTTTGGATTTAGCAGCTAGCATGGCTTCAATTAGAGTCTATACGTATGCCCATTATCATTTAAAATATTCTTATTTGGATGAGATCTATATCTCCGATACTGAAAAGTATATTCCAGCTGTGAATCGCTCATATTATATTGATGAATCGGTAGCTGAAAGCTTGTACTCTTGGGAGAGGAGATTTTTTCCGAAAGGCTATGAGGTTCGTGCTAAGATCGCGAAACATGTTACTCATCTGTGATTATGAGATGAAGTCAGAATATATTTATCACTTTTTTTTAGATGCTCGTACAGGTGGGCCTCATGCATATGTATTAAACAAGACTAACTACTTTAAAGACGAATTCTTTCAGGTTTTTTATACTTCAGGAAAAGGTGATTTTCCCGGTCGCGCATTAATTAATTTAAGACACATAATGCGTGCATTATATCCTCTAGAAATTATATTGAATGTGCTCTTAATTTTATTTGATTATTTTTCCGGTCGTATCTTACGCGAGAATATAATCTTCAATATACATGGCGGTGCAAGTTTGTCTCCTATTATTGCTGCGCGTATTTTAAAAATCCCCGTTCTTTGGACAATACACGAGACAGTTCCAAGTTATAAATTTTTAATTAAAGTTGGTCGATGGATTCTTGGGAATAAGAATTCATACATTGCAGTTGTATCTAAACGGTCAGCAGCTGTGTATGGGTTGTCTAATGCCATATTTTTACCTGCTTCTGTTGATGAATCGTTTTGGATGTCTAAATCTGTCACAAATACCGAAAGTATTGAGTGTAATTGGTCGGACTTGCCAGGTAGTGTCCGGTCTTCCATTAGAGTTCTTATGGTGGGTAATCTAAATCCACTCAAAGGTGCAGATGTTCTTATTGATGCATTATCAGCTTCCAAAGGTGGTTTCAATTTAAAAATTGTTGGAAGGAAGCTTAAAACTCACCAAACCTTTGTGGATAGCTTGACTGAAAAAGCGCAGATATTTGAGAGATCTGGTTGTGATCGTCGAGTTGATTTTTTAGGTTGGCAAAGCCAAGAGAGAGTTCGCGCCTTATTAGCGAGTTGCGATATATTTATCTTACCATCGCTGAGTGAGGCTTGTCCCGTTGCTCTTCTTGAGGCCATGGCTATTGGTTGCAGAATAGTTGCAGCAGACGTTGGTGATGTCCGAGCAATGTTGGGGAATTGTCCTAATTCCATTATTTTTGAAGCCGGTTGCGTTCGAGAGTTGGTTAAGGCGATTGAAGAGACCCAATTGCGGATTGATTTTGAAGACGAGATTCAGAAGAAAAGTTGTGTTGGACCTGAATGGAAAATTTCGCGTGTAGTTGAAGAGACTGCCATTGTGTATCGTCGCTTACTTGATAGTTGTAATTAGGTCTATTTTTTTTATTTCTAAGTTGGTTAGAGCATTATGTATATTCTAGGGATTAACGCCTTTCACGGAGATTCTTCTGCCTGTCTAGTTAAAGACGGAATTTTAATTGCAGCTGCTGAAGAAGAACGTTTTCGCCGTGTTAAACATTGGGCTGGGTTTCCATCTGAGGCGATTTGCTGGTGTTTGGAAGAGGCTGATATCTCAATTGAAGATGTGGCTCATGTTGCATTGAACCAAGATTCGCAGGCGAACCTCAGTAAAAAAATCGCTTATATGCTAAAAAAGCGACCCGATTTCGGGATGTTGTTCGATCGCTTTCGTAATAAGCGTGTGCGTGCGGGTGTCGCCGAACATCTAGCTGTAGCATTCCCCGAAGTTACTTTTGCAGGAACTGTGCATGCGATTGAGCACCATGCTGCGCATCTTTCTTCTGCTTTTCATGCTTCGCCGTTTGATGAGGCAGTTGTTGTGTCTGTTGATGGATTTGGTGACTTTGCCAGTTCAGCTTGGGGTGTTGGGAGGGGTATTAATATTAACGTTGAGGAGCGTGTTTATTTTCCGCATTCTTTAGGTATTTTTTATCAAGCACTTACCCAGTTTATTGGATTTCCGAATTACTGAGATGAATACAAGGTAATGGGGCTAGCACCTTATGGGAAGCCGGTGTACTTGG
>Ga0181566_10002260_pt1 | contig 15882 bp, 12 predicted proteins | sample 101ome_15_FD_133762 | JGI IMG/M metagenome (GOLD analysis project Ga0181566, IMG submission 133762) | Coastal salt marsh microbial communities from the Groves Creek Marsh, Skidaway Island, Georgia - 101402AT metaG (megahit assembly) | ecosystem: Environmental > Aquatic > Marine > Intertidal...
ATATAATAGAGTATTCGGAAGTTTTTTCTTATTTGGGAAGACTGTGGAGCGGTTACGCGTTGTGAGGCTGTTCAGATAGAGGTGCTGGCTACGAATACAAGAGGGAGGGGGCAATAGAGCGCCGAGATGCGCTAGCGGATAAGCTGTTTCTTGATCTCTTTGCGCTTGCTTTCCCTACGACCGTAGTCCTCTTCGTACTCTTCGAGCTCAAGGCTGAGTTCACGCATTTTCTTTTCGCGTTTGACCAACTTGCGTTCAATTGCGGCTTTGTTCCGCTCCTGGATGGCCAGTTGGGTGGAGGCGTTTCTCAGCTCGTTTAGCAGTAGCGCCTTTTGATCCTGGACTTCTTTGATCGTCTGTTTCATGCGCACTATGAGTCGCATGGTGACGAACTTTATAATAACGGAGGAAAACATAAAGGCAACCGCGCTAAACATTGCAACGGTCTCGGTTTGTAGCGGTGTTGACATGAAGTCCTGTCGTTGTCTTGTAGCAGTACACACCGGTGTAGAACGTCTCTCCGAGGAAATATAATAAAACGACGATGAGATTCCACGTTTTACCAGAATATTCTCGCTATTTCGCGTCGGTTCACGCCGAGATCGATAGGGGTTTACTTGACGGTCTTGAGCAAGGTTTTTTACCTTGGAAAATCCACAATACGCAGCGGAGTATAGCGTGAAGACGATAGCAAAGACTACAGTACTATGCGCTCTGATGTTGCAGTCTACGATGCTCTATGCGCAGCTTGCCGTTTGGAAACTGGGCGGTAGCGGTGTGCCTTGGGTGGGGCAAGACACCGTGCGTGTAATGGTAGATCTCGAGTCAGACCCCGGCGCACTGCGGCCGGTATACGTAGAGCCTGGAACCAACATCATTTCCTTACTCGACGATTGGTCTTTTCTCCGGCAGCCCAAGGAACTGGGCTATGTCGATGGTGAACGGCCGCGTATATGGAAGTGGAATGAGGGAAACGGCGATCCAACAGAAAATGGCGTCGCCCTTATTGACGCCGATAGTTCGACGTACAACTCGTCTAAGGCCGAGGGCATAGACAAGGTATTCTTTACGATAGATCTGGGCGTTCCCATGCCTGCACACACCTTTGGTTTTCACGCGCCTTCCAGTGGCTACAGGTCGGACGGTACGCTCCTGCGCACCGATGCAACGCCTGCATTTCAAGTGTCTCTGCAGGAAGAGAGCAGCGATTTATTCGGTGTTAAAGGCGGTTGGGCGTTAGAAAAGGTTATCGGCGAGCGTCGGGAAAACCTCTCATCGGACGTGCGGATTGAGTTCCCTCAACAGTATGCGCGCTTTTTTCGCTGGGTGCGCAAACTGTCGATCATAGACGAAGAAGTTCTGCGCCGAGCCGGCGGTGGTGGGCAGGGCAATCAGGCGCGCGCGCTGCTCGGAACGATAAGCGAATTCGAAGTATATGGAGAAGGCGTGCCGCGTCGCGTAATTTACAAAACTAAAATTATTGACCTCGGCGTGGAGCAAAACTTCGGTCGGCTGTTCTTTGCTGCTACGCCGATGCGCCGAGTTGGCGATGCATTTGTCGAAGCGCCCGACGCGCAGGCGCGCGTGCAGGTCGAAGTGCGCACGGGACGCGACGGCGATCCGAATATCTATCGCGAATACACCGTCACGGGCAAAGAGAAAGAGGTGAGTCGGGCGCGCTACGAGAATGAGCTGCGCACCGGCTTTGAACGAACCTGTGCCTCGTGTGATTACGTCCAGCGTGCGCCGCGGCCGGGCATGCGAGCCAGTATCCTGTATGACAGCGACCGCTGGACCTATTGGTCCTCGCCTATTTCGGAGTCGGGTTCCTCTCTGGGATTGGCCAGCGGATCGCATATTCAGGTGCGTATTACGCTGGAAAGTGAAGCCTTTGCCGACTTTGTGCGTCTGGACTCACTTTGGGTTGAGACGGCTCCCCTCTTAGCTGATCGCGTTGTCGGCGAGGTCGCTCTACTCGAGCAGCAGAGGCCCGTGCGAGGTATTGCAGAAGTTGAACTGGGCCGCAGCGCGGACTTTACCTACGATTTGGCTGCTGCGTTTTCCAGCGGTGCGCAGCGGGGTTTTGACACCGTTTATATCCGCACGGAAACGCTTCCTCAGTTTAAGTCTCTCTCCGTTGGCGGTGAGCCTGTTGATCCGGTTTTTGTGGAAGAGGACGATTCGGGTTTACGCGTAGTATTACCTCAGCGGATATCGAGGACAAACAACCGGCCGCTACGCCTCGTGTTTGCCGCGGAAGTCTTTGAACTTGCAACGACGTTTCTCGGAGAGATTAGCGATTCGCAGACGGAAGGTCTTCCTCAGCCCATAGTCGAGGGAGACGCTAATGATCAAGTCACCACCAACGGTTTACAGGTTATTAGCAGTGCGTCTCATGTTTCTTCCGTGCTTCGCGACATGGCTTTTTCATCGCCGGTTGTCACGCCAAACGGCGATGGAATACACGATGAAATTGAAATTAGCTACGCGCTTTTTGGTCTGCCCGAAAGCGTTCCGGTAGAACTCAGAGTGCACCGCATGGATGGGGCACTGTTGGTGACGCTGCCTCAAGGTGAGCAAATGGCCGGTTTGCACACCGTTCGCTGGGACGGGCGCGATGAGGCCGGACGCTTGGCTCAACCCGGTACGTACCTGGTCTCAGTCGTCGTTCTTGCAGAGCAGAGAAATGACCTCAGTATACGCCCGGTGGGCGTGGCTTATTGAGGGAGAGAATAATGCATAGAATACACGCACTTATTATCCCTGTATGCGTATGTGTCTTTGCCCTTAGTGCCGCATATGCTGAACGATTGGTCTTCCAAGGGGTCAAATCGTGGCGGGATTGGGAGGTGCCGTTTGGCCTGACGGAAGTTGGTGATCAAGGGCAGCTTCGTTTGGTGAAATATCGCAAGGATATCGACGCGGTGCGCGATGCCCACTTATTTAGCTATGAGAGCAAGAGCAAAGGCCTGGTCAGCGGAGGTATATGGGAGGCGACTTCTAATCCAGCCGCTGCCGAAACGATTATCGACGGCGACGAGACGACGTACTGGCAGCCCGATCCAGCTGATGAAGTAGAAGATTGGGCGATAGAGATAGACCTCGCTCGCACGGTGTTAGCGCGAGAGATCAGGCTTCAATTTCCCGATCGCGACGGCGCGCGGCCTTTTCGTCAATTTACCGTCTATGCCAGCACGGGTGCCCGCGTTTCCGTTAAGGAAGATGTGGTCATGTTGGAGCCCGTTTTTCGCACGACGCGCCCCAATGCAGACTCCGAGATCGTTATTCCCCTTTCCTACGCATCCCGCGACAGTGCGCTGATCCTCGACGAGGGCATTGAAGTTGACCCCGCGTTGAAGAATGGATATCGCGTCGTGCAGCGCATTCGCATCGAGGTGGAAGAAAAATCGCCCGATGCTGCGCTTGCAGAAGTATCCGTTCGCGCCATTGGCGATAATATCAGCCTCGGTGCGGAGCAGCGAGGTAGCTTTGTAAACGGCATTAACTCGGTTGATCCCCAGAACCTATTTGACGGCGATATGAATACTAACAACCTCATCGGTTCCTCCTATGGTAGTTTGGGTTGGAAAGAAGGGGGCGTGTGGTTTGGCGTTGATCTAGGTGCTACGTTTTTCGTCGATGAATTTTTTCTCTACTCGTTCAAGTCAGACGAAGGGTTAGTGGGGTATTCGATCAACGGCACCGGGCCCGGGCATACCGTGCTGTATTCCGATGGGGCACAGGTTCTTCAGTCTGGCTTGCCCGTTCCGGGCGCTTTCGACTATACCGAGTTGTTTACGCACATAAATCCCAACGCGGATCGCCTGCTCTATATCCGCTATATCTTCAAGCCGCGTAAGATGCGTTACTTTTTCTGGCACGGTATCCGCGACACCGGCTGGGGCATCGTCAAATGGGGCGAGTTTATGCTCTTCTCTCCCGGTCATCCGGCCGAAGTTGTGCTGCGCTCGCCCTTTATCGACTTGGGCACTGAGGTAGGTGACGGGCGCCCCAAGGTGATCAAGGGACTGCACTGGGATGCAGACCTGCCGCTCGGAGCTAAGCTTCAGCTGCGCTCGCGCTCCGGTAATACGCTGGATCCGCTCTACACGTTCTACGATCGCAAGGGCGATGAGGTCACAGAAGACCGATGGAAAAGCGCACCCAAGGTGCTGCGTGGCGCCATCGATACGACGCTGGTCGTCGGCGACGATTGGGGCGCATGGAGCAACGTATACCAGAATTCGGGTGAAGTATTTCAGTCGGAAAGTCCGCGCCGTTACGTGCAGTTGGAGATGATCTTAGGCACGGATGATCCACAGGTCGGGCCGCAAGTCAATTCGCTGTCTATCGAATACGAACAGGCACTCGTTCAGGACGCGCGCGGTCAAATCTGGCCTCGGGAAGCTCCGGTAAATGAGAGGACGCGCTTTGCCTACACCGTGTGGCCGCGCAGTGCCGGCGGAGATAGTGGTTTTGATCAGGTGCGGCTGGTCGTGCCCAAGGCATCAGACGTCGATTATACGGGCGTTGAAGTAGACGGCGTTGCAATTCAACCCGAATCGGTCGTATCCGCAGGGGATTCGCTATGGGTTGATTTGGGGCAAGCCGTATCAGGTGATTCCGTGCGCATCGCTTTTGAAACGCAGCTATTGAACAACGCGACGGTCGTAAGCGCCGATTTGGGCCTGTCTAATCGGCCCGGTTTATGGCAGTCGGTTGAACCGCTTATCCGTCGTTCGAATGTCGTGATGTTGCCCAATTTGATCGGCCAGGAAAAATTAATTGGCGAAGTGGAGCTAGCTACAGCCGTGATTACGCCGAACGGAGATGGGATACACGACGAGCTCGAAGTGCGTTTTATCGTCTATAAGGCCAGTCGAGTTGAGCCCGTTCTACAGATCTACGATCTGGCGGGGCGTCGAATTGCCGCGCGTACAGGCACCCAAGAGGCTGGCCAGTGGCGGCTAGATTGGGACGGGCGTAGTGACGATTCTGGACAAACGGCAGCCCCGGGCTCTTATATATACGAGATTTCGTTGGGCACGGATGCGGGAGATGATAAGCGCACCGGCACAATTGCAGTTGCCTACTGAACGCGTCGGCTACCGTTTTTGTAAAATAGAGTCCCCCAGAGCCAAGTTGGAGCTGGGGGACTCTATTTTATGCACGGCACGATGTATATCACGTGGTGATATGTGTCATGGTGCGCCGTCAACGCAGTGTGAGATATTTTCCACCCTTACGAGGAGGCGGTAGAATGACCGTTCGGAACCTGAGTCCGCAGCAGATGTTTATTCGCTTAGCTGAAGAACACGTGCCTAAATATCGATTTAAGGGAAAGACTAAAAGTCAATTTAATCGGTGGAAGCGTCAGGCTGAGCCGAAAGTCCAGGCTACGCTAGGCGACTTCCCCGATCCCGTTGCACCGCGACCCAAGATGCTGGCCGAGTGGGAAGAAAAAGGTCTGCGCCGCCAGCGCTGGATTATCGACGTGCAAAAGCACCTCTCGGCAACGCTATTAGTTAACTATCCGACCGATATAAAACGCGGAGAGAAGCGTCCGGCCATTCTCTGCTGTCACGGTCATGGTCCCTATGGAAAAGAGCCGGTAATGGGCAATGACTCTAGCCCGGCGCTGCGCGATAATATGGAGCAGCACCGCTACAACTACGGACAAATTATGGCTCAACAGGGCTTCATCACATATGCCATTGACTGGATCGGCTTTGGAGAGCGAAACGAGAGCGAAAAGCACAACTTTCGGACTTCGGCGGGCAATCGCGACTGGTGTAACTTGTACTATTTACACGCCACGATGCTTGGTATGACGTCTATTTCTATAAACGTAGCGCACGGTCGAGCCGCAACCGATGTAGTATGTAAACTGCCGGGGGTAGACGGCGAGCGCCTAGGCGTTATGGGTTTGAGCGGGGGTGGCACGATGACGCTGTGGATGACGCTGTGTGATGCGCGCTTTCGGGCGGCTGAGATTATATGCTATAGCGATCTATGGGCGGCCTTTGGCGTGCGCGACCTAAACTACTGCGGCATGCAGGTGGCTCCGGGGTTGTTTAAGCTGATGGATTTGCCTGACGTGCAGGGATTGATTGCGCCGCGTCCCCTGTTGGTGGGTGTTGGTGTACACGATACGTGTTTCAAAGTAGATACCGCTATGGCGTGTTACAAGCAGGTAGAATCGATTTACCAGGCGGCTGGAGCGGCCGATAACCTCGAGTTGGATCTGCATCCGGGCGAGCACGGCTGGGGTGGGAATAAGTCGGTGACTTTTTTCGAACGGCACTTATCGTAGTCTCGAATCGCGTCGCGTGCTTGCTCAAACCGCTGTCGGTAATGTGCCGAGGCAAAAGCCCTCAGAGCACGGTGCTCTGAGGGCTTTTGCGCGGAAAGTAATTTTGGGGAAGCTTATTGGGCGTTGGCCTGCACCATTAGGTTGATTTCTACTTCGTCACCGAGAATACTCGCCACATCAGTCCATGAGTTCACACCGTATTCCGACCGACTCAACACGGTTTGAGCGGACATGCCGACCTGCGCTTTTTTTGACCACGGATTGGTCCCGGTGCCCAGCACGTTGACGGGGAGCACAATAGACTTGGTCACGCCGTGCATGGTGAAATCGCCCGTCACGTGGATCACGTCGTCTTTAACTTCGGCACCCGTGCTCTTGAATGTGATAGAGGGAAAAGATTCGACGTCGAAAAAGTCTGCGCTGCGCAGATGCACATCGCGCTTTTCGTTGTCTGTATCGACGCTAGATACGGCAATCGTAGCCTCGACCTGAATCTTCTCGGGCTGGGCCGGGTCGAACTGAATCTGGCCCGAAAACTCATTAAAGACGCCGTTTGCACGGCTTACGAGATGGCGCACGTTAAAAGCGACCTGCGAATGCTCTGAATCGATTTCGTACGTCTCTGCATGGAGGGTTGGTATTGAAATGATGGAAATGAGTAAGGCTGAAAAAACTAAACGCATAATGGTCTCTCCTTTAGAAATATTTGTGATTATGCTCACGAAATAGAATTAGTCAACAACGTCTCAAGGCTTATTTGGCTATTTGTTTCTATCCGAACGGAAAAGGCGGTGAGGTATAGTCCTATTCCAGGTATAGTAAAGCTGGTTTAGCATATGCCCCTTAGATGGGCTATTCCACGGTAGCCACGTCGTTCGGTCATTCGTGCTTTCTCTTTGATGGGGTTCTATCGTGGATGAATACGAAGTAATGGGAAAAGAAAAGATCAGGAAAATACTTTGTTTTTTTAGCAGGTATACGTTTTACTTATAGTACTATGGAGCTGAGACATCTACGCTATTTTGTCGCGGCAGCAGAGGAGAAAAATATCAGTCGAGCCGCAAAAAGACTGCATATTTCCCAGCCGGCCGTATCGAGACAAATAAGAGATTTAGAAGGGGAGTTGGGCGTTCAGCTTTTCAAACGGCTGCGCGACGGACTGGAGCTGACGGATGCGGGCAACACGGCGCTCGTACACGCGCGCGAAGTGCTGCGTCAGTCCGTCGTTATGGATAAGGCGATGGACCCATTTCGGGATAAAAGCGCGCTTGCTACGCTGGCTGTCGGCTATATCCCAACCATGCTGCCAGACGTTCTGGCGTATGCACTCAGAACGTTTGAGCAACTGCATGCCGATACGCGCATTCAAATCTACGAAATGGTACCCGCGCAGCAGGTGGTAGCGATGCGCCGAGATGAGATCGACGTGGGCCTGTTGGGCATGCCGTGGTCCGCTATCGAGGGCGAGTTCGCTACGCGAGTGATAAAACGGGTGCCCATGGCCGTTATTGTTCCAGCGGATCACGCGTTGGCATCGCGCTCGAGTATTGACCTCGTTGATTTACAAAACGAACCCTTCATAAGCTTTCACGAAGATCAATTTCCCGGTCGTCCCGAACTGTTGGAACGCATGTTTGGCCACGTTTCCACACCACCAGAGGTCGTGGCAAAAGCGAGGGGGCATTCTGAACTGCTGGGATTGGTGGCTGCCGGACGCGGGGTCGCATTTGCGCCGTCTGATTTATACGCGTTTCCCCACGTGGGCGTCGTATTCGTAACACTAGGCCATCCTCAGCTGACCCTAGAGGCTTCCGCTATATGGAAGAGAGAACGAGAGACGCCCCAATTGCGCTCTTTTGTCGACATTATGGTCCAGGGAGCCTAGGCTGAAACAGTGTCCGTTTGAGCTGTGCCATGAGAAATGCATCGAGCATGGCCAATAAAAAAAGCCCCCGAAGCGCTTAGCTTCGGGGGCTTTTTTTATTGGCGGGACCGACGAGACTCGAACTCGCGACCTCCGGCGTGACAGGCCGGCGTTCTAACCAGCTGAACTACGATCCCATTAATTAGGATGACCAAAATTAAGGGGCGATAGGGCCCTTGTCAATAGGTCATGAATTTTCTTTTTGCCAGGCTTCGCCCTCTTTTTTAAGTCGCTTTAGGGCGCTTCGCATTAGCTGTCTTTTGAGTGAGCTCAGGTGGTCTACAAAGAGCACGCCGTTCAGGTGGTCCAACTCGTGCTGTAGGGCACGTGCGTAAAACCCAGAACCCTCAGTCGTGAAGGTTTCACCGTCTAGATTGAGGGCTTCCACCGTTACGCTTTCGGCGCGTTTGACGTCGCCGTATAAATCGGGAAAGCTCAAACAGCCCTCTTCGCCTACTTGCGTGCCTACGTCCGAAACGATGCGTGGATTAATCAGGGCGATTGGCGGATAATCGGGCTGCTGCGCGGAAACGTCTATAACGCAAACGCGGCGTGCAATGCCTATCTGCGGGGCGGCTAAGCCTACGCCTTCAGCGGCGCGCATTGAGTCAAATAGATCGTCAACGAGGCTGCGGACCTCACTATCTACTTCGCTTACAGATGCGCACTGTTGGCGCAAAACGCTCGCGCCAAACTTAACGATTTCTCTTTTCATAGGGACAGGGGTTGAAGGTCTAAGGCGATATAGCGAAAACCAAGCGCTTCACAGTCGGTAACGACGGCCTGACGCAGAGTGCTATTGGCCATGACGGTCGGATCGTTGAGGCGCAGGTAGAGCATCTGGTCCCGCTCTTCAAACGCCGCAGGCGCGAGCTGATGGCGCGTAAGTATGGGATCAAGGCGCTCAAAGAGAGGGGCATCGCTGGCTTCGATAGAGAGGAGCGCTTCGTTCATGCTGCCGGAGCGGAAGCCGCGTAGATCCATCGTTACGTGCCTATAGCCGATGGCCTGTAGCGCGTCGGCGGTTTGGCGGCACCGCGTCCCATCGCCCAGCAGAGCCTCTAAGTCCTGGCTCGGTAGTTCGATGCGGGCTAGGGAGTCGTGGTGGCGCGAGCGTACCTGCGCGTAGCCTAACTCGGTGCGCAAAAAGGCCTCGGCTGCGTCGACTTTTTTGAGTCCGTCCGCCGTGACGGCCGTTCCGTAGGGAAAGCGAGAGGACAGACAGGCCATGGCAGGACGGTCCCACACGGAAATGCCCCAACGCTGCGCCAGGCTGCGCACGTCTGCCTTGTTGAGACCGGCTTCGGCCAGCGGTGCGCGCACGCCTTTTTCGAGCGCGGCTTTGGCGCCGGGGCGAAAATCCCCCACGTCGTCGGCGTTCTGGCCGTACAGGATATAATCGACGTCCAATTCAACGGCCATGCGCTCCATATGGGAGAAGAGTTCCTGCTTGCAGTAGTAGCAGCGGTCAGGCGCATTTTTGGCGTAGTCGGGGTTGTCGAGCTCGCGCGTTTTTACCACCTCGTGGCGAATGCCAAACCGGTCGGTAATCTCTTGTGCTCGCTCGAGTTCACCGCTGGCGTAGCTCTCCGAGTCGGCCGTTACGCAAATGGCTCCTTCGCCGAGCACGCGCTGTGCAGCCACGGCCAGCATTGCGCTGTCTACGCCGCCCGAATAGCCGATTAGGGCGCGCTCCATCGGGCGCATGATGTCCTCGAGGATGGCTAGCTTTTCATCCAGGCTGAGTGCTGTGGTGGTCGTCGTCACAGTGAATCCTTAAAGGGCATCTTCTGCGTTGGAATCGTCCGACAACGCACAGGGAGCGATAACGGCATCTATCATACCGTGTAGCACTTTTTTATCGGGTGGACACACGACGGCCTGAATGCCCGATAGTAGGGGTTGGTCGCCGGTCAGGTAGTAGTATGGGCGGAGCAAAACGCGTCCGCGCATTGGTTTTACGGCATCGTCAAAAAAGTCGTAGTAGCGCACGGTTTTACGCGCAGATTTGTGGAATCTTTGTAGTATGTAGGGGGTGTCGTCAAAGCTGTCGAGCGCCGTTTGCACGTTTGTGCTCCACGTGTCCTCTGGCAGGTCGTGGCCGATAGAAACGCCTTTGCTCTCGTAGGCCAGTTCGGAAAAACCGGAGGGTTTGACGACCAGTTCACGCTGCTTTTTGCTGAGTCCTTTCAACACCTGCCAGTCGTTGACTGGCCCATCGTTCAGCGTCAGGTCCGGCACGACGGCGTGCGGAGGCAGCGGCCGTGCATCGAGAATCCAGGTGTGCGGAATCAGACGTGCCAGCAGCTTGTAGACGTCGCGCGCTAGCTCTCGGCGCCAGAACGGGGTCAGGAGCGGATGGTGAAAAAGGGCTAGCCACATCTTTTCTTCGAGATAGGCCTTGGGGGGCGGCGTGAGTCGAACGGCGTTCTTTTTGGCGAAATAGGTGATGAGCTCAGCCTTTGGAATGTTTTTAAGGTCGAATAGCTCAAAAAAGCGATAGACCGCTTCGAGGCGCTGCTTCTGTCCGTTTACGGCCAGCGATAGGCCCTCTTCGTCAAAATGTAGATCGCGAGGATGGGTGCAATAAGTGGGCTGACCCTGTGCGCTAAGTTCGTCTGCAAGCCACTGCATTTCGTCGCGATAGGCCTCGGATTCGTCTGAGACGACTAGGCCTACAGTGGGTCGCTCTGAGTTCGTAGCGGCGGCAATGGCCTCGTAAAAGCCGTCTACCAGCCCGCGTGGACCGCCTATAATGTCGTATCCCAGATCGGCGTAGAGCGATGAGACTTGGGCAGTAAAGCCCATGCCGCCGGGGACGGAGTCCATCTCCATGATGCGAAAGCCGTCTTCCGTCATTAATAGGTCGGGGCGCATGACCAGAGGTAGATGCGATTTGATGCGGTTCCAGAGGCCCATCTCGAGCACGTCGCCGGGTTTCCCTCGATCCAGGTACTGATGGACCCAGGCGGGTTGCAAGCCTTTTACGCTTTGGTGATAAAGCAGGTTTGCAGCTCGGTAAAACTGATGGAGCGCAGTGCCTAATTCGCGCAGTTCGCGCAGCTCGTCTGCGCTTAGCCAGAAAGGCTCCGGTGAAATGCGCCAAGGCAGGTTACTGTTGGGATGAAGGTGGTCTCGATCGCCTTCGAAAAGGCCGCCTACCGGCGTGCGTTCGTTGAGGGTGAGGCAGATTTCGCGCGGATCTGATAGAGTGCTCGGCAGCGACATGAAACCTTTCCGCTGGGTGAAACGGCGGCCAAGAGGCCGCTCAGTTGGAAATGAGACCAATGTAGAATATAAGGGGGTACTGGTCAAGGTTGGGGAGGGGAACAAAAGCCGTTCTTTGAGTTCGTAAAAAAGCGTGAAAAGCGTATTTTAACACATGTCAAAGAAAGAGGATTCTATGGAACTGGCTGGTAAAACGGCCGTGGTTACGGGTGCTAGTCGTGGCATAGGCGAAGCGATTGCCCGCGCGCTGTCCGCAGCCGGTGCGCAGGTGGCACTGCTCGCGCGCAGCGAGCGCGCTCTCCGCGCTGTGGCAGACGGGATTGAGGCGGAGGGTGGACAGGCGTTGGTCGTGCCGGCCGATGTTGCGGATAAAGGTTCGATCAATGCGGCGTTCTCCTCTATTCATTTCGCGTGGGGTGGTGTAGATATTCTGGTGAACAATGCGGGAGTGCAAGGTCCCATAGGTCCGCTGCACGCGGCTGAGGTGGAGCAGTGGTGGCAGTCGGTTGAGATCAATCTCAAGGGGTGTTTCCTGTGCTCGCAGCAGGTTCTTCCGCATATGATGGAGCGGCGCGGCGGCAAGATTATTAATCTATCGGGCGGGGGCGCCGTAGGTCCCAGACCTTTTTTTAGCGCATATGGCGCCTCCAAAGCGGCTGTAGTGCGCCTGACCGAGACGCTAGCCGCCGAGGTGTCTGACTATAGAATTGACGTTAACGCAATCGCCCCAGGAGCCGTTCATACCGAGATGCTTAAAGAGCGGTTGGCCGCCGGTGAGCGGGCTGGTAAAGCCGAAATCGAAGCGGACCGAGCGCTGCTCGAAAATGGAGGCACCGACCCGCAGCGTCCGGCGGCCTTGGCCGTCTATCTGGCTTCGTCGCGCTCGGATGGGCTCAGCGGTCGGCTGCTGTCTGCCGTGTGGGATCCGTGGGAACATTTAGACGTTGATTCGGTCATGGCCAGTGAAGCATTTACGGTGCGTCGACTGCGGGCCGAGGAGGGATAATGGGGTATCGAATTGGGATTGTGGGCGCGGGTTTCATCGGTCGAAAACGGGCTGAGACCGCGCGCGCGCATGCAGCCTGTGACATATCTATGGTATATGATACAGATGGTGAAGCGGCACGTGTCCTCGCTGCAGACTGCGGTGCGACTGTGGCCGAATCGTGGCAAGAGATTGCTGCGGGTCCTGTGGATATCGTCGTCGTAGCGACTACGCACGACGCGCTGGCGTCTATTAGCGCAGCCTGCCTGGAGGGAGGTAAGCACGTTTTGTGTGAGAAGCCGATGGGACGCCATCCGCAAGAAGCGCGGCGTGCGCTGCGGGCTTCTTGCGCTGCGGACAGGATGCTCAAGGTCGGGTATAATCACCGCTATCACCCCGCCGTTCAGCAGGTGTATGAAGCGTGCGTTTCTGGTCAACTGGGCCCGCTGATGAATATTCGCGGCCGCTACGGGCACGGGGGACGGCCCGGCTATGACCGAGAGTGGCGTGCGATACCCGAAAGAGCTGGCGGGGGAGAACTCCTAGATCAGGGCGCACATCTGATTGATCTGGCCAAGTGGGTACTCGACGATTTTGCCGAGGTGAGCGGCTATGTGGAAACGCACTTTTGGGATATGGAGCCGCTCGAGGATAACGCCTATGGGATTTTTCGCACGGTATCGGGCCAGATTGCTTCGCTCCACGTGAGTTGGACGCAGTGGAAAAACCTCTTCAGCTTTGAGGTCCACGGTCGCGATGGCTACGCTATTGCCGAGGGCTTGGGGGGGTCGTATGGTCCCGAACAGGCTCGGATTGGTCGCCGCAGGCCCGAGGGGGGGGCTCCAGAGGAGAAGATCGTGCCATTTACCGGTGAAGATGTCTCGTGGGCGCTGGAGTGGAAGGATTTCTTGGCCGGTATTGAAGGACGGGGCATCCCCTATGCACTGGGCGGGGAAGCACTCGAGACGCTCGAATGGGTTTACAGGCTATACGAAGCGGCGCGGAAGCGACGGGCCGTCGATGTTAGCTTTGTTCCAAGTAGTTGATTTTTAAAAGTTTTAATGGCCTTTGCCTGCATGGTTAGATTTTTTTTTCATCCCGCGTGTTTTTTTCTTTGAAAATTGCACATAAAAATGCGTACATTATCTGGCGTGATGAATTGGGGCAGAGCCCATTTATCACGCTCTTTTATGTCCAGACCCCCAAAAGAGCGCTCTATCGGATAGATCGATACGCTTTTTGCAGGCTAACGGTTACATTGGTGTAGAGAACGAGGAGGCAAGTACGTTGCTGGGAAGTGCTACGAGACAAGATCAAGAAGCCGCTCAATCAGAACGCGTTGCTTTGGCCTACCGACGTTTAGCTAATGCCATGATTCTTAGCACCTTGCGAGAGATTTCCAAGACGGATGGAGTCGATGAGATCGACGAAGATGCACCTGAGATTTCTTTTGTTGAAAGTCGACGCATAGACCCTTGGTGCGAATTGGCTGGCATCGAGCCGGAAGTAGTCCGGCGCGCAGCCAGACGTCTGGTGGATGAGGAACCGTTTTAGATAAACGCGGAGAGAAAATAAAAAACCCCCGGAGCGGCATAGCTCCGGGGGTTTTTTATTTGCATCTAGCGACGTGCGCTGAGCTCTTTGCTGCGCGCGTAGTCTAGCAGACCGCGCACCACTTTTTCGGCATCGCGGTGACGGAGTTCCTCAAAGCGCAGTGCCCACACGTGGTCTTTATAAGCCATGTTACGCATTTCTATTAAGACCTTTACGTCGGCTGGATTGTTGCGCAGGACGCCGAGTCCTTGGCCCCGCGTGCGCGCGCCCGCTCCTAAGGCGCTCAGCAGACTCTGCGCAAAGCGGCGCGAAGGATCGTCTCGTTTTTTGCGGATGCGATTTTCGTAGTATAAAACGAGAGGCGCTTCGGGTGCGTTATGATCAATGTCGGCGTGGAACGATAGGAAAACGCGGCGTCCCTTGGGCGCGTTTGATAACGCCGCACGTGCTATGTGCACGCGCGTGGCAAGGTTGCCGCCGCGCGGCCAGTCCCGCACTGTGTTGCGGCGGTTGTGTGCCAGTGAGTTATAAACCTCGTTCTTCTCGTTTACAAATGTTACGGCAGGGGGGGTGTTATGGCGGATCAGGTGATTGGGACTGAGCATGGTCATGGTGACTTCTGCTCCGTGTAGGCGGAGCAGCACATATATGCGCAGTGCGATATCAAAGACGTATTCGTCTTCGGCCACGTAAAGTTTGTCTCCATTTCCGTCAATCGTCTGCGCGATGGCCCCCGGATCGAGGCCGCCGTGGCCGGGATCGAGCACGATGTGCCATCCTTTTAAATCGTCGCTCAGTTGGCCCATTCCATTGACCTTTTGCTGAAATTGCCTCCAGAGCTTTTCGGCCTTGCGATAGGTCTTTAGCGGTGAATGGGGATGGTTCTCGTAGTAGGTTTTGCTCCGCTGCGTCGCTGCTTTGGGGCGCGAGCCGTAGTAGGGCCCGTTGGGTAAGTCGAACGTCTTTTCGTGGGATATACTGAGGGCCGACCAGTCAATTTCGGAAATCTCCAACCAGCGCAGCGGGCGCACTTTAAGCTGGTCGCCTGGATGGATTACGCTGCCTTTGATGCCGTTGAGCGTGCGTAGTTCGGCTAGGCTCATCTGGTGTAGGCGGGCAATTTCTCCCAGATAGTCTCCGCTGCGAACGCTGTAGGTCGCATATTGAGGGGTTGATGCGGCGCTGAGTTTAAGCTCTTGTCCTGGATAGATACGATTGCTGCGCAGATCGTTAAGGGCTTTTAAATCGTCTACGCGCAGGCCGTAGGCCCGGGCGATTTCCCATAGCGCATCGCCGCGTTCGACAATGTGGACAGCGCTTGATGCTTGGCGCAAACGGAGTTTCTGTCCGGGATAGATTCGATCGTTTGAAATTGCGTTGATGCCGCGTAGCGTCGACAGCCCAATGCGGTAGCGTTGGGCAATCTGCGAGAGCGTTTCTCCCTGCTGGACGACGTGAACGGCCTCGTCTAACTGAGTGGGACGCAGGCGCAGGCTCTGGCCTGGGTAGATGGCATCGCTTTGCAAGCCGTTAATGCGTCGCAGTAGGCTGAGCGCGATGTCGGCCCGTTGGGCAATTTCGGAAAGCGTGTCTCCGCGCCGCACCGTGTACGAATTTTCTCCGGTCTCAGGTGAGTTCGGTAGCGTGGGATCTTGGACGTGCAGCGTTTGTCCGGGACGTATGTCATCGCTGCGTGCGCCGTTCCATTCTCGCAAGTCGGTTAGGCGGACCTTATGCTGTTGCGCTATGCGAGAAAGGGTATCGCCCTGCCGTACGGTATAGGTCGTTGACGATCGATTTGTCGACGGGCTGGCTGGCGGTGCGGCGCGCAGGGCGAGTTTCTGTCCCACGCTGAGACGATCGGTGGACAGCGCATTA
>Ga0181566_10002280_pt1 | contig 15809 bp, 10 predicted proteins | sample 101ome_15_FD_133762 | JGI IMG/M metagenome (GOLD analysis project Ga0181566, IMG submission 133762) | Coastal salt marsh microbial communities from the Groves Creek Marsh, Skidaway Island, Georgia - 101402AT metaG (megahit assembly) | ecosystem: Environmental > Aquatic > Marine > Intertidal...
GAAAGAAGGAGAGAAGAGACGTGGATTGCATCGTGATGATTTACCCTCGAGGACGAGGTTTGGGTATGGCGGCGCCACTCGTCGTGCGTGGAAGCGGTTGGACGACGTCGGACGTCGGACGCGGGAGGACGGCGGGGAAGAGGGGCGCGGCGGCGGCGGCGGCGGCGCGCGGCGGCGGCGCGAGGGGCGGCGGTCGCGACGCGCCGGCGTCCATCATGGACATGCTCGCGGCGAAGTGCTGTGAGATTTCGTCCATCTGGGGCGCGTGGGGGTGGTGGTGCGTCGGTGCGGCTTGATGCGGAGGGTCGCGGAAGAGACCGCCGCCGCCCGAGGCGATGCTGGAGAAGACGCCGCCGCCGAGACCGCCGGCCGTCGGCGGCGGGACGCCGAAGGATGGGAGAGGCGTTTGGAGCGGCGGTGGCGCGTCCATGGGATGACCGAAACCGGGCGGTGGCGCGCCTCTCTGTTGATGCGGTTGGATCTGCGGTAATTGTTGACCGAAGAGCGACGCCACGGGAATGCGTTGTTGTTGTTGCTGCTGCTGCTGCTGCTGCTGCTGCGCGGCGCGCCGTTTCGCCTCCTCCATTCGAAGCGCCTCTTGTTGGCGCTGAAGCATCAACAACTGTTGCTCGCTCGGCTGTTGTTGTTGCTGCTGCTGTTGCGCGCGCTGAAGCTCCACCTGCGTCTGTCGTTGTCGCGTCAACATGGCGAGGAGTTCCTCGGGCGACGTGTGTCCCGACGACACGCGTTGCGCCAAGACTTCCATCACGCGACCGCCGTCGTCGAGCGGTTGTCGCGGCGCATTCGGCCCGGGAACGCGCACCGAGTGCACCTGAGGCGGTTGCGACGACGGGCCCATGGGTAAAGTCGGCCTGAATCGCGCGAACACCTCCGGTGGAACGCTCTTATCGCCGAGTAAACAGATGAGGTGGCGAGTAAACTGCGTCGCGTTGGCGGCGTGCAGCATTCTCGATATGTCCGCGCACGCCGCTGGAAATGCGTTCAAGACGTAATCGCGCGTACGCATCTGCACCGCGCGCGCGACGTTATCCCCCGCCGCGAACGGATCCTCGACGCCCACCGGATACTTGAACGCCTGCCACGAACTCCCGACGACGAAGGTGCCGTGATACGTCGACGCGTTGACGGCGTTTCGAAACAATTTCCTAATCGCGCAAATGTGCGCGAAAAAGCTGACAAACAGCTCGGCGAGCGTTTCGGTGTTTTCTTTCCCGTAATCGACGAATTTGTTCGCGCGATACTTGACCGCGGCGATGTCTCTCGACGCGTCGCTCACGACGCGCGCCTTGCTCACCTTCCACGTGTCGAATTCGTCGTCGTCGCACCGCTCGTGCTCTTCGAGTTCGCGCTGCTCGGATTCGACCAAATCCGGCCGAGGAAGCGTGAGCATCATCGTCGGCGGTAATATCGGCGTGTTCCGTCGCTGCAAGTGATGCATGCAGAGCAAACACAGCGAGTACGAGTTGAACGAACCCTCCATGGCGTTGTTGACGTCGTAGTGCTTGGCCCAGAGCTTGACCAAGAAGACCAAGTCTCGATATCTCTGATCGATGTCCGCGACGACGCCCAACACGGCGCTCTTGTACACACCGTCATTTTCGATGCACACGTCGCACGCGACGCCCGTGTGCGGATCTTTGAACTTGATCAGGGGCACGCGCGCCTTGGAGATGAGCTGCACGTCGCGATAGTTGCGATAGCGCAACTCGGACGCCACCTTGCGCAACAATTGCGCGCGTTTGCTTCGACCCTGTCTCTGCTGACGTCTCGCGCGCACGCCGCCGCGCTGCGAACGACGCGCCTGCGCCTCCTCGCGCTCGTCGTACCACGGTCCGTTCTTATCTATCTGTAAAGAAATGTCTATGTCGCTCCCCGCCGAGTGAAACGCGCTCACGTACGAGCCGAACGGCGCCACTCGCACGCCCTCAAACCGCGTCGAAATCATCGATTTGAACTTATTCATCAACGCCTGCCGCTTCGCGTCGTCCTGCGGCGATGTCTTCAACGAATTCACTATCCTACGCAACTCGGCGTCCAACTTGTCCATCGCCTCCCTCGTCGGCGGTCCGCCCGACGTCGCCGCCGCCTCTCGTCCCTCGTCGTCGACGTCTCCCGGAAACCGCCCATCTTCATCCGTCGTCACCCGCGCATCCGCCAGCGCGATTCGTTCGCGCACGAGTCGCAACACCTCTCTCGGGGACACGTACTCTCGAGGATCTCTCTCCTCCTCCTCGAACCGGTCTCTGTCGTCGTCCCGACGATCGTCCTCGTCGCGCTCCTCCTCTTCCTCCTCCTCCTCCTCCGAGCCCTCATCGCCTCGACGCATGACGACGCGCGTCGCGCGCGCTCACGCGTCACCCACCACCGCGCGTCCTTTGCGTCGCGCGCGCGACGGCCGACGACCCGACACCGCCTCCTCCGCTTCGCGCGCCTCTTCGCCCACCGCGCCCGTCTCGACGCGCACACCGCGCGCGCGCTCTCTTCTCGCGCGCACACACGCACACGCACACGCGCACACGCACACACGCCTCACCGCGTCGCCTCTCGCCCTCCTCGCGCGACGAACGCGTCCGGACCACCGTCGGCGTCTCTCGAACGAATGCATCCGAACGCCCATCCGACGCCGAGGCGGCGCGCGGGATTTGGGGACACATCCACCGGTCACGACCCCTCGAATCGACCATCCCCATACGATACACGCACACACACCCATATAAAACGTCAATCGGTCGACAGAGCGCCTAAACCATAAAAAACCGGACGAACGGACGCACGACCGGAACGTCGACGTCACGCGCGTTCGGGTCGGCACACGTCGACGACCGAATCACTCTTCGATGGCGATGGCGACGACGACGACGCGCGCGACGACGACGACGAGATGTCGATCGATGATGAAAAATACCACCGTCGCGACGCGACGCGCGGCGGTGACGCGCGCGGTTCGACGACGGGATGAGGTGCGCGCGATGACGCGATGACGACCACGAGGACGACGACGACCCTGCGTGGGTGTCGATGGATGACGCGACCGACGACGACGCGCGCGCGAGAGAGGGGTGCGCGCGCGCGGTGTGCGCGCGTGTTTTCTTTACCACCGTCTCGTCCCGGCCGTCGACGCGGGCGGTGGACTCAAGACGCGGGCGCGCGGGGGTGATGACGATGAAACCAAGGTTTGGGTGACGACGTCGACGTCGTCCGGGACTGGGATCGCGCGCGGGCGGGGGCGACGAAGACGCGCGCGAAGAGGGATGCGCGCGCGAAGAGGGGTGCGCGAGAAGGCGTGCGCGTATACAACGATGCGTATACACCGACCGTGACTGACGTGTGACGCGCGCGTCCGACGCGCCTCGTCGCTTAAAACGTAGGTTTCTGAATGCGCCGCGACGGCGGCGGCGACGCTCGCGGCGGCGGCGGCGGCGGCGAACGGCGTCTTGGCGGGGGCGGCGCGCGCTGATTTCGGTGTCGTCACCGACGCCGCGCCGACGGAACAAGTCATCGTTGAACAACAGCGCGACGGTGGTTCTGTGTTCGCCGAGGCGTCCAAGGAGGCGCCGGCGGTGAACGCCGACGGGTTGCCGGAGGGAAACAATTGGCGGTACAGCGAATTCATCAAGGCGGTGATGAGCGGCAAGGTGGAACGCGTGCGATTCTCCAAGGATGGTTCCGCGTTGCAGTTGACGGCGGTGAACGGTGCGCGTGCGACCGTCATCTTGCCGAACGATCCGGAACTCGTCGATATTTTGGCCAAGAACGGCGTCGACATCTCCGTCAGCGAGGGCGAGCAACAGGGTAACGTCGCGTCTTTGATCGGCAACTTGTTGTTCCCGCTCGTCGCGTTCGGTGGTTTGTTCTTCTTGTTCCGCCGCGCGCAGGGCGGTGAAGGCGGTATGGGTGGCATGGGCGGCATGGGCGGTGGCCCGATGGACTTTGGTAAGTCCAAGTCCAAGTTTCAAGAAGTTCCGGAGACGGGCGTCACCTTCGCCGACGTCGCCGGCGTCGAGGGCGCCAAGTTGGAATTGCAAGAAGTCGTCGACTTTTTGAAGAACCCGGACAAGTACACCGCGCTCGGCGCCAAGATCCCGAAGGGTTGCCTTTTGGTCGGTCCGCCGGGTACCGGTAAGACGTTGATCGCCAAGGCTGTCGCCGGCGAAGCCGGCGTGCCCTTCTTTTCGTGCGCGGCGTCTGAATTCGTCGAACTCTTCGTCGGCGTCGGCGCGTCCCGCGTCCGCGATTTGTTCGAAAAGGCCAAGTCCAAGGCGCCGTGCATCATCTTCATCGATGAGATCGACGCCGTCGGTCGTCAGCGTGGCTCCGGCATGGGTGGCGGTAACGATGAGCGTGAACAAACCATCAACCAGCTCCTCACCGAGATGGATGGTTTCGAAGGCAACACGGGCGTCATCGTCCTCGCCGCCACCAACAGACCGGACGTTCTCGACAGCGCGCTCCTTCGTCCGGGTCGTTTCGACCGTCAAGTGACCGTCGACCGACCGGACGTCGCCGGCCGCATTCGCATCCTCAAGGTGCACGCCCGAGGCAAGACGTTGGCCAAGGATGTCGACTTTGACAAAATCGCTCGCCGCACGCCGGGTTTCACCGGCGCCGATTTGGAAAACCTCATGAACGAGTCCGCCATTCTCGCCGCTCGCCGTGAGCTCACGGAGATTTCCAAGGAAGAAATCGCCGACGCGCTCGAGCGCATCATCGCCGGTGCCGCCAAGGAGGGCGCCGTCATGTCTGAGAAGAAGAAGCGACTTGTGGCGTACCACGAAGCCGGGCACGCGCTCGTCGGCGCTCTCATGCCGGATTACGACGCCGTGACGAAGATTTCCATCGTCCCGCGCGGTAACGCCGGTGGTTTGACCTTCTTCGCCCCGAGCGAAGAGCGTCTCGAGTCTGGTTTGTACTCTCGCACCTACCTTGAGAACCAAATGGCTGTCGCCATGGGCGGTCGCGTCGCCGAGGAGCTCATCTTCGGCGCCGAGGACGTCACCACCGGCGCCTCCGGTGACTTCCAACAAGTCACCCGCACGGCGCGCATGATGGTCGAACAGATGGGTTTCTCCAAGAAGATTGGTCAAATCGCCATCAAGAGCGGCGGCGGTAACTCCTTCCTCGGCAACGACATGGGTCGAGGCGCGGATTACTCCGCCGCCACCGCCGCCATCGTCGACGAAGAGGTCAAGGCGTTGGTCACCGCGGCGTACCGTCGCGCGAAGGACTTGGTGCAACTCAACATTGACGTGTTGCACGCGGTCGCGGACGTGTTGATGGAGAAGGAGAACATCGATGGGGATGAGTTTGAGCGCATCATGCTCGGCGCGAAGAGCGAACTGTACCTCAAGTCGGACGAGCCCTCCGTCACCGTTCCGTACCAAACCAACTCTGCGTAATCGCGCCACCGGTATTGAAACGCACGCGATATGTCACCGAACGATAGATTGTATCTAATAGCTTTACAAATGAAATGACAACTGAGAAATAGTCGAAGAACAAAAACACATCATCCCCGCGACGCCTCGAACGCCGACGCGTCGCCGACGACTCACCGCTTCTTTTTCCCAACCTTTCGCCCTCGCCCCGTGAACTTCCCCCCACCCCGTCGCGGCACCGCGCGCCTGAGATCGTCCACGACCCGTCTCAAAAACCGTCGAATCGTCCCGAACGCGTCGATCCCGTACACGGCGCGAAAGTGATCGTTCGCCGCCTTGGCCACGACCGCGGCGACCCCACACTTGACGATGACGTCCGTGTCCACGGCCGGTCCTCCGCGCGCGCGCGAGACGCCTCGCGCGTCGTCGTACGCGCGCGCGAGCGACCCGCGTCGCGCGCGTCCACCTCGCGACATGTCGACGACCGACTCGACTCGACGCACCTCGGCGCGCGCGTCAGACGATGGCGACCGTCAAGGTGTCCGTCCGCGCCCTCGCGCGCGATCTCGTACCGGTGGACGACGACGACGCGACGACGTCGTGGCGCGCGTCGTCGACGTGCGACTCGCTCGCGTTCGCGCGCGCGTGGACTCAGGGTGACGTCGCGAGCGACGACGGGACGACGGTTCGGTTGACGGATGGGACGCACACCGTCACCGTGACGCGCGCGCGCGCGACGACGACGACGCTCGCGATGGGGTCGTACGCGTGCGCGCGAGGCGTCGTGACGCGGTCGACGCGGTCGACGGAGCGGTGCGAACTCGCGGACGCGGTCGTCGTCGGCGCCGAGGGGGAGGGACGACGCGAGGCGTGGGCGAGAGAAGTCGACGATTCGGAGGCGGCGCGCGCGGCGATGGGAGCGTAGCGCAGTAGTGCGTAGAGATTACAACAATGATGACTTGAAATGTAAATGTACAGTTGCGCGAACGCTCGCTCGTCCGTCGCTCAAAAAATCGTGTGGTTGTTGTGAACGGTAAACTCGAGTCGCGGCCGGCGTCGACGCGGCGAATCGGCGGCGGCGCGTCGACCGTTTTCGCCACGTCCCCGGGCGTTGTGATCGGCGTCCGGGGCGGCGAGGGCGAGATTGTAACTCGGGTACATGGTGACGAAGTGCACGAGGTGGTGCAGAGGTTGCGTCAGGCGCACGAGGGCGGCGAGCGGGCCGGTGCAAAATTTGAGCAATCCGCGCGCGACGCCGTGCATCGGAAGCGCCAGGGGCGCCGCCGCGGCGTCGAGCGCCGCCGTGGACGCGAGTTCGATACCGATGCCCGTCATTCCCGCGCTCAGGTAGACGAGGACGAAGGCGCTGTACGCGAGTTCGCACGCGTTTCCGAACACGGCAAAGGATCTCAAGAGACGGTTTCCTTTCCGAATTTCCCTCTTGGCCCAAATCCGCAGCTCCGTCGCCGACACGAGGGGCACCAACTGCGCCGGTCGCGTCAACGTCTCCGAATCCTCTCCCGGAAGCGCGGTATTGAGCATCATCTGTAACCACACGCGCGTGTACTGCGCCACGCGATCGTTCGCGCGCGGCGAAAACCACTGTCGCAACCGCTGTCGAAGCGGCGCCTTGGGCAACGAAAACGGCGTTCGACACACGCGACACGACGTCTCCTCCGACCCGTACGATTCCAACGACACCCGCTGCCACTCGCGCAAACACTTGACGTGCACGTACTTACCCGTACCATCGCACGAGCACGGACTCACCAACTCACCCCGCTCTTCGAAACAAAATCGACACGCCGCGTCGTCTCCGCGTCCCGCGTCGGCGGCGGCGCCCTCCTCCTCGTTCTCGTCGGATATCTCCTCGTCCTCGACCGCGATCGTCGACGACGACGACGACGCGCGTCGCGAACGCGCGCGACGTTTCCCCCGCGCCGCCCGCGCCCGCGCCCGCGCGTCCGCCTCCACCGCGCGCGCGACGTCGTCGTCATTCACGTCGAGCGCGAGCGCGAGGACTTCCTCCGCCGCCTCGCGCGCCGCGCGCGCGTCTCGCGCCGCCTGGCGACGCGTCGCGAACGCGCTCGCGAGTCCCGCGGCGATGAGCAGCGGGAGCATGCGCGCCGTCCGTCGAGCGACGCGTCGGCGCGCGCGAGCGACGAGAGGTGTCGTCGTCGTCTGACGCGACAGCTCGGCGCGGGGTCACTCGCGCGCGAATGGTCGCGCGGGCGTCTCGCGCGCGCACGCGCGGTCCCGCGCGAGGACGCGTCGTCATCCTCGCCCTCGCGTTCGCGGCGTGCGTCGCGCGGTGCGAGGTGCGTGCGACCGTTCGATCGATCGACGCGCTCGGGGACGGTTGACGCGCATTCGTCCCGTCGACGTTCACGCACGCCTCGCGTCCCGGTGCGACGCCCGACCGACCGATCGACCGACGACTGACGCGCGTCTCGTCTCTCTTCGCATCGTTCCCGTTCGCATCAGGGCATCACGTCGGCGCAGAGACGTCGACAGAAGAATGGGTCGAGGATGAACGCGCTCGACCGCGAGCTCGGCGAACGACGCCGCGCGTGCGAGCGACGCGCGCGCGACGAGGCGTGGGAGGGGTGCCAGTCCGAGGACGACCCGGCGGTGTTTGAGAATTGTGTGTTGCGGTGCGCGAGCGCCAAGTGTTACGCGGACGTGTACGCGAGGGATCCGTTGGAGGAGGGCGAGGTGGACGTCGAGCGAGGGCGAGCGTTTCGCGCGTGCGCCAGGGACGAGTTTCGGAAACTTCGCGGACATCAAACGTTTGGTGGGTCTTGAGTCTTGATGACACGACGCGCATCGAAGGATGGGAAACAAAAATAATTGTAAACGTACGTGTGGACGGGGAGCTATGCGCGCGCGTACCGCACAGAGGAGAGCACGTATCGTCGCGTCGACGCGGAGAGCGTCGCGGGCTCGAAACCGTCGGACTCGCGTCGACGGCGACAATCGATGCGACCGAAGGCGGATGAAGTGGCATCGAGCCGAGGGAGGCCTTAGATGCGGTCGTTGGTTATGATGGCCGTGGGCCCGAGCGGTGCGAAAAATCTCGCGCGACGCTCGTCTCGGGAATTTGTGCGTCGGCACCGCCGCCTCGAGGCGAGCCGAGACGTTCTTCGCCGAGAGGTGGAGTGGACGCCGTCGTCAACGCGCGGAGAATGCGAATTCGATGCGTAAACATAATTGTGATAAAGATGACAGGTTTCGCTATGATTCCTACGCGCGCGGGCGCTCAGTCGAGTTTCCAAAGATGGGCGAGACGAGGAGACGTCTACTCGGCGTCGTCGGCGGGCGCCGCCGTGTCGACGGGCGCGAAGACCCCTTTCTGCGCGTACACCGCCGCCATGAGCAACACGTCCGCGGAGAAAACCCCGGCGAACGATTTCCAAAAGAATGGAATGATCACGTTCACCAACGGAATCGCCACGAATAACAAATTTAACGCGTCCTTCTCCGCCGGCTCGCACTCTCTCGCGCGAAGACTCGGCACCGTAAACATCCACACGCTCCACATCCCCATCAATCGAGCGATGGACGGTTCGTCGCTCGGCCAAATCACGTTAAACGCCAATAGTCCACCCACGACGATGGCCAGATACGCCTGCACCTCGAACACCGTGTACAACGCGCTCCCCTTGTACGCCGGGTTCTTCTTCGCCGCCCCGCTCTGTCTCGGCGCGAACGTCGTCGCCGTCTTCTTGGCGAATTTGCTCAGATTCTTCTCCAGCGCGTCGTCGGAGATACCGACGGGATCACTCTTCGTCGTCGTCGTCGTCTCCGTCGTCTCACCCTCGCTCGCGCGCGCGAGCACGCGCGTCGCGCGCGTCCCGCGCGCGAGCACCCTCGCGCGCGTCGTCGTCATCGTCGCCCTCGTCGTCGTCGCGACGGCGACGCGCGCGCGCGACGCGGCGACGGTGGGCATCATCGCGTCGCGAACTCTCGTCTATGCTCTCGCGCGCGTCCTCGAGAGACGCTCGCGTCGCGCACTCGCGTCGGGAACCGCGCGTTATCCGTCCTCCTCTTCGACGACTGGAGAGTGGGCGAAACGGGCGCCCATTCTCCAATCGTCGACGACGAGACCGCGTCGGGCGGTGGAGCGCGCGTGAGACGACGCATTGTGACGAAGTGATACCGTCTCGATCGGAACGCGCGGGATGGTGCGCGCGACGCGACGGTGATGCGCGCGATGACGCGATGATCGAGGAATCCGCGCGCGCGTACACGTGTTTGATTGTCGTCTGATGATGCGCGCGGTGACGCGGGCGCGCGAGCGCGCGATGACTGACGAATGGTGTGTGTGTTCGTGACGTCGGTAGAGTTCGTTGGCGCGCGAGGGGTCGTACGACCCGACGCTCGTGGAGGTGGAGTTGACGCAGGAGGAGGCGGAGGCGCGGGCCAACCGCCGAAGCGCGTTTCAGCGACACTTGCAGCAGACGGACGCGGAGAAGGAGCTCGTGTTGGCGTTCGCGAAGATGTACAGGATGAATGAAAAACCGGATGATCCTTTGCAGTGGTTGTTGGATTATTTTGAGAGGGATCAGAGGGGTCACATTAAACGCGCCGAGGACACGGCGGAGGAGTATCGCATCGAGCTCTCGCGCGTCGAGAAAGAACGGGACGAGTTGATCAATAAAATGGATGAGATGCGACAGACGGTGCGTAATTTGGAGCGGACGGTGACCGAGCTTCGTCGAGCGGCGCAATCGCAGAGCGTCGTAGGAGGCGTGATCGACGACAGCGCGCCGGCGAGACAGCCGAGCGGAGGCGAGGACGACGCGTTCGACGTCTACGACATGGACAAGAAGGAAAAGAAGGAAAAGAAGGAAAAGAAGGAGAAAAAAGAAAAGAAGCAGAAGAAGGAGAAGGAAAGACTCCCTCAAGATTCCGATCAGGAGTTCTCCGGGGACGCGACCGGTGGCGACGTCAGCGCGGTGGCGCGGCAAATTAGAGGCGAGACTGATGTGTGAAGAGGTTGGTCGTGTACTTTATCAATAGAAACTACAAGCACTACGTGTACAGTGAATCCGCGAAGACGATGCCGTGACGTAAACTCTCCGCCCCTTGTTCAAACTTTTGCGCGAGACCGGTATCACCGACAGCGATGCACGCGCGGTGAAGCTCCATCATCAACTCATCGAGACGGCGCATCGCCCGAATAATCGTCCCTTCGAATAAATCCGTCTTTTTCACAATCTCGCTGAACGGTTCGCCCTTGGCCCAGCAATAGACGATCTCGACCATGGATGGCTTGAAGGATTCGACGAAATCTTCGACCTCGATGTCAATCTTACACTCTTTCTGGACGTTGCCGATTTCTCGAGCGGCGTCTTGAAGCGCCTTGAGCGGCTTTGCGAGCGACTTTGCAGACTTGTCCATGTTTGAAGTGTTGCTTTTTTCGACGGGCATGAAACACGACGCCAACGCAACAAGTTCGTGCGGATGAAGCCCGGCGAAGACGCCGTTGAACATGAGCTCTGTGACTAAAAGTTCATCCGCCGTGTCCACCTCGCACGCCGCGCGTCCCTTCGTGAGCACGACGCCGTCGGCGTCGATGTGACCGAGCTTTTTGAGAACTTTACTTCGCGCCTTCAAATCGTCCCTAAACTTTGTGAGTTCGCTCGATTGAATCTGCGTCTTGAGCTCCGCCGCGCGCGCCAGAAGATCGGCTTTTTGTTCAAAGATGTTGATTTTCGCCGTCAATTCACTATTTTCGTGCGCGTCAGCCTCGCTGTATAACGCGTGCGACTGAAATTTATCTCGAAGCGCGTCCAGAGATCTGTACGTGCGCATGAACGCGACGTCGGCGATGCCCATGTCTTTGATGGGGTCGATCATCGGAATCTCTTTACCCTTTTCGCGGAGTTTTTTCGTCACCGTCTCCACCGCGAGCCAGACGCTCTCGCGCGCGTCGGACGGGCGCAAATCTTGCGGAAGCGTCAGACGTATCGCACTGATGGCGTCAACGAGATTGATTCCGACGGGAATGATCTCAGTCGAGTTTGACTTGGGCTTTGTACGATCAGCGGGCGTCAGCTTACCCTCAGAAGCCCCAGGTCCGCATCGAAGCAAGCAATCCAAGACGTGCGTTTCGCGCCCTTGCGCATCCTTTGCGCTCGACAACTGCACGATGACACCCCATCCCCAGTTCGTGTCGCCGTCCCTGACGCGAATGAGACGTCCCGATGTGAAGAACCGTAAACAATTCGAAGGTTCGAGCATCGTTCGAAGCACAGACTTCTCCGCATCGCGGTAATCGCGCCTGAGCGTGATGTACTCTTGGATCTCTTCGCTTCCCACCGCTTTGATTTTCGCCGCTTGCGCCTGCACTTCAGCGAGCTGCGCCTTCATCTCGGGCAACTGCTTCGCGTGTTGAAATTGATGAAACGAACGCGAAATGACGTATTCGGCGTCAATGGTTCCGGTCGCACGCTTCAGGAGGTTCAAAATGCTGTAGTAGCTCAATTTGAACTCTGAGTTCAGCGGTTGAGGTTGACCGAGAATCATCTCCTTCATCGCGGTCTCTTCCATGCGCTCGTCGCACATGACGATGCAAATGCCGCGATCATCTTTTCCGCGACGACCAGCTCGTCCAGACATTTGCGTGTACTCGCCGGGCGCGAGGACACGCATGTCCGTCCCATCAAATTTTTTCACCGCAGTGAACACGACGGTTCTCGCGGGCATATTCAATCCCATGGCGAAAGTTTCCGTCGCGAACAAACACTTGATCAGAGACTCGCCGAAGAGGATTTCAATCAATTCTTTCAAAACCGGGAGCAAACCACTGTGGTGAATACCGATTCCAGACTCGAGAAGCGGTAAAATCGCTTGTACCGCCGTCAACTGTCTATCCTCCTCGGACAAGTTGAGCAACGCGGCGTTGTACACCTCGCGAACCTGTTCCGCCTCCTCTGGTGTGTTGAAATTGAGCTTTGCGACGTATTTCGCGTACTCCTCGCACTCGCGTCGACTGAAGCTAAACACGATGACGGGGAAAAACGTCTTCTCCTTGATCATTCTGACGATGCGTAAAATGTCTTCGTCGCCCATGGATCCACCACCTCGTCCGCCGCGTCCACCGCCACCTCTTCCACCACCGCGTCCACCGCCACGTCCACCGCCGCGTCCACCTCTGGACGAGCTCGCCTTCTCCGCACCCTCCGCGATGGCTTGCTGTAATCTAGTAAAATTATCAGATCTAAACTGGCTCTGTTCGTTGACGACGAGATGCAACCCGCTTCCGCCCTTGGGAAACGCGTAGTGCTGCAGCGGCGTCGGTCGGTGATCGGTGTACACCACATGACACGGATGATTATGTAAACTCGTCACCCACTGCGCAAATTCGAGCGCATTCGGGAGCGTCGCGCTCAGGAACACCAAACGCGCGTCCTTCGGCGCGAAAATGATGGACTCTTCCCACACCACGCCCCGTTCACGATCTCGCATGTAGTGCACCTCGTCGAACACGATCCACTTCACCTCTCGAATCACGTCCCCACCTCTGTACAGCATCGATCGAAGCACCTCCGTCGTCATCACGATGCACGTGCTGTTCGGATTGATGGACGCGTCGCCAGTCATCAGTCCCACGTCGCCGAACTCTTCACTCAGTTCGCGAAACTTTTGATTACTCAGCGCCTTGAGCGGCGACGTGTAGATGACTCGCTGTTTATCTCGAAACGCCATCGCGATCGCGTACTCCGCCACCACCGTCTTCCCCGCCGACGTGTGCGCGGCGACGAGCACGCTCTCGTTTCGTTCGAGCACCGCCGTCGCCGTGCGCTGAAACGCATCCAACTCGAACGGGTACGACTTGGCCGGCGCGCCGTCGTATCTCGGATCCCGAAGCGCGGCGACGTCACCCATCCAATCCCTCGGCGTCGCCACCTCGTGCACGCACGACGTGCGTCCTCTCGCGCGCGCGTCCGTGGACGTCGCCGCCACCGCCCGTTTCGCGTCGCCACCACCGCCGCCGCCACCCTCGTCGTCGTCGCCGTCGTCGCGGCGTCGCTTCGCCGCCTCGCGCGCGCGCTCCGAGTGCCCGCTCACCCCCGCGTTCGCCGGTTCGAGCGTCGTCGCGGGCGCCATCGTCGCTCGCGTCGTCGTCCCCGGTGTGGCGTCCCCGCACAGACGCGCGCGCGCATTCGTCGTCATGGCGGTCGAGGGGAGGGACGACGGCGCCGAACGCGCCGACGCGGACGTCGACGACGACGACGTCGAAGTGTTTGCCAACGGCGTCGCGTTCGCGCGCGCGGCGTCATGGCTCGGCGCGTCGTCCGCGTTGACGCACGAGACGTTCGCGGCTGAGGAAGTTGACGCGGGCGCATCGCGCGAGCGCGGGTCGCGGGCGCCGAGATTGGGTCTAGGAGCGACGAAATCGCGCGCGAAGACGTCGTGGGAGGACACCAAGGCGCAGGGGGCGACGCGAACGGCGTTGGATAAGGCGTTGGCGAGAAGGAAGAGGGAGGCGGCGGAACGCGCCGAGCGCGAGGCGGCGGCGCGAGGGGGCGACGACGACGACGACAGCGAGAGCGAGGATGATCGCGCGCGGATGAGCGGAAAGGCGAAGAAGCAGAGTCACGCGGGCGTGTACGGCGCGGGACGGTTCGGCGTCGGAGGAAAACAATTCAGCGTCGGCGCCAAGAGGGCGAAAAAGTGACGCGACTCGCGCATCGCGGCGCGAGACTCCTTTGTATAAATAATCACGACTAGAGCTAGAAATCAGAGGGTTTACGGACGAGAAACTCGACGTCCCCAACGTCGTTGGCTATCGATTCGACGCCCACGCGCTCGAGCAATCGCTCGCTTGCAGGTACGGACATTTGTAACAAACTCCACGCCAGTACCTCGCAATCCGATTGCGTGTAGTCATCAATGTGACGCTCGATAGCCGCGTTGATGCTCGCTCTCGTGTTGTCGACGTCGTACTCGTCGTCTCTATAGGCGAGGCGTAAGCGGGCGAGGGATTGAAGAATCGTCCTCGTCTCGAGCGCAGACGCGTCTCGTGCGACTTTGAGAAAGACGTGCATCGCCTCGCGCAACACGCTAGCGCCAATATCGTACTCGAGCGCGGCGAAGGACCACAGCATGAGCGTCATGTTTTGAGGCTTGGCGCCATAGGCGGTCAAGTCACCTCGAAAACGCTTGCTCGCGAGCTCGATGAGCTTTGGATTCGTGAGCCGAAGAGACGCGAGCGCGTGCATCGTCGGAGCCAGCTCGTGCGGTGCGAACGCGTACACAGAACGCAGAGCCGCATTACTGAGAGCATCCAGAAACTCGGGATATGCTCGGAATCCATCTTCACTAGGGCGCATCGTGTTCATTGCCCAAAGAATCATGCAGATTGCTCGTTGATTGAGAGATTCGACTTCATTGAAGAGCCGTTTGCACGCCGCTGCGATGTAGTCAACGTCTCGAAAACCGATGTAATCCGGGCCCAATCTCGCTGTGGCATATAGGTGAATCGCGATGTCGCGCGACGACAACACCTCGTCGCTCTCGAGCTTGGCAAGGCTGACGGTGTGTAACTCGTTTGCGTGCGCGTGAGAGATGAGCTCTCGTTCCACAGCATCCATCTTTGAGTATGACCAAAGCAAAGACGCCGCTGCTGGAAATTCAACATGTTCAAGTCGCATGTTCCGAGTGAGCTTCTCTATCACGTCGTTCGTGAAGACATCGGTGACGTTTGCCGAGACGGCGTCGTGCAATATGAAGGACACTTGTTGCGGAGATAGGTGAGTGGCGTTGTCCGCGGCCACGTTCACGAGTCCCGCTATCACGTCCACGGGTACATCGCATCGCGCGAGCGAAGACAGCTTGATCGCGTTTTGCAACGCTTTGCAGAGCGTCGATCCGTCTCCCGCGCCGAAAGCCCGCGTCGACGAGTGTCTTCGCAACGCCTCCATCGCCGCTCGACACAACAGCCGCACCGCCTCGCGCGCGGCCTCGCTCATCGATCGACGAGTGTAGAAATTCACAACCCCCCAGATCGCCCCGGTGACGTCGTTCGCGGACAGCGTGTCCATCTCGCGTTCGACGCGACGCGCGAGCGCTCGCGCCAACTCCGCGCCCGGCAAACCTTCAAATCTCGCGCGATCGGCATCGTGAAACGCCTGCGCCAACGAACGCACGCTCATTCCATTCGCCTCTTCGATCAACGCCCTCGCGAACGTCGTCGACATCTCCACCCCATTCTCTCCCTCGAACGCGTTCCACTCGCGCGCCGCTCGAAGCGCCGAGAGCACCGCCCGCGCGCTCACCACCCTCGCCTCTCTCGCCCGCGCGCGCATCTCCTCCACCGAGCGCGCGCTCGACATGGCGTCCCGTGCGCCGTCCCTATCGATGTCGCGCATCTCCCCGCGCGCCGCGCGTCGCGCGCGCAGGAGC
>Ga0181566_10002281_pt1 | contig 15807 bp, 8 predicted proteins | sample 101ome_15_FD_133762 | JGI IMG/M metagenome (GOLD analysis project Ga0181566, IMG submission 133762) | Coastal salt marsh microbial communities from the Groves Creek Marsh, Skidaway Island, Georgia - 101402AT metaG (megahit assembly) | ecosystem: Environmental > Aquatic > Marine > Intertidal zone...
GGGGGTTCGGGAAGAGTTTGAGCGCGGCGGAGAAAAAGGCCAAGGCGTCCAGCTTCGCGGGGAAGGTGAGGAGATTCACGCCCGCGGACGCCCTCGCCAGGGCGAAGAAGAAAAAGGAGGGACGACGCTTGGCAAACACCATCTGACGAGGGACGCGCGCGAGCCGGAGGGCGTTGGTCGGTGTTCTTCAAGGGTACCCGAGGTTTTACCTTCACAGGTGAATTAAAACTCACAACTCCGCCCTCGCTCCTCTGAGCCCCTCGACCCCCCCGGGCCCCTGCTCCTCCTTCCCGTCCACGAGCGCGAACCTCCCCTTATCCCGGGGGAAGACCATCGCGTCCTCCGGCCACGGCCACCCTCCGAACCTCGTGCGTTGGTAATCCTCGAACGCTTGCTGAATCTCCGCTCGCGTGTTCATCACAAACGGCCCGTGCTGCGCCACGGGCTCGCCGATGGGCCGCCCCTGGAGCACCAGCAGGAGCGTCGGCGAGTTCGCCGTCGCGGGGACGGAGAGCTCCGCGCTCTGCCCCGCGTCGAGTTCGATCGCGCTCTTGCTCGTGACCGCGCGCCCCGCGACGTGCACGCCCTCGCCGTCGAAGAAGTAGAGGCTGCGGTTGGTCGCCGCGCCGTTTCGCGCCGGGGGCAGGGCGAACCGCGCCCCGGGCCGCATGGTGAGGAACCAGATGGCGACGTCGTTGGCGGGGTCCGCGGCCCACGAGTCCGGGGGCGGGGCCTGGCCGACCGCGCCCATGAGCTCGCCCGCCCAGACGACGACTCTGGTGAGGGCGTCGGGCGAGAGCGCGGACTGCACGTTCGGGGCCCAGTGCATGACGAACGCGGGGTCCACCATCTTTCGGCGCGCGGGGAGGTTGAGCCAGATCTGAAACAGCTGTAAGTTGTTGTCGCGGTCGTCGTGCACGAGGGGGAACATCTCGCCGTGGACGATGCCCTTCCCCGCGGTCATCCACTGCACGTCGCCGTGGCCGTAGCGCCCCGCGTTGCCCAAGGAGTCGGTGTGGTCGACGATGCCGTCCATCGTCGCCGTCACCGTCTCGAACCCGCGGTGCGGGTGCTGCGGGAAGCCGGGGACGCGCTCGCCGTGGTACATGCGGTACGCGCTCGAGGGGTCGAAGTCCGCGCCGTTGCCGCGCCGGGGGGCCTCCATCTTCGCGTTCCCGCGCGGGTACGCGTCGTTGTGGTACACCGCGAACAGGAACGGGTCGGGGGTCTGGAACGGGAAGCTCAGACCCGACACCTTCTTCACGACCGAGGACATGGCGGCGGATCCGGGCGGCGGTGCGTGGCGCGCGGAGGCGGCGGGGGAGGCCGAGAACGCGCGGCGGGAGGAGGGGCCCGGGGCGCGGCGAAGAGCGGCGCGAGCGGGGAAGACGTGAATTCGCGCGTGCCGCAAGAGGTCGGCGCGCATCGACGTGTGACGAGAGGAGGTGAGCCAAGCGAGGAGGAGGGGCGAAGCGCCTTCCCACAGCGTTTTTCCTCGAACTCATCACGCCGCGGAGTCCGAAATCGAGTCAGTGCCCCGGGGGAATGCCCCGATCAGAGATATCCCGCCAATCGTCGATCGTGCCCGTCGGGGCGCGGTGCGCCCACACCGAGCCACGCGCCGCGTTCCCGCGCGTCGCGTCGTCCGGGTTCCTCCGCGCGGGTCGGATGTTCGCCGCGTGCGTCTCGCGCACCGCACCCGTCGCCCGCCCTCTCGGCCGCGATCGCGTCGCGCGTCGCGCTCGCGCCCCCGTTCTCGCGCGCGGGGCGTTCTTCGGTTCGCGCCGCGCGCGCACCCCCCCCGCGCCTTCTCGCGCGCGGCTGCTCCTCGCTCGGCCCGTTCGCGCGTCCGCCTCCTCCGACGCGGGCGCTTCGGGCGAGGACGACCCGGCGGCGGCGCCCGAAGCGCTCGACCCCGCGTCCCCCGCTCCGAGCCGGGGCGCGCTCGCGGACGTCGCGGACGCCTTCTCGGCGATCGAGGCTGACTTCAGGGCGCGCGCCGTCTCCGGCGGCGGATCGATGCGCACGCTCGCGGTCGCGCTCGCGGCGCTGGTCGCCATCCACGTCCGCGACCCGGGATGGGGCATTTACAACAACATCCGCATCGCCGGTTCGCTGTTACTCGGCGCCGGGCTCGCGCATAAGGGCTACCGCGGCGGGAGCTTAGATCTCTCCGGCGCCGTCGCCGCGGCGCTCGTCGGGTGGGGCACCCTCTACGCCGGCGTCCGGTTCGGCGTCGCGCTGGGCGTTTTTTTCTTCGCCTCCTCGGCGATGACGCGCGTGGGCGCGGAGGTGAAGCGCGCGATCGACGAGCACGCGAGCGAGGAGAAGGGGAAGGAGGGCGGGGCGCGGACCTGGATCCAGGTGGGCGCCAACGGCGCCGTGCCCACGTTTTTAGCCATGGGCTACGCGTTCGCGACGGGCGGGCCCGAGCACCTCCTGGGCGGCGCGAACGCGTTCGAGACCCCGCTCGCGGCCGCGTTCGTGGGGTACTACGGGTGCTGCGCGGGGGACACGTGGGCGAGCGAGCTCGGAGTGCTGTCCAAGACTCCGCCGCGGCTCATCACGAACGTCGCGAAAGTCGTCAAGCCGGGGACGAACGGGGGGGTGACCCCGCTCGGGCTCGCCGCGAGCGCCGCGGGTGGCCTCGCCGTCGGCCTCGCGTTCTGGGTCGGCGGCGTGCTCGTGCCGATCGTCACCGGTCAGGTGGAGCTCGCGCTTCGGTTCGCCGCGCAGTGGCCCGTGCTGCTGATCGGCCTCGGGAGCGGCGCGGTCGGGAGCCTCATCGACTCCGTCCTGGGCGCGACGGTGCAGTTCTCGGGGTACTGCGACGAGAGGAAAAGAATGGTCTCGAAACCGGGGCCCGGCGTCACGAAAGTCTCGGGGCTCAACTTCCTCTCCAACTCGGCGGTCAACTTCGTCTCCGCCGCGACGTGCGCCATGATCCTGTACTACGGGACCATACACCTGGGGCTCCCGAGGAAGTTGTGAGTGAGGGGGAACGGGAGGCGCGCGCGCGCGCGGCGTCTTCATTCTCATGAGAAAGGTCGCTCCGCTCTATCCACTCGTCGTCGCAGCCTTCTTCGCCGTTTCCCTCCGCTCCCTCACGCTCGCGTTCCACGCCTCGACGTCCGGTCGGTTCGCGACCGCGTCGAGGAGCCTTTTGAGCCTGGGGCACCGCTCCACGGCGTCGGTGGCGTCAACGCCGGGGCAGTACCCTCCGCCGGCGTCCGTGACGCCCTCGAAGAAAACGTACAGCGACAGGTCCGCGACGGTCACCTCGTCCCCGCACACGTACGGCCCCGCGTCCCGCGCCGCCTCGCCCCCGGGAAGCCCCGCGGTGGATTCCAGCAGGCGCTCCACCTGCGCCGCCCTGGCCGGGAGGTACGTGTCGTTCACCAGTCGCGTCGCGGCGGCGACGCGGGCGTCGTCGAGCGCCGTCGCCTCGGGCGCCGAGCCGTCCGTCGGCGAGCGCGGCAACGCGTTGCGGTACCACAGGGGAACGAACGCGCGCCGCGCGTCCGCGAGGAGCTCCTCCACGGCGTCCACGCGGAGCTGGCGGAGATCGCCGGGGTCGGAGGGGTAGAGGTTCGCGAGCCGCCCGACGAACCGAAGGATCGCCGAGGACTGGCCGAACGGCGTCGGGGCGGATCCCTCCGCGTCGCGCACCTCGAGGACGGGGACCTGGCCGAAGGGGAGTTCGCCGGCGGCGCGAAGGCGCGCGACGTCCTCGTACGACACGCGGACGTCCTCGAACGGGATCCGACCGACCGTCAGGGCGAGCCGCGCGGGTTCGGCGAGGCCCTTCGTGTCCAGGTACTTGAGCGTCAGGTGGGGTAGCTTCGGGTCGGGAGCGTCGGTCTCGCGCGCGCGCTCGGTTCGCGCCACCTTCGCGGGCGGGGAGGCGGCCTCGGCGCCCGGAATACGGGCGGTCGTCCTGGGAGCGACGCGCGTCACGACGCCGCGGACGCGGTGGAGGCCCTCCGCGACGGCGACGACGGCGGGTCGGTCGCGGAACGACGCGGGCGCGCGCTCGAAGAGGTCGAGCGCGGATTCGATCGCCGCGTCCGCGTCGGCGCACTGGCGCGCCCAAGCGACGCTGCCGCCGTTAGCCACCTTGACGAGCGTCTCGTGCGGACGCTTCGTGACCCCCGCGCGGACGCGCTCGAGGCCGCTCAGGACGGCGTCTCGCGACGCGTCCGCGGCGCACGCGTCGGAGGACTCGATGAGTTCGAGGGCGCGGATGAGGAACTCGTCCGCCTCGACGCAGTGATCCAGCCACGTGTTCCCCTGGAGAAAGACGCGCTTCCCCTCGGGGTCGGGGTCGATGACGTCCGGGTCCCCCGCGTACGCCATCGCGACGTCCGCGGCGCGACGGGCGAACGAACCGCGCACGCGCGTGTGCGGGCCCGGGGCGGACGAAAGAGGTTTCGCGAGCAACGACGCAGGCGGAAAATTTTGAAGACATTTTGCATGATGAATCGGCTTCAGGAGCGTCTCGCGCCCTCCTCTCGGACGCCTGCTTCGGTCGTTCCCTTCGTCGTCCCTCACATCTCAGTCCGATTCCTCCCCGCTCGCGTCGTCCTCCCCGCCCCCCTTGGACGCCTCGTACGCCTTCATCTGCTCGGCGTACTTCGCCTTCGCTTCCTTGGCCTTCTCCTCGAACGGCGCCTTCTCCTCCGCGGACATCTCCTTCCACTTCGCCCCGAGAGCCTTCCCGACGTCCCCGATGGACGCCCCCGGGTTCTCCTCCACCACCTTCGCGCGGTTCTCCCCGGCGAAGATCATGTACGAGCTCAGCGGCCGCTTCGGCGCGTTCGGATCCTTCTTAGCCGTCTTTTTCTTTCCGCCCTTCTTGCCGGCGGGGGACGCCTTACTCTTCTTCGCCTTCTTCTTCGCGGGCGCGTCCGAGCCGTCGCTCTCGTCGCCCGACCCCGACTCGGACTCGGACTCGTCCGTGGGCTCCCCGCCGTCGCTCTCGCTCCCCGCGGCGAAGTCCTCGTCGTCCTCGCTGTCGCTTCCGCCGTCCGGCCCGCCGTCCTCGTCCGCGTCCTTCCGGAGCCGCGCCGCGTGGTGGTCCTCGCCGTCGGATTCGTCGTCGTCGATGAGTCGGTTCGCGCGCGCCTCGGCGTCCACGTTTTCGATCCTGAGGTTCTTCGCGGTGAGGAAGCTGACGAGGTTCTGGAACTCGCTCTTGGGGATGCCGTGGAACGTGTGCGCGACCCCGCTCCGCATGTTGACGACGACGTCGAACGTGCGCTGCGTCGCGGCGGCGTGCGGGCCGCTGTGCCTCTCAAACTCCACGGAGGACACGTCGGCGTAGTGCGCCAACATCGCGGGCTTGGGGAGGTAGAAGAAGGATTTCTCCAGGGGGAACAGGTGACCGACCTCCGCCTTGTTGCTCGCCTTGACCGCGTGGCCGCCGTCCGCGGCCGTGAACGTGCCCTGGCGCGTGAGTTTGCAACCCGAGATGGCCTTGAGGAGGCGAACGAACACCTCCCCGCTCGGGCCCTCGTACGAATCCTCGAGCTTCTCGAACCTCGCCTTGAGGTCGTCGTCCAGCGCGGGCTCGATCTCGAGCTCCTCGTTCGCGTTGAACACGGCGACGACGTGCGGGTAGAACGTCTGGCCCTTGCGAATCGGCGGGTCCAGGTGCATCACCGCGTACGTCTGCGGGTGGTTGGGCTTGGGGAGGAGGAAGATGCGCTGGATGCTGCCGTACTGAATCTTGAAGTCGGCGGCGCTGCCGCTCAAACGCATGAACCCCGCGTGCAGCTCGATCGTGACCTTGCCCCTGGGCGCGATCAGGCTCACGGACTCGAACTCCGCGATCGCCTCCCCGGTGGCCGCGTCCACGTCCGCCACCTCGAGGATCGCCTCCTGCAGATTTCTCGCGCCCGTGTCATCCGGGTCCTCCGTGTCCGGGTCCACGCCCCATCTCGCGCTGGACGGGGGGACGTAGAAACTCATCTCCACGAGCGCGTCCTTGCTCGCCTGCGACACGGTGTCGTCCATGTGAAACTCCATGACGACTTCGTGCTTGGTCGCGAGGGAGACGGCGGCGATGTCCTTGGCGGCGACCTCGAACGCATCCTTGCCGTCGACGGCGAAGGTCAGCGCGCCCCCGTCGAGGCGCACCTCGCCCCAGTTGCGGCCGTTGATCTGCGCCTCGCGCTTCGTCAGCGTCACGCCGTAGTGCGCGGCACAGTGCTCCTTCACCGCCGCGAGATCGGAGCCGCGGAAGCCCTTGAGGCGCACCGCCTCGGCGCCGCCCGCTCGGCGGACGTTGATCACGACGCCGCCAGGCACCTGGACGTACGTCATCGCCTCGATGTCATCCTTCTTCACGTCCACCGAGCGGCCGCCGCCGGCTTTCTTCCAGCTGATCGCGCCCGGGGCGAGCTTCACCGCGCCCGGGATCGGGACGCCGCGGCCGATGAGGGAGATGGACCCGAACGTGTGCTCATCGGACATCGCGCGCGCGAGGAGCGGGGCGACCCGGGAGGCGTCGGGAGGGGCGAGATGGAAAGAGCGGAAACGAGGGTCTCGAAGAGAGACGCGATCGGGCGCGAAAGACGCCGCGGGACACTCCCGAAGGGCTTCGCGTCGGCGCGCTCACGCACCCGCGCGGCCCGTGCGCGATCGGTCGCGACGTGCGAGCACGCGCGTGCGAGACGGTGTGCGAGACATCGCGACGACGGGGGGAGACCAAGCTCAGATCCGCTCGAGATCGCGCGTTCGCTTTTTCGCGTGTTTGAAAATCGAGCCGAGAGACCTGGTATCGTCGCAGGCCTGATGAAACGCACGGGGGTGACTCGTCAACGACGGTCTAATCGCATCGTTGATTTCTCACGTGTGGGTAGTATGATAATCTTGATAATGAATCGAGCTAGCTAGCTCGTCTTATGTACACGTCCTCACGACCTCCTCCTCTTAGAAGTGCGCGTTCTTCTGCGCCCCCGGGCGCTTCGCGTAGAAGTCGCACTTGCCGTCGCTCCGCAAGTAGTTCTCTTCGTAACCCATGGCGGTTTGCACGCCGGAGATGTCCGAAGGGCTGTACCCAAACTGGTAGGCGTCGTTCGCCTTCACGACGCAGGTGCTGTCGTCCTCCCAGCTCGTGCACGAGCTCAGCTCGAGCGTGTCCTGCTTCAGGACGATCTTCACGCGCCACTCGGCTTTGCTCGTGGGATCGTTCTTGGGGCCGAAAGGCCAGCCCCCGGGCCAGTTCTTCTCCCCACTCCAGTGGTGGTCCTTCCTCGCGTTGGTGTGCACGTAGTCGCGGCGATCCGCCGGGGCGAAGTGTAAGATGCGGTTCTGCGAGTACTGGTCGTTCGGGTCGTAGTGGCCCGGGACCAAGATGTCGAACTGGCACACGCCGTCGCCGGCGTAACCGTACATCGTGAACTCGGAGCCGACCTCGTTCGGAGTGTTGTCCATCACCTCCTTCGTCGCCACCTCGCGCTGAAAGTCGGACCAGTCGTTGAACGACCTCTCGGGGCACGTGTTGTCGCACCCACCGAACACGTACTCGATCTTTCGTGTGTCCTCGCGGCCCATGAACCGGTTGAACCACTGCTTCGTGGGCGAGTCCCAGCGAATGATATCCCGGCACGTCGAGCCCCAGAGCGGGGAGGCGGCGTCGCCGCCGTTCTCGTACAACACTTCGCCGGCGGCGTTCTGGAGGGCGAAGCCCCACTCGTTGTCCAGAGCACCCTCCGGGACCTCGAGTGCGAAACGGCCCTCCTCCCAGTCCCACTCGTACCCGGTCATGTCGAACGTCACGGGCGTCATGACCATGCCCTTCTCGTACGCGGGGAAAAACGAGTCAGAGCCCAGGTTGTGCCTCGTGACAAACGCGCCGGTGAGGTTCGCGCCGGCTCCGAAAAACGTGGGGTTCGCGGACTTCAACGACTCCGGTACGCATCGCGTGCGGAGGATGTATCGCGTCCTGCCCGCCCCGCCGATGCCGATGTTGGCAAGCAGGCCGCGCGCGGCGTCGGGAGGAGCGACGAGGAAGAGCGTCGCGAGCGTCGCGACCGCGCACCCGAGGGCGCCCAGCGCGATTCGTTTGGCGGTCCACGCGCTCCGGGAAAAGCCGTCGTGGCGAGCGGCGGGCGCAGAGGCCAGAAGGGCGGAGGATTCGTCCATGGCGACGGATGAACGCGGATTGGGGGGTTCCACTTCGATGGAGCCCGGTGGTAGGGGTACTTGCAGATGCGCGGTACCTCTGTGCCTGTCGAGGGAGGAGGGACCTGAGGGTCTACTCGATGGCGAAGCGGAGTAACTCCTACAACTCCTACACTCCTTCTACAGCGTAGCGTTCATCGATGAGATCGAGGAGTTTTTACTCGCCGATTTTTTTGGACTACGCATTGTCTGACCACGTTAAAGTAGGCCGGTGAAGAGTACAAAGTACATTTGAACCATGAATCAGGGTTCAAATGCCCCGATTAACTAGCGGCTCCGAGGGGTTGTTATACTGCATACCTGGGGCTCGACGAAACACCCCTGAGGTGCCGGCCACGACCCACAACGACCTGGCGCCCCCGCGTCCTCACGCGCGCCACCGTCGGCGATGTCTGAGCGATCGCAGACGATGCCTCTTCTGGCTCAGGTGCGCGTCGACCCGGGCGCGCGCTTCGCGAGCGTCACCCGCGCCCTCGACGCGATCGACGCGTCCCGTTTCCTCGGTTTCCTCGGCGTCGGCGAGAACCCGCGCGCGCCGAAGGGGCTCTCGCTCGACGGACCCGGAACGAGCTCCCTCCTCCTGACGCCCCCCCTCCCCGCGCGCAGGCCGAAGACACACCCCTGCTTCCGAGGCGCGAGCCGCGGTCGACGTCGCGCGCGCTCGTATTCGGTTCCGTCGCCTCCGCGTCCGCGCTCCTCCTCATGTGCGCCGGGATCGGCGCGGTCGGCTCCGTGGCTCCGAAGCTCGGCGGCTCCGTCGCGCCGCGCGCCTCGGGTCACCGCGTCGCCCGACTCGGAAACGACGGCGACGCCGTCTACGCGGCGTGGCACCACCCCCCCGCGGTCGCCTCCGCGGGCTCCGCCGATCAGGACGGCGGCGGCGGCGACGACGACTTCTACCAGTACACGCTGACGACGCACGTCCTCGTCATCGGCATCGACAGCAAGAACGACCGCAAGAACGCCAAGTACGTCCGCGAGTGGCTCAGCGCCGAGAACCGCATGGACTTCGAGGACCTCGACCGATACCTCGAGATCTCCGCCGGGGTGAACGCGTACGCCTGGCCGAAGCACCTGAAGGACGCCGAATACGCCGTTCGCGATCTCGAGAAGGCGCTCGAGGCGGACGGTCGGGGGAAGACGCTCGGCGATCTGTACTACGCCGGCGCGCTGGCCGAGGCGCGGGCGAATGGCGGCACGCTCCCGGCGGGGTGGGACGGCGCCCTCACGCACCACGTGGGTTGCATGTACGCGCACATGTACCAGTGGCAGTATGCCTGGGACAAGAAGTGGGAGAACACGATCGTGCTCGAGAGCGACGCGCCGTGGAGCATCTCCGTGCCGGCGTTCTCGTTCCAGGACATCGTCAACCACCAGCCGTTTGACTACGACGTCATCTTCCTCACGCACGGCGACGCCGTCACCGGGGACTACCTGTACTCCTTCGACTCGCACGGGCCGGAGTACGACAGCCGCATTCACATGTACCGCTGGAACCAGATCGAGGGCGCGGCGGGTCTGCAGGGGTACATCATCAACCGCCGGTTCAAGAAGAAGCTGGAGGACTACGTCGTGCAGACGGGCGGGATGGACATGGTGGACGCGTGGCTGATGGTGAAGGTGTGCGGGTCCAAGGTGAAGAACGCGGAGGGCGAGGACGTGTACGCGCTCAACTGCTACCACGCCACGCCCACGGAGCCGCCGATGCGAGACGTCATACTCCGCGACGCGGACGTCAGGGCGCCCGACGAGTCGTGGGGGTACGTCAGGCTCGGCAAGTACGACGGCAACTCGTACCCGGAGGAGTTTGAGTACGACTTTCGCGAGCCCGGGAAGGGGAAGGCGACCATCGTGGACGCGCAGGACAACCTCGCGGTGGAGCACGAGCAGCAGGAGGAGGCCGAGCGCGCCGAGGCGCTCGAGAAGGAGCTCGAGGCGGAGGAGATGAAGAAGCTGAAGAGGAAGGCGAAGAGGGCGGAGCGGAGGGCGCGCGAGGATGAGGAGGCGGACATCGGCGAGGACGAGGAACCCGAGCCCGCCCCCGCGACGATTCCGGCGACGATTCCGGCGACGATTCCGGCGCGCGTCCCCCCGGAGCCCCCCGCGCCGGAGCTGGTCACCCCGAGCGACTTCATCGTCGAGACCCCGGCGGAGCTGAGGGAGGACGCGCTCGAGCGGACGCACGAGGAGGTGATCGAGGAATCGACGGAGGACCTCTTCGACCTGTACGACCAGGCCAGGGGGCGGGACGCCGCCGAGCGCGACGCGGAGGAGGCTGCGGCGTTTCCCATCTTCGACGAGTTAGACCCCGGCGGCCCGGGGCGGAGCTCCGGCGGGAGCTCGGACGACTCCGCCGCGGCGCCGGCGCCCTCCGCCGTGGACGACTACGTCGAGACGTTCGCGACGCCCGAGGCGCTCGGGTACGAGCCCGTGGGCGCGCCCGGCCCCGACGGCCTCCCGCCGTACGTCGACCCCGAGTCGTTTCCGCTCCCCGGCGAGGAATCCGACGCGGCGCCGCTCACCCCCGCCGAGGAGGCGGCGGAGGAGGCGTACGAGGCGACGCTCGTGCCGACGGACGAGGACGGCGAATTCACGAGCGCCGACGTCGACGCGTACCTGGACGAGCTGCGGGACCCCGAGATGGCGCCCGCGCCGGAGATGCCCGAGCCCACGCTCGAGGAGATGCAAGAGGATTACGAGGAGGCCAAGAGGCGCGCGATCGTCGCGGCGAGAACGCCGCCCGCGCCCCCGCCGGACAACAGGACGCCCGAAGAAAAAGTCGAGGCGGGCGACGAAACGCTCGAGGAGGCGGAGGAGGATTACGAGGAGGGAAAGGCCGGCGAGGACGCCCAGGCGCCGGAGAGCGGCCGGTGATATCCGAGCGAGTCGGTCGGGGAACCGGACCGGACCGTTTTTTAAAGCCGCTTTTTGTACACGTGTACCTTCGAAGGGTCGTAGGAACACCTCATCTATTCCTTCATCTATTCCTTCATCTAGTCCTTCATCTAGTCCGTCGCTCGTCGCTCCGCCGCTCTCGATCTTCGAGACCCGCCCCGTCCCCGACCCCGGGGACCCCGTCCTCCGCCCCGTCCCCCGGGTCCCACTTGTCGAACGCCTTCATCACCTCGCGCGTCTTCGCCCGCCCGGCGCGCCGAAACCACGTCTCGTACCTCTCGCGGCCGACGCCGAGGCCGTCGACGAGGACGCGAATCAACCTCTGCGCGTCCTCGTCCGCCACCTCGGCGTCCTCCGCGTCCGTCGCCGCGTCGACGAGCCTCCGCAGATCCTCCGCCTCGAAACCGCGCCCGCACCGGAGCGCCTCGGCGAACCCGGTCGCGACCAATCGCTCCGCGCGCGAGAGGCGCTCGAACCCGCCCCGCCGCTCGACGCGCGACCCCACGACGTCGAACGCGCGGCGGTACCACGCGCCGCGCGCCCGCGCCTCGGCGCGCGCCGACGCGAGCGCGCCGCGCCGCGCCTCGAGGCGCGCCGAAGCGACGAACGCGGCCGCCGACGCGCGCCTCCTCGTCGCGGCCGCGGCGAACGACTCGTCGAACACCGCGTCGCGCGCGAGGCGCACGGCGGCGTCGCGTCGGCGCGCGCGGTACGCCAGCCGCGCGTCCAGAGACGCGTCGAGCGCGGCGCGCGCGCGGCGGAACGCGAGCGACGCGCGCGACGCGCGATCGGCGGGAAGCGCGAGGGACGAAGAAGAGCCAACCTCCCGGCCGCTCGATGAATTGGGACGCGCCTCCTCTCGCCCGAACACCGCCTCTGTCCAGGCCGCCGCCGAGCGGGGTCGCCGTGCGGGCGGGGTGGTATTCCCCGACGAGGGCCGGGCGGGTCCCGAGGGAGGCGGCGGAGCCGGGGGCAGTTTCGCGCCGAACGCGAGCGGCGGCGCGCCGTCGTTCGCGAGGCCCGCCGCGAGCGCGTCGGCGCGGTCGTCGAGTACTCCCTCGAGTCCGTCTTCGTCCGTCGCTCGCGAGGGGGGAAGGGTGAGGGTCTCCGCCTCGACCTCCCGCGCGCGCGAAAAACAAACCGCGCGCCTCGCGGCGGCGAGCGCGGCGTTCGTCGTCCCGGGAGGTACGGGCGCGCCCCCGCCGGCGAGAACCGCCCGAATCGCCGCGGGTGCCGAGGAGGCGGCGGAGCCCGGGCGCGCGCGCGCGCTCTTCTTCTCTCGGGTCGGTTCGCGTTCGACTCTCGCGTTCGCGTCGGCGTCGAGCGCCGTCTCCGATCGCCGCGGCGCGCGGGCGGCGGAGAGCACTCGCCCCACCAACGCCGACGCCTCCTCCGCGTCCTCACCGTCGCGTCCGGGGCGAGAGGGTCTCTTCGCGCGCGTCCCGGCTGAGGTCCCCGGCGGAGGGCGGCGGGGGAGGAAGACGTGGAACCGGCGTCCGGCGATGTCGCCTGCGGGTCGGAACGGCGCCGGGCGCCGAGCGTTCGTCTCCGCGGCGTTCGCCTCTGCGCCCCCCGGGGTCGCCGATCGCGAGGGGGGCGAGGCCGCGCGCGCGGGGGCTTCCGCGTCCCGGAGGGCGGCGGCGCCTCCGCGCCGGAGGCGGGCGGCGTCTTCGTACCGCTGCCCGGCGCGACACCGCGCGAGCGCGACGTCGCTCAGCGCCGCGCGCTCGCGAAGGGCGTCGCGCGCGCGCGTCCCCGGGTCGAACGCGCCGGGGGACGCGGGCGCGGGCGCGGGGACGTCGCGGCGCGGGGCGCGCGCGGTGGCGCCGCGGTGCGCGTTCGGCGGCGCGCGCGGCGCGCCCTCGGGGGCGTCGCGGAGCAGGGCGGACGGGGCGTCGAAGCGAAACACCGGCGGGCCCCCGACGCAGCGGTACGGCTCGTCGAGGGGGGCGGACCATCCCACCGTGGTGAGGTCCGCGCGAGGCGCGTCGCTCGGGTACCACGCCGGGACGCTCGTGCGCACTGGTCCCGCCATCGCGGCGGCGCCTCCCGCGGAGTGACGCGGATGCCCCGAGCATTGTGGCATCACCGTCGGGTCGGCCGACGAGCGTCGCCCCGCACACGCGGGTCCCGCGATCGCCCGAATCCCCGTCGCGGGACGACGCGATCCGCGTCACGTCGGTTTCGCGAACGTCCCCTGGGTAACAGACCCTCGTTCCGATCGACGGCGCGTTTTCCGGGTCACGCGCCCCTCGCACGCGATTCGCCGCGCGCGACGAAAAGGCGCGCCCGTCGGGGGGGCGATGATGTCGAACGCGCGTGGGGAACGCGCGCGGTCGCGCGCGCCTCAGAAGGGCGTCGCGCGGCGCGGGGCACGCTCCTCGAGAGGTTCCCGCCTCGCGACCAGCCTCCGCCCGCGAGCCGGCGCGGTCGGCTTCGTCGGCGTCTTCGGCGCCTCGGCGCGCGTTCGTGCGCGTCGCGCGCGGTCGGTCGACGAATCTTCGTTGTTACTCGATAGCGGTATCGTGGTGTCGATCGCGCGCGATCGGCGAGGCTCTGGGCGGGACGTGACCGCCTCGTCCGCGCGCTCCGCGACCTCCGCGCGCCCTCCCGCGTTCGCGATGTCGCGCGGCGAGGACCTCTCCTCGTACGTCGGCCCGACGGACTACTGCAACTGGGTCATCAAGGATCAGCTCATGGCTGGGGGCTACCCCGCGTCCGTGGACGACGACGAGACGGACGAGCTCCTGCTCACCCTGATACGCGACTACGGCTTCGACACGTTCGTGTGCTTGCAGGAGGAGGTGAACGCGCACGCGCCCGAGCGCGCGTGGCGCGGCGGCCGCGCGCCGCGGCCGTACATGCACGACATCCGCCGCATCATGAGCCAGCACAAGCGCGACATCCCCTTCCCCAAGGTGGACTTCCTCCACCTCCCCATCGTCGACGGCTCCGTCACCGCCGACGCGCTCGTCGACGCCCTCTGCGACGATCTCATCGCGCGCATCCGCGCCGGCCGCCGACTCTACGTCCACTGCTGGGGCGGCCACGGGCGAACGGGAACCGTCGTCGCCATCATCCTGGGGCGCATGTACGACATCACGTGCGCGCAGGCCCTCGCCCGCACGCAAACCCTGCACGACGTCAGGGGAGACCCCCAGAACGTCGGATCCCCCAGCACCCCCGTGCAGCGGCTCCAGGTGCGCCGCCTGCTGGAGGGCGGCGGAGCCGCCGCGACGACGACGACGACGACGACGACGACGAGCCTTCGCGCGCCGCCCGCCCGCCGACAGAGAGGCGACGCCACCGCCGCCCCTCTCCGCGCCCGCCGCGCGCGGACGTGGGCGCGCGAGGGCCGAGGAGCGATCGGCGGCGGCGGCGGCGCGCGAAGGCTCGCGCCCTCCGTCGCCGCGCCGTGCGTCGGCGGCGAATCGGGCGCGCGGCGAAGAAGCGCGACGTCGAGGACGGCGTTCTCGCCGCCGGCGTCGCCGACGTCGCCGCCGCAGCGCGCGCCGGAGCGGCGGCGGGTGAGGGAGGAACTCGCCGCGCCGACGCACCGAGGGGGGTCCCCCGGGGGCGTGCCCGTCGCCGCGGGGGGCGTCCCGGAGCGGCGCTGGAGGTAGCGAGGGAGAGACGCGGGAGGCGGCGAGGGAGAGGCGGGGGGAGGGTCGAGGGTCGATCGAAAATACCTCCCGACGCGGGAGGCGCCCGAAGGCGGGAGGCGCCCGAAGGCGAAGGTCACGCGCACATATGATATGATATATACCTCGGCCACGCGCACATATGATATGATATATACCTCGGCCACGCGCACATAATGATATATACCTCGGCCACGCGCGCGTACGATCCGATATCCCCCTCGACCGTCCCTCGTCCTCACACCCAGCTTCTCGCTGGCGCTTTCCACACGTCGAGCGCGTACAGCCTTCCGTTATCGTCCCCCGCGAAGACCCTCCCCGTGCCGTGGAACGCGGCGCACGTGACGTCCGCGAGCGCCCTGAAGTGCGCCACCTCCCTCCACGTCCTGGCGTCGAAGACGTGGAGGCCGTCCCCCGCGCACGCCGCGAACCAGTTCGGCTGCGTCCAGCACGCCGCCACCGCGACGGGGACGGCGGCGAGGGGAAGCTTCGCCACCTGCGCGCCGCCGCTTCCGGGCGAAGGCGCCGCGCACCGCGCGTCCCACGCGCGCGCGGTGTGATCCAGCGACCCCGTGAACGCCAGCGCGCGGTTCGAAGCCAACGCGACGGAGGTGAGCCCGCCCGAGTGCCCGACGAACGTCGCGAGGCAAGCGGAGGACGAGGAGGACGTCCCGGAGGAGACCTCTCTCGAGAGAGACCCGCCTCTCGCGCCGCCGCTCCTCGTCGTTCGCTCCAGGTCCCAGAGGCGCGCGAGCCGGTCCGCGCCGCACGACGCGAACGCGTTGGGCTCGGCGAGGCTCGACGCGAGGCCGCGGATGACGTTCGCGTGCGCGTCGAACGAGGACACCTGCGCGCCGCCGCCGTCCTCCGAGACGTCCCAGACGCGAACGACGCGATCCTTCCCGCCGGACATCGCCAGCGCGCGAGAGGAGGCGCCGCCGGGTCCTTCCCTCGGGTCCTTCCCTCCCCGCTGCCCCGGGCCGAAACACGCGGCGAGCACGGGCCCCTCGTGCCCCGTCATGACGAGCGTCTCGAGCCCCGCGCGCGCGTCCCCCAACACCACCGTGCCGTCGTCCGAGGCCGA
>Ga0181566_10002282_pt1 | contig 15803 bp, 17 predicted proteins | sample 101ome_15_FD_133762 | JGI IMG/M metagenome (GOLD analysis project Ga0181566, IMG submission 133762) | Coastal salt marsh microbial communities from the Groves Creek Marsh, Skidaway Island, Georgia - 101402AT metaG (megahit assembly) | ecosystem: Environmental > Aquatic > Marine > Intertidal...
ATATACTTCGTCTTTGTTTGTTTTACAATCAAATGCGTATATCATTTCGTCCAGCACCCAGTCCCAGCGTTCAAAGTGTGTGCTGTCAGTTTCGCCGTTGTCCTTTTGCTTCTTGGTCTGCTTCTTAGGCTGTAACTCTTTAGGCACATCCTTAGGATCAACATAAGGAGCGCCGTGCTTTCTTTCTTTTAATTGCTTGAGCATAGGCAAAACAATGTAAGCAAGAGTATTGTCCATGCTCCATGTATCCCAACGGTCAATATGTACTTTTACTTTTTGTGTACGTCTATCAAACCAAATCCAGTTGAACACATTATAAAATCCTTGTACACGGTCTTCCAACCATTCAAGATTGCGTTCAAATCGTGTTTGTTCTGTAGGCCAATCTACACAGCCATACTTCTTGTCCATATAACGAATATAGAATCTAGACATAAGTCTGTTTGGATAATTGCTTATATTAACTTTCATAACTTACTACCCTTACATTTTTTTCAGCACCCGCAAGCCGCCATGCTGAAGCAAATGAATCTGCTTCGTCTTCTGTATCAAACAACACAGGACGTAAATCAAAATCACACTTACCTGTGTCTTCTGTTACGTAGATCCAATCGTCTTTGCCATCAAGGCAAACCATAACTGCGTATTTCATACCTGTACCGGATCTTTGCCTGTTGCCGCTATCATTTTCAATATAATAGCATCAACTTCGTAATCAGCAAGAAAACCTTTTACGGTATCTCCAGGAGCAGTGATACCTGGCATTTCAACCATGTCCGAAGCAACACCGTCATTAGCACTAAACACGCCAATTTCGTATTTTCCTTGTGTGCCTCCATATGAATGGTCATGCTTTACAATAGACAACTGATGTGTCCCAAAATCAAGTATGGCCTGTGTACCATTAATATATGGTTCACTCATAGGCAACATTTTTACATCATTAAACTTCATACCGCTTTCTCCAACGATCAAAACTTGGTTTTCCTACTCTTGTTCCGTTCATACTACATTTCGAACAGACACCCATTCTTTTAGAATCTATCAAAGACTCTCTCACTGTTTTTATTGTACTACCATTCCATATATCTGTCAACGGTGTTTTTAATATATTTCCAAACGACCCTGCTTCTCTGTGCCAATCTGAACAACACAGTATTACATTGCCATTCCAATCTATCATAGTTTTGTAAAATGGCAAATAACAAGGACCTGTTGAACTTACTTCTCCAAGTGTTCCGCCTCTGTTAGTAAAACCGTATTCCTTTACAGCAACATCGATACCTTTGTCAAAATACTTTCTCAGTGTGTAACGTGCTCCAACACTGTCTAGTATTAGTTTTCTATTTGTGTATTGTTCTTCATTGTCATAGCAATCAACATTAACTATGTCAAGACCACTATTAAGACATTCTACTAGTTCATCAATGTCTTTGTCTACAAGTCTATCACCATTAGTGGTAAGCTCTAAATAAATTTTATCGGTTTGTTTAAGAGTTTTTATAACCTCTAACAGTTCTGGGTGACTGTGAGGCTCGCCGAATCCTGAAAGATGTACATTTCCTCTCCAGTCACTGTTTTCAATCTGTTCTACTAATGATTGTAAAACAGAAAAATCCATAAATTTTTTTTGACTAGGATAAAGTTTAGGATCATGCCTAGGACAAAAACTACAGGTTCTATTACACAGTTCAGATAGGTTGAGTTCAATAGTTGCTAGACCAGGAAAACTTTGAGAATAGATATTTGCTCGTTTGTATCTATTGGTCCTAGCATTTATATGACTTTCTAGATTAAATTTTACTCTTGACATTTGTTAATACGCTTATTTTCTTCTGGAATATTCCATTCCATTTTTTCTTCAATAGCGTATCTTGCTCCGTGAATATAATCTTTATCTTCCTCTGAAAGCACACTCCAAAACTTTGAAACAGTATATGTATGTGCCATAACCTCAACTGGATTGTCTATATGATAGTTTGCTTCCATCCAATCCTGTAGCTGATCCATACGTTCTTTAATTTTTTCCTTTACATTCATCCTGATAATCCTGCTATTATTTTATAGTTATCCCAGGCTTTCTTTGCCGCTGGCTTCGTTAGAAGCTCATAGTCAGGTATAATACATTCTAACCAGTAGTAATACTTTTGAGCAGGATGAGCACCAAACTGTCGAGGTTGGTGTATCTTACCATCATCATACATTTCGCATAGCAATTTTCGCATGCCTTCCTCGTGGTCTTCCAGGCCTGCCCATTCAGGATTGCTCAATCCACCGTATAAGTAACCTTCCCAAATGTTACTCCAATGTGTGTCTACATGAGGATCTACATCTGTGCGAGCAATAATAACCAACACATCATTTTCTTCTACACGACCTTCGTAAACATCACGCATACAACGTGACAGGCTTAATCCAATTTTCATACTTGACAATCACTCCCTGGTTGATAGTACTCAACAACATCTTCAACATGCTTTTTATAGAATTTTCCATTTTTTACAAACATTAGTACAGCACCTACTTCACCACCCGACGAACGAATATAAACTCGTCCACCGTCAATCATAGCACCATTAGGAAAACGTTTATAGTCATGATGGCTTTGACTGTAATGCCAAACACTACCGTCATTGACCATGCCAAATTCTAGTTCTTCAACTAGGTCGGCATTGCAGATCATTATGTGGTCTCGTACCGTATCATAATATAAACCAAAGTACCTATTACCAAACTCAGGGTGTGGGGTATCTCTGTAATAGACATCAACAGGACAGTCACTAGCACGGAGATCAGTAGTGCAAACGTATGAGACAGGAACTCCGTCTTTTTCTGTGTAGTGTTCAATTATTTTCTCTCTATCAAATAAAGGTTCGTGATTAATGATCATATTTTTAATGTAGTGTTACACTATCCTCACTTAAATCAATGCCAAAGAAATCTTCCATAATTTGAACAATGTTTTCAGGAACGAATTCCTCGTCCTGACCCTCTGGTATAAAAAGGCCTTTTAGATTTCCTTCGTTATCAAATATAAGTGCCCAATCGCCTTTTTCGAGCATATCTTCAATTGGATCATTCGTCTGTTGTTCGCCCATCTTGGATTTCCTCCTGTAATTCTTCAAACTGCTTTTCTTGTATCTTTTCCTCTAGTCGATTGATTAGATCTGGATCTTCAGCAAGCATTCTTAGTGCATCAACTGGTCCTTTTGCTAGTTGCATTCTTACTAACTTTGTTGCTACTAAGACCACTTCAGGTCGTGACAGTCCGGAGGCTTTCATCACCTCGTCTACAAATACCGATGCCATTGATTATTTTTCCTTCTGAATGTTGCTACTGTATTTAAGTATAACTAAAACTGATCAAGAAGTCAAGTAGTTTCTTGTAATATTTTTTTCTTAATGGTTTTGTGTATTCCAGGATTTACACGTAGTACATGAGGCATCATTTCGTGCCTAATATAATTTCTAGTGTACTTAATATCTGTATTTGTTTCGTCTTCAATGAAAGGAACATTTTTTAAGTTACACCACATTTCAAAGTCTCTTTTTCGTGTTAATCTAAAAGGACGGATCACGTTTCTATTTTCATACGGAATGATTTTTCCGGTGCCGTGCATACTTGACCACACCCATGTTTCAACACAGTCGTCTAGATGGTGTGCGGTAATAACAGGAGCATTAAGGGTATGAAAATATTCGTATGTTTTATTACGCCAGTACTCCTCCCAACTCTCTCCCGGTTTACGATCTTGGTGTGTGTTTGTTCCTAGCAAGAACGGAATATTATTGTTTCCACAATATTCTCCAACAAATCTCCAGGCGTTTCTACTAACGTCGGTTCCGTGATCAAAAAAGGCAACACTAACATCGTGATTGTTTCTAAGAAAATCCAGTGCGGCCATGGAGTCTGCACCACCACTAACTGCAACAATAATCTCTCTAGGAATGTTACCTTGTACTTGAATCATGCTTGTACCGCTTTAAAATTGTGTCTCCCCCAACCGCTGTATTTACTAGCACTACCAAACTTCATGTAACACTGTTCTTCTGCACTCTTTTCAGAAGTACATTTTACAGTATCGATATACTTTGTTGTTTCGCCTTTTTCGTTAACAAGAAATACATTGTAATATTTAAACATGATTATACCTTGTATAATTTTACATAGTTTAGTCGAGTTTCGTTTGCTTCAAACAATTTGTTTTTTGTTTGTGCTTTTACCTTAGCCTTAATACGTTTCATATCACCCACGTTCTGTTCAAACTTATTCATAAAAGAAACAAGATTGCCATCTGTGGTTACTGCTGTGTAATTAAATGATTCCCATTGCGAACTATAACGCTTGTCAAGAAATTTAATCACAGCCTCTACAGGTTCCTTTTCGTTGCCAAGATATTGTGAGTCACGATACTCCATACGTATTTCTTTCTTAAGACCATTTTCGTGTTGATCACGTTTGATAAATTCTGGAGCAAATGCGATACGACCTATACTTCGAACAGGAATCTCTTCCTTACTAAGTTCGTTGACCATATCACGTTTAAAGTCATCTAGTTCGGTAAGTCCGAGCATTACATAACGCTTCATCCATTTAAGTGCTTCTGTTACCTTAGCATAATCTTCTTCAGTAGGTTCAAACGCTGGAAAGTCTGAAGGTACCCACTCCACATTATTTTTACGATCGTAATAGTAACGTACTAGATCCTTGTTAGGAAATTGTGTAGGTGCTTCTTCAAAACGTCGGATGTCTTTGATATAGGTTTCCTTGTTAATACGATATGCCCCATAAGACACTGCTAGGATATCCACAAGTTTAACGGTCTTGGGTTTATTTTGTTTAAACTTTGTTTTCTTCAATTGTTCATCCTCGTGTCTTAATTCAAAAGCAAGTTCTTGTTTCTTAAACTGTCGTGCCCAACCAATTGGATTGTATATAGTAGTCATGTATTACTCCGATACCATTGCCCATTTTTTATTGATTCCATTTGTTTCTGCCCAACGCACAAACAATCCTGTTTCACGACCATGTGCTTCTATTTCCCAAGGTCGATCCCAGTAGTCTGTATTGTCATGGGTAAATCGTTTGCCTAACCATCTTACTTCTTGTGTCTTGACAAGGTCTGTCATTTCTCCCTTGGCAAACTGTTTTACATGTACCATTTCGTGTGCAACTGTTGTAAGCAGGTTTCTTAGTTTTAGATTACTGTCTACAGAGATTTCAAAATCCTTAGGACGGATGTTATCATCGTCCCATGTACATTCTCCATAGTTCATTGTGTTTTTAAATAGATTGCGTTCAAGATTACAAACAATGTATAATTTAGAACGAAGATTGAACGACATTAGTTTTTCAGCAGAAAACTCAATAATGTCTCGAACGTAGTCTTTTTGGTATTTTTTGCCACCGTTAACTTCAATATGCATAAACACAGACCTGCTTTGTTAGTTTATGTATATATAATAACGTATGTTGGCTAGAATGTCAACCTTTTTTTGGTTTTGTAAGTTGTTGATTTTACTTACAAAATTTGATCGGCAACATTTAATTCTACCATTTGTTTGGCAGTGTAGTATTGATCCGATGGATTCTTAATAAACTTATTGCGAACTTCTTGGATTGTCATGTTTGTTGCTTCTTTTAATATTTGTAAACAACGCATTTCACAGTTTTGATTTTCTTTCATCTGTGCTTTCATGTCATGCATCTTGGAACTCATTTCATCGCTGTGTTGATGATTCATGCTACCTGCGTTCTTACCAATGTATCGTTCGCCGTGATGTCCGCTTGCAAAGATTAAAAATCCAGCACTCATAACTGCGCCAATACCATAAGTAGCAATAGGATGATGGCTGTTCTTCATTATGTCTATCAACGCAAATGCTTCATATAAGTCTCCACCATATGTGTTGATGTACAATTTGAGTGTGCGTTTTGGTTTCTTGTGCAGGTTTGCTGAAAGAATCCATTTGATAGCATCGCCCACATTTTCGCTGGCAATATCACCGTGTAGATAATGGATATCATTATCCAATAGATTCTTATCGATCTGATCTGATGCTGTAAATTGTTCGTAGTTAGTAGGCATAGTAATATACGTATTTAATCCTATTTATCTATTTTCTTTATTGATACTGAACCATCCTTGTTATTTTCTACCTTAATAGTGTCACCTTCTTTCCAGCCCATCTTTTCCATGATTTCGTCCGGAATCTTCATCATTACATTATCTGGATCTCCAGGAATATCTGTAAAAATTTCTTCTACCTTGTAAAATGCTTTCTTCAATTCTGTCATGCTGTTCCCCTTGAAACGTTGAATGCCACAGTAATCCTACGTTCCTTTATTGCGTGAAATGGAACATAGTGTTTAACGAATGGCGGAAAAATAACCAAATCACCTTGTTTTACTTCTGGTGTAAATTCGGCCAGTTCGTCCTTGTATCCGCTAAACTTTAAAAGGTCTTTGTAGTTACTTGTAAATGTCGTTGGCCTACTGTTTTCTGGCATTTCGGCATAGTAGACTCCGCTAAGAAGAACATCAAAGTCGCTATGTGTGTGTTCTTCTTGGAAGAATGTAAAGTCATATAGGTTAAACCAAATCTGTACCTTGACAGGCCCAACATATCTACTATACTTTTTTAGGTAATCCATTACGTGTGGTTGCATAGCCGACATCAATTCCTGTGACGTCCACTCACTTCCAAAACTGGTCTTAACCTTGCTGGTCATTGGCCAAGTAAATTTGGATTCGTAGTTTTCTATCGATTCCAAAAGTTTATCGTTATCAATGTCAAGGCTTGTGTGTGTAAAAGGTAAACTAAACATGTTAATATAATACTAAACTTTGCCTAGTTTGTCAAGACTTTTTATGCTTGAGCTTCACCCCATTTTAGGAGAACGTTTCCAGTTATGGTTTGTCCATCCGTTGTGTAGACGTTTACAGCCAAAACATCTGGACCGTTCGGGAAAGCACCTCTACCACCAATTGGTGTGTTCGTTAGTTCTTTTAGGAAACCAAGATCCAGTTCGTTCTTCTCGCCACTGGTTGCAATAAAGGAGAATACCGTTTCTCCGGGTAGTGCATAAGGTGGTTGACCAAACAAGAACGTAACGGTATCTGAACCATTTATGGTTGTGTTTGACGCTTGGTTAAAGTCCACAACGTAATAGGTAGTTGATCCAAAAGTTTCCGTAGTCACGTTGTTAACGTATGTACCTGAAGGGAATTTAGAGTCCTGTACCTCCGTACCTATTATAGCATTACTAGACTCCCAACTTGCTTCGGTAAAGAATATTCTTGACTGTTTATCAAAGGATCCTCCCCTTTGTATTCCAATATTTGCACCGGCATTAAGATTGCTGTTTGATCTATTTCGGAATTCAATATATCTTATCTGCTGTCCACCATAAAAGAACGGGTTGTCTGCTCGAGTGATTGTTGTGTTGCTGTTCCATTGGCTACTGCTAACAGTATCACCTACCCTTGCACCGCTAGAGGACCAACTTGATTCTGTAACATAAGAATACCTTGATCTACCTGTGCTAAACGCAATACTAAGATTAGCACTAATTACTCCTTGTACTGTAGCAGTAGTTGTGGTTTGTGTTGCACCACTTGACCAGTTAACGCCACCACCTGATGCTACCTGTGCAAAACTTGGTTGTCCACCTTGTGCTAGGCTTGATATTCCTGACCACTGAACATCACTAGGTGCTAGTGGATAGTTTTGAGGATTAATAATACCTTCAATGACGATACCATTGGAACTACCACCTGCCGTGATTTCAATACCCTGTAGTAGCAATGACGCTCTGTTAATTAGTTCACGTTCACCAAGGTCGCCTGGAATACTGTTAGATACACTCGGTGCCAATCTAACCATAAATGCTGTTTTTTTGGTTCCACTTATTTCAACACCAGTTGATTTGTAGTTAAAGATATAACCTCTATCTTCGTCAAAGCCACCGTCTGTTAGGAACGCACTACCCCAGTGTGATATGTTTGGAGTTGCAGTGTTGCTAACCAACAACACACTGTTCTTATTTGAATGTGTTGCGGCACTGCCAGCAACGTATGTTCTTTGGGCTCCTGCCGCAAAGTTATTCAACTGTGCTGAACGTGTACAACCAGTTAGAGTATTATTTGTTTTACCTGTATAATCAATCAACTCGTTGTCGATGTAAACCGTTCCTGCTTCTGGGAATAATGAAGCATCCTGTAAAGGAAGTGTTGTTTGGCTTATTGTAACATCATCAGAGAGTCTTGAAGTTGGTCCAGTGTTTTCAACTTCGTAGCGGACTGGCATGTTACCTGTACGCATAAATGCTTCTGTGTTAATGTTGTTGTTTTTCAATCTGTGACAGAATACATAGTTACCATCTGGACCACGTAACATCCAGTCAATAAATCCAGCACCATACCATGTGTATTGGAAACCTATCATCTGCATTTTGGTAGTATCAATTACGTATCCACTTTTACCAGTTCCGTCACACTTATCTAGATTCCATTCGTTTTGTGGAACTATGATTTCTTGTACCTTGGCTACTTTTGCACCAGCAACGTTTGATACTCCTCTAAAGTCTGGAGCCACTGTCATTGTCGTATTATCTGTTATGCTTGTTACAACATGTGTCATTCCACGTATAACAATCTTATCACCAACTATGAGTTGATCTACGAATCTTGTATTATCTCCAGTAACTAGGTTACTGTCTGCGTCTATGCTAATGGTTCCTGCAACTTGGAATGTAGAAGTTCTCTTACCAACCGATAATGTTGTTCCGTCATATTGGAAGAATATTCCGTTTTGTTCGTCAAACGCACCTGCTCTAATTGTTGTTCCGTGCCAGTTTTTAATAGCCAGTTGTGCTTGCTCGCCAAGTTCGGCTGTTGTTGATCCTAGCGTCCTTTTAGAAATAACTGTAAGTGTTCTTTCGTTAATAATGCTATTGACAACATATTCTCCTGTGTAACCACCTGTACTAACACCATTGATAACAACATAAGCACCAACCTGACAACTATGGTCAACATCGTCTGTTACTATCGTTATGGTACTACCAATAACGGTATCATCTGCTGTTAAACTTCTAATATCGTAACTTGGCGAAAACATGGTACCAGTTGTATACATGATACCCTTACCTGACTGGTAACGAATATATTTCTTACTCATACGTACCGCTTGGGCACCATACTGTGGTCCACCTGTTCCTAAAATCACTCCTCCGTCAAATGGTCTGTGTGTATAGAAACAATCTGGTCTAACATAAACTTCACCGTAAATATCTTCTGTTGATGTATCAATTGCTCCAACAGACTTGGCTGTGAATATTATTCTTGTTGGGCTAGGAACATCCTCAATGAACTGTGGACCTCCTGCTAGATCGTGATTTGTTCCGGAAGAACTAACTGCCACTAATATACTTTGTCCTGGGACAAAACCGTGTGCATTATCAAAATCTACAGCAATTCTAGCAATGGCACTATAAGCAATGGTTGCTCCTGCACTTATTCCACCTATGGTTAATTCACTTATTGAAACTGTTGAATAAACAATTATGGTGTCTCCTGCCGCCGCTGTTCCTGAAGTTGTGAACGTAGTAACGGCACCATTACCGTCAACACCAGTTACGGTGATATCTAAATCATTGCCTGGAGAAACACCTGCTAGTGAAGTGCCACTAAGCCTTAGCACATCACCGATAACATAGTCTGCTCCTCTAATTTCAGTGCTGGTATTATCAACTTCAGTATCAACAAAATATTGGCCGCCACTTCTAGTTACAAATGCTTGATAGCCAGAACCTGTTCTTGGAGTTGCTGTTAGCGTTGAGTAAACAGCATCACCACTTGCTCCTGTACCAGCAAAACTTATTCCTGTTATGTCACCGTTTGATCCTATTGTGGTTACCGTGATGGTTAGATCGTTTGTGGGAGATTCACCATCCAGTTGTGTACCTGCAATAACAATAGTTTCGTTTACGGTATATTCGGTTCCTGCTTGGTTAACTGTTACTCCGTAAACACCGTTGGTTCTTGTAACATCAAATGTTGCGTCTTGACCAAAAACATTGGATCCTGTTACACCAACATAACTTGCATCTCCACTTACACCTGTTCCAGTAGTGGAAACTGATGTTATCCCTCCCAATCCGTCTACGCCAGTTACTTCAATAGTGGCGTCATTTGCTGTGGTAACACCACCTAGTTGATCGCCTGTAACTATAAATTGGTTTCCTACTGCATAATTTGAACCGGCAGTAACAATGGTAGTTGTGTAAACACCAGCACTTCTGTTTATGCTGAAACTAGCATTCTGTCCTTCGTTTATTAACACGCTTGGCTGTGAATATACATCTGGTTGTGCGTTTGCAGTACCACTTGAACTAAAGGTTTGTATTGCTCCTGATCCGTCAACGGTTAAAATTGTTATCGTAAGATCGTTTGTTGGGAATGTACCTTGTAAACTGTTTCCACTAACTTTTATTACTTCGTTAATTGAATACCCAGTTCCTCCTGACACCAATGAAACGGAGTACGTAGTACCAACAACGTCGATGTCAAATAATGAACCGTTACCTCTTCTATTGAATGACTGAACGGCAGTATAACTGTTATCCTGGTTGTCACCAGTGCCGCTGAAAGTAAATGTTGTAATACCACCAATACCTTCACCTTGTTGATTGTTAACACCAGTAATGGTAATTGTTAAATCATTTGCAGGACTTGAACCGTCTAGGTCAACACCGTTAATGATAACATAGTCACCTATGGAGTAGGAAGTACCTGCGGTGTTAAGTGTTACGGTATAGGTAGTTCCCGTTCTACTCACGTTAAACGTACCGTTGTTACCCGAACTTAAACTGCTTCCGTCAACACTGTATTGTGTTCCTGCAAGTGCTGTGTATGTTCTGCTACCGTCCCATGCTGTTCCTGTAAATGTAAATCCTGTTATACCTCCGTTAACATCCACGGAAGTAACTCTGATTTCAATATCATTTGTTCCTGAAAGACTTCCTGCACCAAAGTTGTTACCATCTAGTATAACAATATCTGCAATTTGATATGCTGTACCTACAGCATTTACAGTAACGCTAGTATAAGTGCCGCCGGATCTTGCAACATCAAATGTTGCACCTTGACCAAGTCCACCTTCAATGGGATCAATGTTTGTGTATCTTGCATCATAACTTCTGCTGGTTCCCGTAAATGTAAAGGCTTGTATTTCACCGCTTGCACCAACCTGGGTTACTGTAATGATAATATCATTGGTAGGGCTAGAACCTCCAACCAATTGTCCTTCAATCTTTAATCTATCACCTACAACAAAGTTTGAACCCGAGTATGCAGTTGATGTAGGATCACTTGCTAGATCAACAATATATGTTCCAGTGTTTATCTCAACATCAAACCTAGCACCACTACCCTGTCCATTTAGTATGTCAGGAGTTATAGCATTAAAAGTTTCGTCTCCAGGGTCAGCAGTTCCTGAAATGGTTCCTGCTGTTACTCCGCCAGTTCCGTTAACTGTGTTAATCTGTATCAATGCATCATTAGCAGGAGTTTGTCCTCCTAGATCCGTACCTAATATCTTGATGAAGTCGTTTACAAGATAACCAGTTCCGTTTGTATTAACAGCATCTAGGGTATAAACGCCTGCACTTCGACTTATGTCAAAGGAAGCATTTTGTCCGCCACCTGTTCCTACACCAGTTACTCCTGTGTATGTAACGTCTCTAGGATATGCTGTTCCTGTAAATGTAAATGTTTGTATGGCTCCTAAGCCGTCAACAGTTGCTACCGTTATCGTAAGATCGTTAGCCGGAGAACTACCACCTAGTTGATCACCGGTGATGGTTAATCTATCTCCAACTATGTAATCCTGTCCTTTTATTAAGGTTGATCCGTCTGGCTGTGAAAAGTTTACGGTGTAAACACCATTAGTTCTATCAACATCAAATTGTGCTCCGGTACCTTGCCCACCAATGTATGCAGGAACAAGATTATGGAATTCGCTAAAGTCTCCTGATAGATTGTTTGTGATGTTTCCTGAAAGCGTTAGTTTGTTACCAACAATTGATTGTATGGTTGTAGAAGTACCGTCACCTCTGTCAATTGCCATACCTTGTGTGATTCCAGTGGTATCATCAATGAATACTTCATTTGTGCCACTAAGTGCATTTTGTGTAACAACAGGTGTTGCAACCTGTCCACCACTTCCCTGTACACTTAATATTTGTGTACCTGGTGCAAGATTACCTGCTGTTATAGGAGAGCCTACCGGTGGTAGATTAGGTGAATTCCAAGTTATGGTATCTGAGTTTATGTCAGTATCCAGTACCGATGTAAAGTTTCCGTTACTACCGTTTGATAGTATGCTAAATGTAGGAAAGCCAACACCTGCTCCTGTATAAAAGGCTCCTTTTCTTATTAACACATATGAACTAAACAGATCATCACCGTCATTATCACCTACCTTGGATTTTGCATAGTAGGTAAATGTGGTATCATCTGCTACGCTGTATACTAAAAATCTTCCTTCAGCCTTGCTAAAACCGTTTGTTTGTGAACCTAGGCCTTGTACAGTTATGGGATTGTTTATATCTAATCCGTGAGCACCGACTGTTGTAACTGTAATTAAACTTTGACCAAATCCACCGTTTCCTGTGGAGGCGTCAGTGACTATGGTTGCAACATTGATATCTGTTCCTGGAACTTCATAGATGCTAGGATATCCCCTCATCAAATCTATCTGTTGCCACTTGGTTAATTGTAAGCCGTACTCAAAGTCAGCATCAAGCATGGACTGAGCAGGAGCAACACGCATACGTTCAATGGCGTCTGTACCAAAATCGTAAGGTCTTGTTCTTACTTCAGGAACATCTACAAAAATCTGTAATGCATTATCAGGAGAATGGGCCTGTGTGTTAATGTCAAGGAATAGAGTTGTTACTCCGTTTGCAGTATCAGTAATATATGGAAAGTTTACTGTGTTACCATATTCAAATTCAACTGTTCCGCCTAGTTCAGGATCTGCAAAGTTATATAAAAATTCTCTTGATTTGCTATTAATGATAGTTAGTATTTCATCAATATCATATTTGCCAGGCATTTCAACTTTGGATATTCCTGCTGGTATTAGTGCAGGTAGGCTACCAAGACCGTTTGCGATAACAGAAGTTATGATAGATGAAAGATTATCTACCTCTCCAGAAACATTTGCTTCAGCAGTAATAGAAACATCTATCACCTGTGCAAACGCCTGCTGTCTTGCTGTAAACGCTGTGTTGGTTAAAACATAATCAGTTATTAAATCTCTAATGAATTCGTGTGTAACTACTTCAGGTTGTCTATCACCATCAACCTGCGGTACATTACCTTCCCAGTAGAAGCCTGCTACCTTACGTGTTTCGCTGTTTCCGTGATATCTTATATCTTGTAAGTATGCATCAAGCACATACTTAATGTCTCTTTTACACTTTTCTATGTTGTAGGTATACCCTACAAAAGGAGCGATGTTGTTATCAATGTTGTATTGTATGAATGCTGTTGCTTCTTCAACGATAAAGTCCTTATTTGAACTTATTAGGCTATAGCCATTTGGACTTAAATTCTCACTTAGTGCAATTCCTGTTGTAAAAACATATTCTTTTATTTGTTTTCTTGCCATTTCTTAACCTTACAATCCAAATGCTATACTTAAGGCAATCGCCTTGTTGTCTACGTATCTTTTGTTAGCAACCTGAGTCGGTGCAGTAGGAACCACATCATTTACAATTGGATTCACCACTGTCATGCTTCCATCTATATTTATGGCATCACTAGAGCCGCCAATATTCATCTGATTGGCAGTAATCGTTAGTGTTCCGCTACTATTAACTTCAGGGGTGGTTACGGTACCCGAAGTGGTGTTCCCGCTAACTGTGAGACCTGTTAGGGTGCCTAAACTTGTTATATTTGGCTGACTTGCTGTTTGCAATGTTCCAACCAAATCTCCGGTAATGTTCTTGTTAAAAACAAAACTATCCGTTGCACTATCATATACAATGCTTGCGCCTGCGCCATCAACTGTGATGCCAGCACCATTTGCTTCCGCAGAATTGGTTGCACCTTTAGCCAATGTAATGTTGATATCCTCAACATCTAGCGTGGTCGTGTTTAAAGAAGTTGTTGATCCGTTTACAGTTAGATTTCCATTTACAATAAAATCATTACCTGTTATTGTATTACCTGTGATGTTTTTGGTTGTGCTATCAACAATTACAGAAGCATCATCACCTAACACCTGTCCTGTTAGGTTGCCTGTTACGTTTCCAGTTACGTTTCCTGTAACCGCTCCTGTGTGTAATCCAAAACTAGGACCAGTATGTGTTCCGTTTGAGTCGCCTGTTAGATCTCCCGTAACATCTCCCGTAACATCTCCTGTTAGGTTTCCGTTTACGTTACCAGTAAGAGTACCTTCTAGTTGATTGGCTTGTAAAACTTCTGACACAATAACACGACCAGTTCCGTTAGGATCAAGTATTATGTCTTGGTTGGTATTTCTTGTTGAAATTACGTTATCAACAAAGGTAATGTCAATGTTAGCACCGTCGACAAACAAACTTGCTGAAGCAATTTTTACACCGCCGGCTGTTTCGCCATCGCCTATAAAAAGGTCCTGCTTATCTGTGGTGAAGATCATTTCACCTTCAAGAGGTGTTATTTCTTCTCGACGTGATTCTGGACCTCGGCGTATCTGTAAGTTGTTCTTGTTAGGGTTGTTATACTGAACATTTGCCATTTACTATACCACTTATAGATTTGCTATCGCTGTTTGGAAATCCGCATAAGTTGCACTACTCGCCGCTATACTTTTTAGATCAATGATTTTTATGTATCCAGGTATTTCTCCGTTTACAGCATCTACTAGTAACGAGCTATCGTCTGCAAATATACTACCTGTCAAGTCACCTGTAACATTACCTGTGACGTTACCGTTGAGATTTCCTTGTACTGTTCCTACAGTAATGTCATATGATCCAAAATTAGCAGGTCCACCAAAATCAATATTCTTATTAGTTGTGCCTATTAGCACATTTGAGCCTGTACCTATTTGTACAGTATTAATAGGGCCACCGCCTGCATTTATTATTAATTGCTCATCAGACGTTAATGTCCTAGTATGGACAACGGATCCTCTTATAGCATTAAATTTATTTGTTCCGTCACCAATGTCGTAAACTCCATCTTGGTCTGGAACAATATTACCTCTAACAGTTCCATCTAAATTAATTGTAGGAGTTTCAGCATCAATTATTATTGAAGAGTCAAGTGCGTATACATCACCTTTGATATCTGCTTGTAGTGTTCCAAATGGTCCAAAATAATTAAGTTGTGAAATATTGGCTTGTGCAATATTTGCGGAGCCAACATTGATAGTAGTAAAGTCAACAGTATCGGTAAAGTTAGTCATGTCTACGGTATTACCTTGACTAATTGTTAAAGAACTACCATCCCAATTTAGGCTTTGGTTATCTACATCATTTTGGGGACGAACTATAAATTTATTTGTGTTTCCATCATAAACAATAACATCTCCATCAACTGGTGTAAGTCCCGAGTCAACGTCATTAAGATCGTTTAATGATAAGTTTAAACCAAACTGTAAATTATTAACGGCCGTGTCAATATATCTTTTGTTGGCCGCATCTTTTGGTTCAGATGGATCTGGAACATTAATTATAGCATTGCTGTTCATGTTCAACTGACCAGCCATAGTTCCGCCAGCAAGGTCAAGTTTGTCAACTGCTAG
>Ga0181566_10002288_pt1 | contig 15781 bp, 17 predicted proteins | sample 101ome_15_FD_133762 | JGI IMG/M metagenome (GOLD analysis project Ga0181566, IMG submission 133762) | Coastal salt marsh microbial communities from the Groves Creek Marsh, Skidaway Island, Georgia - 101402AT metaG (megahit assembly) | ecosystem: Environmental > Aquatic > Marine > Intertidal...
AAGGAATATTATCCGTCACAGTAAATGCATCAGATACATTTTCAAAATTCCAATATTTACTTAAATCTTCTAGTAATTCTACAACTGTATGGTTTTGCTCTGAACGAGGTCCAAAATTAAAGCCTTCGCCATTAAGATTTTCATCATTATGAAGCTCCTTACCTAAATTCAAGTATCCACTAAGTGGCTCCAAGACATGCTGCCAAGGGCGTGTTGCCTCTGGACTTCTTATCTCAACACTCTCCCATTTATTCCAAGCTTCAACGCAATCCACAACAATCCTATCTTGCGCCCAATCGCCGCCGCCAATCACATTACCCGCTCTGGCAACTGCCAAACGCACATTAGACTCTTTTGACTTAAAGAATGAGTAGTAGTAAGACTTAAATATTAATTCTGCCGCACCTTTAGAGCCACTGTAAATATCCTTACCGCCCATCGGATCGTTTTCTTTATAACCCCAAACCTGCTCAATATTGTCATAAGCCTTATCGCTAGTGATAATAATTGCCATACACTGGTGATTCGAAATTCGCAACGACTCCAACAGGTTGGTTGTACCCATAACATTTGATGAGATAGTATCTAATGGGACACTATAAGATGTTGATACTATTGCTTGCGCTGCCAAATGGAACACAAAATCTGGCTTTTCGTCTGAAACCACTTGACTCAATGATTCTATATCACGAATATCAATAATATGGTGCCGGATTTTATCTACTAGTCCTAATATTTCAAACATTGATGGCTGAGTTGGAATATCTCTAGAGACTCCGATTACATTGGCACCTAAACTTAACAACCATGTGGTCAACCAAGAACCTTTAAAACCAGTATGTCCTGTTACTAATACTTTTTTATTTTGATAAATATTTTCAAACATCATTCCTTCCAGATTACCCAAGGAGCATCACCACTCTCACACATTTCGTTAAGTTTGGTTTTATCTCTTAGTGTATCCATCGGCATCCAAAAATTTTTATGTTTGTAAGTAAAGATTTCTCCATCTTGCGCAAGCTTTCTAAGTGGCTCCTGTTCAAATATAACATCATCACCATTATCAATATAATCCAACACCTCTGGCTGACAAACAAAATAACCAGCATTTATCCACGACCCATCTCCTTTAGGCTTTTCTTCAAACGTCGTAACTTGATCATTCTCGTTAATATTAAGTGCGCCGAACCTACCTTCTGGTTGGGCAGAAGTCATGGTCATTAACTTGCCATGTTGTTGATGGAATGCAAGCGCCTCTTGAATATCAATATCAGCCACGCCATCGCCGTAAGTAAGCATAAAAGGCTCATTGCCAATATGTGCTTTTGCTTTTTTAATCCTTGCACCAGTCATGGCATTCAACCCGGTATCAAGCAATGTCACTTTCCAAGGCTCACTAGAATTGCTATGAACTTCCATATCGCCATTTGACATATCGATTGTCACATCACTTTGATGCAGAAAATAGTTGGCGAAATATTCTTTAATATAATAACCTTTGTAACCAAGCAATATCACAAAATCATTAATTCCATAATGAGAATAAGTTTTCATAATATGCCAAAGAATGGGCTTCCCGCCAACCTCTACCATTGGCTTTGGTTTAATATCCGTTTCTTCACTTAGACGTGTTCCAAAACCACCAGCTAATATTAATGCTTTCATAATTTACCTATAATAAACACAATATTTAAGTTGCTTTCACCGCAGAATTCTTTAACAATACTGAAAATCTGTAAGACGCGCTTTCATAAAAATCTAAATCATCTTGCACTTACAACCACTCATGATTTTTTTATATAGCATACTTACAATTCCAAACATCCTCCCACTGTTTGTTCTTATTTTGTAGTCACCTTTCAACTCTTCTTAACTAATTTTTCATTCACCAAGTTATCTAATAGAGGCTTTAGCTTCCATAAAGGGGCGCCAACCAAATTGGCAATATCTAAAAGACTGTTGGCACCATCGGCATATGCAATCAGATTCATCATATCTTCAATATCATGCATAGAGTCCTTGGTAGTAAACTTTGGGTATAGCTCTCGTTTTCCTAGTTGTGGCTCACATAGAACAGTAGACTGAATTATATAATTATTCTCTATGCACTCTATAATTTTTTGATAGACACTCAAACTACCCTCTAGCCCAGATTGGCTTACAAAATCTAAGTTGTCAAGAGAGGTATGATATTGTGGATACTCATGATATTTACTTCTAGTAACAGATGCAATTGGTAAGTCTATACCGGGACTACAATATTGTCGTTCATCGCTACCCCTATCAAGAAATGAGTAACTTTTATAGTCAGGATGCGTATGATTTAAAACGTGTTTTGCAATCTTATCTGACAATGTATTGCCTTTCCTGGATGGCACAAAAGAAAATACTCCATCATCACCAACGCAGGTTATAACATAGCCGGCAATCACTTTCTTTTGTAAACTTTTGTAATGCTGACTGAGGTAATAAATAGAGCCAATTGTCTCTGGAAGAAAAAGCATTCTATAGGTATATCTCAAATCTTTTTGTTGTGTTAACCATTGTGCAAGAGCTGTGGTTACAATTGGGCCTGATAACTCATTATTTGCCATTGACGGATGACAAACATAAGTTGACAGAAGAACCTCTTTTGATTCTCGGCCAGGGATTAGAACCTCCGCATAATTCATTTCACCAGAGAAGATTTCACTCTTAATGACAATATGGTAACGGCCAGATTTTAACCCCTCTCTTTGACTATGCTTTAAACAAAATCCCCATGTACGAGAATAATACGAGGTTACGTAAGGAATGGCATCTGGTTGCTCTGGCAATGAATGTAAATAATTTTCCAACTCGTCTAGCTCAAGCCATTCATCTATAGCGATTGAGTAACCCACAACATGTAAGTTATTGTTTTTAAAGTCAACAATTCTATTGCCTTTTGAATCCTCAATATAAGCATCATCAATACGCCACTCATCAGGAATGCGCCAGTCAAAAGCCTTAATACCAGATTTTACTGAATAAATACTCAAATCTGGAATTAACCCAGATAAATATTCTAGCGTCTCACGAACACCTTTACCTGTTAGACTCCGGTTGACTGGAAATAAATCACACACCCAATCATACATTTTTGAATTTTTGTTCGACATGCCTACATAATTGCTTTAATTGTCATCAATAAACCCCTTAATAGTTAGATTTATTAACTGAAAATTAAGCAAATTTTCAATATCATTATCATCAAATTCAACGCCAAACTCTTCTTCAAGGGCAACAATTAAGTTCATATGCTTTAATGAATCCCAGTTTTCAATATTATCCGGAGAGGAGTTATTGTTAATTGATTCAATATCTATATTAAATACGTCACTCATAACCTTTTTAATTCTATTTTCCATTTTCCACCCTTATGTATTTTATATCCTTACTTTCATAGCTCTCAAGATGCAAATTATATTCTGAGCTGTTATCAACCTCATCTACCTTAATAAACCCGCATCTTTCATAAAAATCAGATACTTGTTGATTTTTCATAGTTTTAATATATTGTGAATTTAGCACTCTTAAATCTTTATTTTTTGCACAATCTATAATAACATCCATAAACTTATACTCAATATTGCGTCCCAATACCCTGCAACTTAGCAGCAGTGTGTCTATTGCCGATTTATCACTATCCAGTATGGCAAGTCCAGTCACTCCATTATCACCATATCTATCTCTTACGCTTATTGAAATCACAGTTTTAAATTCATCTTCAATCAGATTCCTGATGTCCTTCTCAGTATATCTTTTCGTAGTCAAATTAAACTGATTTGTCTTTTGTGTCATTTGTGCAATTCTTGACACTTGGCTTAAATCATCGACATGCACTATTAACAACAAACACAAGGATTCCAGATAATCCTCTATATTCCCTATTTTTTCCTTTTCTTCAGATCTCTGGAATTGTTTTTTATAAATCTGTACTTTTTGAGTATCTTCTTTAGTTTGTGATAAGCTATAAAATAAATTACTCACCTCTCTCATCATTAGCCCATATTCATATTCCTTGCGTGGCACTTGGAAAGTTTGAATAGCTGGCAACTCCCTCTTTATCAATTCAATTTCGAAGCTAGAGTCGTCTATAAAAACCAAACTATCCAAACCTATATTTAAATCTTGTGCAATAGATCTTAAATTTGACACCTTATCATTCCAATTAACTTTTTTAACAACTATATGCTCATCTTTTAGAATCATATCTGGATGATTTTCTAACACGTTGTCCACATCTTGAGAGTTATTTTTACTACAGAGACATATAATCACACCTTTTTTTGCAAGATGTACTATTAGGTGCTGGATTTCGCAATATATTTTGATATTATCAAAGCCATCTTCGCCTAGTATTCCCTTCCATAAGGTGTTATCACAATCAAAGATTAAGGCTTTTTTTATTTTTCCAGTCGTAGATAAAAATATCGGTTTAATATATTCAAAGTATTTCTTATAAAAATCAATGCTATATAAGGTTTTTGATGAATAATAATATCTCAAATCAATTGAAGATTTTATTGACAATCTTGATACAACCTTATCTATGTCAATAATCTTTACATTTGAACTGCACTTCTCTTCTAAATATACATTCAATCTCAATACTAACTTATTTATCCTGCTATTAGACAAGCTAAATTGATCGAAAATCAACGATGAGAATTTGTTTATTAAAACTAGTGATGAATCCTTAAGATTATTAAGAACCAAGTCAATTTCAGTTTCAACTTTTTCAACAATATTTTCAAATTCAAGATTACTAAGGGACTCTGCTTTATATTGAAAACCATCTATAAAATTATAAGTATCCCAAAAAATTACTATAGCATTTGCATCCTGAAATTTTGCACTATCCTGAACTATATTGTCGTATTCACCTAATAGTACTTTTGCATTTACAGATTCTATCCTTAATGAATACTCACAAATTTCCTTTGACTGATGCACCATTATATTGGAAAGGATGGCTATCTTATAATCTGGACTATTTATAGCGCCCTCCAACTCGTTGTTTAATTTAATTATTTCGCTATATTTCATAAATTATTTTTTCAATAACTCAATCAAACCAACTCCATGTATATAATAAAAAGCAACAAGTCTATTATTAAATAGAATTGCTGGTTTTGGCTTAGAAACATTAAACACCCTAAAATTCTTTTTCAACTCTTTTATAACATCAGAGAATGAATCTACTTCATAACAAAAATGATAAATAGCAACATCACTACTCTTAAGGTAGTTGTTTATTGGTGACCTTTCGTTGAGTGGCCTTACAAGTTCTATATTGGGGTGGAAATCATGAATTAACAAAATTAAATCAACTACCTGTAATTCATCTCTAATAATGCTTTTATTAAATTTCTTGTATCCAATGGAGCAGTAAAAAGAGGAAATTTTTTCAAAATCTGAAACAGCTATACCAATATGATGAAATTTTAAGTTTTGTAATACCATTAATATTTCTTAGTAATAGCTGAATAATTGATAGTGATATTTTTCTCAATAGCTTCAGTTGTTGACACTTTTTCAGCTGGTAAAACTTTCTCCGACTCTATATGAAGACCACAATCATTGAACAGCAATAGCTGAATAATTGATAGTGATATTTTTCTCAATAGCTTCAGTTGTTGACACTTTTTCAGCTGGTAAAACTTTCTCGGACTCTATATGAAGACCACAATCATTGAACATTTGCTGGATTTCACCAACTGTATGAAAATGATAAACATGATCAATCATCGGGCAATTTACGCATGTGGATAAGAAAGCCCTACCATTTTTACTTAATAATTTTGAAATCTTAACCAATAACGACTCTGGATCTTCAACATGCTCTATAACCTCCCCCATCACAATAAAATCAAACTCAGAATCCATATTTAAATCTAGCATGTCCTTATTGATAAACGATATATCTTTCGATGGATAAAAATGATTAATAATTGATTTTGAAACATTTAATGATGTTTGAGAAATATCTACCGCTGTCATCTCAGTGTTTTTATTCAGTATATCAATTGCGTTTTTCAAAAAAAGTCCATGACCTGGACCGATCTCCAAATATTTATTAATATTATTTTTATTTTTAATTAATGATGATTTTAAAAAACCAAACATTTCATAATGAGTACTCCAAAGGTATTGAGATAATGCTAATCCAATCATATATGAAAGCATTTCTTTCTCATTACTATAAACTTCATTAAAAGCATCTTCGGCGCTTGCAGTTGGGTAGCGACCAGTTCTCATAAACTTCACATGGGACTTGAACATATTATTAACCATTTTCAAATAAGCATCAACTCCATATTCGATGGTCATATTGTTTTTATTTAGATACTGTATATATTCTGAAAGAAATTTTTCAAACTCTTGAAAAAAAACACTATCCTGGTTATCGAGAAAACTTTCAATTTTCTTTTTCTGAAGCGGTGCCTTTTCATAAATACTATTTACAACAAACTTTACATTACTCATTCTGGTATTTTTTTTTCCATAAATATTCCGGATTTTTTAGTAATTTTTCTTTAATAAAGGCATATAATTTTTGAATTTTAATAACTTCTATTTTAAGATTATACTCTTCTAATTTCCATATCTTAACAAGCCCCTCCAGCCTAATATCTTCCTTTAGCTGTTCAAAAGAAACTGAATAATCAGATTCTAAATCTCTACAAAAATATATTAACTGATTATTAATAACCTCTCCGTTGTTATTTACACTTGATCCTTTAAAAATTTTATCAAAACGATAGGAAACATTTAATTTTCTCTCTAAGTAATGTATCTCTGTCAAGTATTCCAATGCACCACCTATAGCCCCTAAATACCCATTTTTATTATAAACTTCTTCAATCAAAGAGCCTTCTCCAAATGTAGAATAGTCAGACACTGATAGGTGCTTACTAGAAAACCCATCGCCAAACATTAGATATGAGAAATTTGCATCGGCAGTTCTCTTTCCTTTATTGTTCACTCTCAGAAACTCAGAAATCTCATTCAAATCAGATGGTGTATTTCTTATATTGTATATTTCTTTCTTTGTATAAGAATATGAATAAGCAGGAACTGCAATATTGCCTCCATTTTTTTGAATATTATTTAAGATAACATTTAGATTAGAATAACGTTCTATGTTATTCGCTCCCAATCTAATGAGACCTACAGGATTGATGTGAAGCATCAGTGGTGAGCGCCTTAGACAGGATGCCAACTCTTTCATTGCGACTTCCCTCATACTGTCTTTACTCACTTTATTTATTAATTTTTTTCTGAACTACATCCGAATTTAACATTAAATTTTTTAATGCCTTATGCACGAAATTATCAATTGTGCTCTAATAAATTTTTGGCCTCATGAAACCAAATATATTCTTTTTTTGGCGTACCCCAATCACTTCCATATGTAAGCTCTAGATACTTTTTATAATCTACTGGCACAGGTACTTTTATATTCATAAAGTCAATGTCATTAAACACCATCAGCTCTTCTGGATAACTATAGCCTGTGTATTTTAGTCTTTTTTTCACATCTTCTAGCAGAAGAGTTTTCACGGAATTTGGTATAAAAGGTTTGATTAATAGTAACAATTGAATAAAAATCCATTTAGAAAACCTGTACATACCCTTATTAACTTTAATTCGGCTAATGTCTAACTTATAACACCATTCGGAAACTATAAAATAATAGAGTTTTATCACAAAAGAATTACTAGTTGGCGACACCCATTTTGCATAAGCAACACCATCTTTCCTTCTGTAAAAATTAATATCTATTCTTTTATTGTTCGATGAAAAAAATAAATTATCATACTCGTCCATTACAATTTCTTGAGTATATCCAGCATCAAGAAATAATGCTAATATACTTTCTTTAGAAGTTTCATCAGACCAAACTGCAAAATCAATATCATGATCCCAAGGTAGTAATCTATCTTCTCTCATAATGCCTAACAATGTACCATGGCAAATCCAATAATTGACATGATTATTTCTCAATAAATTCGCTGTTTTTATAAAAATTTCATCATCTGAATTCATTATCATTTTTTTAAAACCATTCTCATTAATACCGGGTTGTCATTTTTATAAATAGAGAGGTTATCTTTTTCGGTAAAATATATCAACTTAAACCCTAAAGATAGAACATTTTTTAAAAAATCATCCGAATCAATAAATCTTCTTTTATGGTCGGTAATATAAACATTATCACCGCAAGATTGTCCAACACCAAACAACGGATCTTTGGTCGTTCTTACCTCAATACAAAACAAACCATCCTTGCTTAAAGATTTATATACATTTGGCAGCAATAAATTTTCATCATTTTTCGAAATAGAATGGATAGTAAATCTAGAGTAAAACACATCTATCTTCCCATATTGACTATAGTCCTCCTTAACAAAATCTAACGCTCTGGGTTTTAGATACTGACCGATTTCAATATCCAATTTTCGCTTCTCAATATCAATTGCTGTTATGCTTTGATCTATTGCAACAACACTATGCTGATGATGGGCAAAAAAAATCGCATCTCGACCATTGCCTGACCCCAATTCGATAATATTTAAGTTTTTTTCAGTAAAAAAACCTTCTAAACAGAACTTAGCAAAACTACTGCTTTTACTAATGCCTTCATCTGTACCGTGTTTTTGATAATATTCGTTCCAATATTTTTTATCCATAACCTTGTATTTTCATAATTTTTATCAAAATAAACATTGTAGATAAAAATAGCCTCATTAACTCGCTCTTTACTTTTTTACTTTTTTACTACCTATCAAATAGAATAAAGCTTTCATAATTTTGAAATTTGCTTTAAAAATAGAAGAAAATCTTGGCTGATCCTTGCGTTTTGTAATTTCGATATAAATTTGAGCATATGAAAAACTATTTACCAGACCATATGTGGCTAACTCTGTGCCAATAGAGCCTCGTGAGTCAAAATGGCCACACTTTCGGTATAATTCCATGCTGTACCCCTTCATGCCACATAAAGGATCGTACCATTTAAACTTAGAGCGTGTGTAATACATAAATAACTTTTCGGCAATACGTGCTGGGTTTGGACGTATCCCAAGAACTAGATCTACGCCATTCTTTAATTCGTTAATGTATTTTTTTAACAATTTAGCGCTATGCTGCCCGTCAGCATCAAAAGTAATAATAGCGTCACATCCTAATCCATCTGCTTTAATAAATCCACTATTTAATGCGCCATCATAACCTTGGTTTTCACTATGATTAACAACAATTGCACCAACACTTTCTGCTATTTGTTTAGTTTTATCGGTGGAAGCATCATTAATAACAATAACCGTCCCATATTTTTTTACTGATTGCACTACAGCAGAAATTGTAGCTTCCTCATTGAATGCAGGAATAACAATAGCTACTTTATATTTATCCATTTTAAATAATCACCAGATTTAATGTCTTTCGTTACTCTCTTACCAAGAATCTTGTCTAATTCATAAGGCGGTAGTGCATCTTTAGGACAGGGCCTAAGGAACTCTATATCATCTTCACGAATCACATCACCAATCACATAATCTTTTTTGATACGAATAGCTCTCCTTTGGAGGATGACTGTTTCTAATTCATTATCTTCTACTTTTTTAGTTTGGATTCCTAGCGAATTTTCTAGCTCTCTAGTCCTATCAACCATATCTTTCCATGTGTTAAAGTCCATTGAAAACTTATGGTCTGGGCCTTCTCTAGTTGTATCATCTGTAAAATGCTTTTCTATAACGCGAGCGCCCAATGTTACCGCCCCTAATACTGTTGCATGTCCTGGCGTATGGTCTGATAATCCTAGAATCGTGTCAGGATATTTTTTAGCGTACGCCTTCAGAACATTCAAGTTTATATACTTAAAGTTATCTAACGATGCAGTATAGTTTGTATTACATTGCATTAACACTATTTCATCAGTTCGATTTAACAATGTAGACATTGCAATGTCAACTTCATCCATAGTTGAGGCACCTGATGCCAATAATACTGGCTTCCCTTTAGATGCGATATAATCAACAATACCTAACCAAGTGATATCACCAGAGCCAATCTTGTATGCACTTAAAAAATCATCCACCTTGTCTACTAATTCATAAGAGTATGGAGAAGTGAGAAAAGTAATACCTGCCTTGTCGCAAGTCTCTTTTAGTATAGGCGTCCAATCTTGGTCAATTGATGCATCTTGATACACATCAAATACGCTTTTCTTCCATTTCGACTGATGAGATTGTTGTCCGCCAAGAGATTTAAATCCTTCGTCACTTACAATAGTGTTTGCAGTAAAGTGTTGGAATTTAGCAGCATCTGCACCAGCTTCTGCACAAAGATATATCAACTCTTTAGCTCGGCCTAAATCACCATCATGGTTTGCCGCCACATCTGCAATAAAATAAGTGGGTTGGTTTTTTCCTATCGCTTTGCCTTCTATTTGAATTTTTTTCATTAATTTTAATTTAGCAAATCACCATTCTTATCATGCTGTTCTTTCATTAATTTTATTGCGTCTATAACACTAGGAAGATCGTGCTCTAAAGCAAAACTAATTTTTTCAATATTTAAAACCATATTTTTCGGCCTATTTGCCTTAAATTTCATTTCTTCAACGCTGACTCTATTAATATTTGAATCAGGTAGGCCGAACACTTTAGCCATTTGCATCCCAAAATCATATTTTGAGATACTATCGTTACTTGCACAATGATACAGGCCAAAAATAGGCCTATCAATTATCTTCTCAATAATTAACGACAAATCATCAACATGCAGCGGGGAGAAATATACATCATGAAACAAATTTAATGGTACTTTATCAATTAAACCCTTAAGTACCCATTCAAAAAATGAAGCATCCTTGCCCTGTGTCCATCCAACTATATTTACCCTAAGAATCAAACCGTTGCGCATTTGTTGTACAGATTTTTCACCAAAAAACTTAGTTTTTGCATAAACATTAAGCGGGCTTACTAGATCAGATTCGCTATAAGCGCCTTGCTTTTCTCCATCAAACACTGAATCAGTTGAAATATAAATTAACCTGCCGCCGTTAGAATCTAAATAATTCGCCATTACCTCAGTTGTTTCAATATGTAACTTTGTTGCTAACTTGACATTATCTTCACACAAATCGACATTGACGATTGCAGCACAATGTATGACCACATCTGGTTTAATTGTTTCTAACCATTTATTAAGTAACGTAGTATCCGTTAAATCAAAGCAACTCCATTCAATGTTTTGGCCTTCTGCACCCTTACTTCTTGAAGTTGCAAATATTGCATGTATTTTTGACAAACGAGACACAAGCGCTGTACCTAACATTCCACTTGCACCTGTGATTCCTATCTTCATTTATATCACTTATCAATTAAAAAACTCAAGTGTTTCTTTTAATATCTCTGCTTGATTGATGGCGTGACCCTTATCTATATAATTTGTCTTAAATTGCTTAATTCTAGGCTGAACATACTCTGCGTTTGAACACATGCCTTTTTCGTATTTTTCACCAATAAACTGACTCCTCTGTCTGAATAGTCTTTTTAAAAAAAGAGGCTCATTGTATGACAATTGCCATGCGCCATAATACTTATCCCCGCCTTTTTTTAGAAATTCTTCTCTAAAGGCATTCCAAGACACATGTTCAGTTTCTAATTTACATGCAAATGCCCAATAAGACGACTCATATTCTTTTCCAATATATTGAGGTTTAAACCAGTCATAACCAAAGGTTGACTCTGTAAAGATCTTACCAATTTCCTTTCTGGGATTTATTAATTCTTCAGCTCTTTCAGTTTGGGCTAAGGCAACAGCACAATTTAATTCACTCATTCGGTAATTCCATCCAATATAGTCATGCCTTTCAAAGGATGGGTGCTGTATTTCATCCTTGCTAATTCTTGCTTTTTTTGCTCCAATATTTTTATAGCCTAGTCCAGAAACTTTTCTAATTCCAATTGCTAAATCTTGATCGTTGGTTGTTACAATTCCGCCTTCCCCAGCTGACAAGTGCTTTGAACTTTGAAAACTAAAGCTGGCAGCATCTCCAAAAGTCCCAACTAATTTATTCTTATAATAAGATAAAAATGCTTGTGCATTATCCTCTATCAGCAATAAATTATGTTTTTTAGCTATGTCAACAATTGGATCCATATCTGGAGATAGTCCGTACAAGGCCACTGTAATGATGGCTCTGGTCTTGTTAGTAACTTTTGATTCAATGCTTTTCGCATCTATGTTAAATGTAGCTAAGTCTACATCTGCAAAAATAGGCGTTGCACTAGCATGAAGAACTGCCAGGGAAGTTGCAGACATTGTTAACGGTGGCACTATAACTTCATCTCCTGCACCAACCTCTGCAGCTTCTAAAATAGAATGTATTGTTGCGGTACCATTAACATGGCTTATTGCAAAATCAGATTCAAATTTTCGTCTAAATTCAGCTTCAAATTTAGTCATATATACCGCACCTTTAGACGTTTTAAATTGACTATCAAGCACATCCAGCACATATTTTCTTTCCAAATCACCGATTCTAATTGTCAACTCTCTCTCCTTTAATAGATCCAATATAACCTTCATTTCTAACAACAACCTTTTGTAAATCGTAAAGCTCTGGGTGTTGTTTTAATATACTCAAAACATCCTCCATTAAAAAGCATTTTTTATGCTTTAAATACTTATAAACAGCTCTGGAGAAGTCTAAATCCTCTTTATAATCAATAGTCCATCGCAATGAACTAAGGTTTTCTTCATAAGTAAAATTGTATAAAGAAAAAACGCCATCATTTTTCCAAATATAAGGTGTTACATGTTCCTTTTCAGAATATAAAACTGCATTATTAAAACATTCTTTCAAAGCGCCAAAGGTAAAGACCTCAATGTCTACCCCTTCTGGAAAGGTTGGATGAATGGTATTGCTAACATAGTCATATTGACTTCCTATCAAGATATCAATTGCTTTATTGATAACAAACGAATCTTTAAAAGGATCATCTGAAGTTACACGAACCACTATATCTGCACCATAAGATTTAGCGCACTCATAATAACGCTTTAGAACATTGTTTTCACTACCACGAAAAAAAGAAATAGAATTATCTTTACACCATTCCACTAGCTTATCATCGTTCACGCTTGTTGTTGTCGCCACAACAACTTCATCCACATTCGAGCATAAAATTTTATCAACAACCCTTTGTATTAATGGACTACCCTCTAAGTCAAGCAAAAACTTTCCTGGTAAACGAGTTGAACTCATTCTTGCTTGGACAATCGCCACAATTTTCATGTTAAACTTTCCATAAACTCGGGTTTAATAAATTTACATCGTTGACAGTGTAGGCGTTAATATTGCTTTGACTTTTTACTGATTGTACAATTTCTTTTAGTTGCCCTTTACTATTAACACCCACCAAGACCTTATCTATTTCCTTGTTATTTAAAACAAAGTTAAGAGAGTATTCCAATAAAGACAGCCCGCTATCTTTAACTATTGCTTGATAAGCATCAAATTGACCATTCCATTTCAAAAAATAATTTGAAAGACTATTAAAATCTAATAACACGCCCTGTAAAAACACACTTCTAGCATGCACCTCTATACCCCTATTCTTTAATGCTTTTAGTTGCCCACCTTGAATTAGGCGATTATCAAATACATTGAAAGGCAACTGAACTATGTCAAAATCAAAGTTCTCCAATAAAAAATCTACTTGCTCTGGCGTATAGGTAGAGAATCCAATTTTATTGACTAGTCCCTGCTGTTTTAACTCGTTAAGTTTTCTGAACAAATCATTGAACTCCTTGCCGCTTACTTCATTAATATCATGAATGAGTAGCCCATCTACCGCCTTCTTATTAAGGCTTTCCAGTGACTGATAAAAACGCTTTATTACTCCATTAATTCCATTCTTAAGGGATGCGGTCTTAGTGATAATCTGGCAATCATCAACGCCAACTTTACCCAAAACTTGCTCACTATTCCCGTATCCTGATGCAGTGTCCAATGTATCAATACCGTTGTTTTTGGCGAAATTCAAGATACTCTTAACTTCTTCTATTGCCACCTGTCCATTTTGATTGGTGACACCATAGTTTAATCCGAATTGAGCAGTCCCTAAAGCAAGCTTCATTGACTATATGTTGCCAATTTTATTATGATTTTTTTTAATCCAGTCTTGCAATTCAGAAATTTCCATCCACTCTGTATTGTTATCAGAGGAATAAATAAAGTCCGAAGCAACCTTGGTACCATTCCCAATTCTTTCTGGATCATTAGCCCAATTATTGATAGATGGCAATATTTTAAAAAAATCTGAGTACTCATAAGTGTAATATGAATCTTCTATCCCAATCATTTGTTCGTGTAATTTTTCACCAGGGCGTATGCCAACTTCTTCTTGCTTAGCGTTTTTATCAACAGCTAATGCTACATCTGTCACTTTCATTGAAGGGATTTTCTTCACATAAATTTCACCACCTTTCATATCCTTAAAAGCATGCCATACTAATTCAACACCCTCCTCTAAAGAAATCATAAACCTGGTCATGCGTTTATCTGTAATTGGCAATATGCCTTTATCTGCAATTGACATAAAGAACGGAATAACAGAGCCACGAGAACCCATCACATTGCCATATCTAACTACTGAAAATCTTGTTTCATGACTACCACTGTAGGAGTTGCCAGAAACAAACAATCTATCCGAAGTTAACTTTGTAGCACCATAAAGATTAGCAGGAGCGCTAGCCTTATCAGTAGAAAGTGCGACAATGCGTTTAACACCCTTGTCAATACAGGCGTCGATTAAATTCATCGCACCCATTACATTGGTCTTTACACATTCAAATGGGTCGTATTCAGCAGTAGGAACGATCTTAGTTGCCGCAGCATGTACGACGTAATCAATGCCATCAAGTGCGCGATAAAGCCTGTCTTTATCGCGCACATCACCAATAAGAAATTGAACCCTTGGATCACCTTCGAATAACTTTGCCATCTCCCACTGCTTCATCTCATCGCGTGAAAATACAACTAATCTTCTTGGGTTGTACCTTTCCAAAGTCATTGGAATAAAGGCGTGACCGAAGGAGCCAGTACCGCCAGTAATTAAAATTGAAGAATTTGTAAACATTTTTTTCCTTAGTTTGTATTTTTTAATTTAAAAGTTACTTTTTTAGACATTACCCTATAAATGTTTTAATCTTTGAGAATTTTGTAAATTTGAGTATAACGTAATTCCATTACCCCACATATCAGGAAACTCTTTTACTTTATGAAACCCATGTTTTATAATTTGCTTATGGCACACTGGGTTATTATAAATAATGATTGCTTCTTTTTTTTTGAACCTATTTGAGCTTTTATCTGAGACAACACCTTCTTCATGACTTCTTCTGGGAATGGATTGTAAGGATAGAGGAAATCATAATCTCTATAGCCTGAGAAAGCGCTTGCATCTACATTCTTTATTTCTACTCTTCGCTCGTTTAATTTTGCAAAATTCTTGGTTGCAATATTTGATAGAATGCCTGAAATTTCAATGCCATCTATTTTTGAAAAAGGAAATTTAGTCATACAACGCATCGGCCCCCTTTAGCACAACCAATATCAAGAATTCTGTCGTTTGAAGTAATATTTAGTGCATCAAAAAGTTGCACTAAATACTTATTACAAGATGGTGACCCTTTGTTAACTAATGATTCATCTAGACCTAGCTCGGCATCAGGAACAACA